>WNGE01002409.1_pt1 | contig 49203 bp, 41 predicted proteins | sample 5400651 | NCBI WGS metagenome assembly WNGE01 (sample SAMN13153370, study PRJNA577476) | soil metagenome | isolation source: 60 cm soil or saprolite under grassland replicate 2 | place: USA:California | collected 2016-06-15 | reverse complement strand
TCCGTCAAAAAAACTCAACTCGAAACCCGCGCTCGACCGTAGGAACGCAGACCGAAATTTTTGATTACCTTCGCTTGCTCTACGCGCGAGTGGGAATAACCTATTGCCGCGAGTGTGGTCGCGAAGTCTACAAGGATTCGCCTGAATCGGTGGCCGACGAAATTTTGCGGACTCTTCCGGCGGGCACGCGTTTTTACGTCCTCTTTCCGGCGCAGGCCGGACTGGCTGAGACGCAACGAAACGGAGATGCGGAGACTGAGAAACGCCGCGACGCCGGGACACAGAGACGCAGAGAAACGGAGAAGGAGCGAAAACGATCGCCGCGTCCCCGCTTCTCCACGTCGCCGCGTCAGGTGGTGACAGCACACATCATGAGCCTCATGCAACGAGGCTTCACTCGTTTGTACTCCGCCGGGCAAGCTATTGACCTCCACACCCCTGACGATTACCAGTTGGATACTTTCGCAGACGTCTTTGTGATGGTCGATAGACTCGTCGCCGGATCAGATATCCGACAGCGCCTGGTCGATTCCCTGGAAATCTGTTTTCAGGAGGGACATGGCACGGCGAATATTGAGAGTGCTGAAGCTGAACCAAAGCGCCTGAAATTTTCTGACCGGTTTGAATGTAAGTATGACGGCACAGTTTACGCCCAACCGGAGCCGCGCCTCTTCAGCTTTAATAACCCTTACGGCGCCTGTCCAACTTGCCAGGGCTTTGGGAACACTATCGGACTTGATCTCGATCTGGTAATTCCGAATCCCGGGTTAACTTTGAAAGACGGTGCGATTGAACCCTGGACCAAGCCACAGCATGAGTGGGCCGTTGACGAACTGAAACAGTTTTGTAAATCAGAGAAGATTTCGATGACTGTTCCGTTTGCGCAACTCTCGCGCGCCGAGCAACGCGCGATTATCGAAGGCAAGAAAGACTGGGGAGGCGTGCGGGGTTTCTTCGATTGGCTTGAAACCAAAAAGTACAAGCTGCACGTGCGCGTCTTTCTTTCCCGTTATCGCGGCTACACGCTTTGTCCTGATTGCGGCGGCGGCCGGCTAAGACAAGAGGCTCGCGACGTCAAAGTCGGCGGCGCTACTCTGCCGGAAGTGGGTGCTCTATCAATCAAAGATGCCGCGGCCTTCTTCGACTCGCTGAAATTGTCAACAGAACAGAGCGCGATTGCCGAGCGAATCCTGTTTGAGATTCGCCGCCGCCTGCGGTTCCTGGTGGAAGTTGGCTTGGATTATCTGACGCTGGATCGTCTCGCCTCCACACTATCGGGCGGCGAAGCACAACGCATCCAACTCGCCACAAATCTCGGTTCTTCGCTGGTCGGAGCACTCTACGTCCTCGATGAGCCTTCCATCGGTCTGCACCCGCGCGACAACGATCGACTTATTCGCCTGTTGCACAACCTGCGCGACATCGGAAACACAGTTCTGGTGGTCGAACATGACGAGGACATGATGCGCGCCGCGGATCATATTCTCGATATCGGACCGTCCGCGGGTGAACTCGGCGGTCGCGTCATTTATGAAGGTGACTTCAAGGGATTGTTGGTTGACGAAGGTTCACTGACAGCACGTTATCTGCGCGGCGAGGCTGAAATCAAGGAGCCGAAGCAACGTCGCTCACTACAAAAGAGACGTCTCAGCTTGCGCGGCGCGTCAGAACACAACTTGAAATCGATCGACGTAGAGTTTCCCCTCGACATGCTTGTTTGCGTCACGGGAGTTAGTGGCTCCGGCAAGTCGACTCTGATTCACGATTGCATTTACGCGGGCTTGAAGAAACAAAGAGGAGACTGGCAGGGTCACGTCGGCGCTTTTTCCCGATTGGAAGGAAGCGAACTGATTGATGACGTCATTCTCGTTGACCAATCGCCAATCGGTCGAACGCCGCGCTCAAATCCCGTCACCTACATCAAGGTTTACGATGGCATCCGCGAAGTATTTGCCGGAACGCGTGAAGCACAGGCACGCGGCTTTGATCCTTCTCACTTCTCATTCAATCTGCCCGGCGGCCGTTGCGACGTTTGCCAGGGCGACGGCACAGTGACGGTGGAAATGCAGTTTCTTGCCGACGTGGAATTGGTTTGCGAAGAATGCAAAGGCACGCGCTTTAAGCAACAAATTCTCGACGTGCGTTATCGCGGGAAGAACGTGCACGAGGTGTTGAATATGACCGTGCGCGAGGCGATAACTTTCTTCCGCGAGGTGCCGAAGATTACTAACAGGTTGCGCGTGCTCGATGAAGTTGGACTGGGCTATTTGCGCCTTGGCCAGTCAGCTACCACCCTTTCCGGCGGTGAAGCGCAACGCATTAAGCTGGCAGCCCAACTTTCAAAACGTACCGGCGCCAGGACGCTATACATTTTCGATGAGCCAACTACAGGCCTGCACTTCGACGACATCAACAAACTGCTGGCCGCGTTTCGTGCCCTGATTGAAGCCGGCGGTTCGCTCCTGGTCATAGAACATAATCTCGATGTGATTAAGACTGCTGACTACGTTATCGATTTGGGGCCTGAGGGTGGCGATGCCGGCGGACACGTGGTTGCCACCGGCACGCCGGAAGAGATTATGCGCGTGAAAGAATCTTATACGGGAAGATACTTAAAGGACCATCTCGCGTGCTCAAACGGTCACGGTGCATGATGACTTAATCGTTCGGCTACGCCGCTCGATGTGCGGAAGGCCTGCGGCCTTCCGGTAGGTTGGCCTGAAAAGTTTGGGGGCTCCGCCCGACTCGGGGCATAGCCCCAGATAAAAGGTGGAGCTTTCGGAACGTCGGAGATCTTCCGCACATCAGGCGGCGGAGCGGCAAACCCGGCCTGCACAGGCAACATGGCAACGTGCAATGACGGATCCAGAAGATCAACTTGATCAACGAGTAAATCCCAGTCACCGCATTCCTCTCAAACGCCGCCTGGTTTACGTCTCAATAATTTACCTCGTTTTCGTTCTGATTTTGCTTGCCGTCGAAGTAGGCATGCGCCTGACAATGTCGCATGTGTCGAGTCTCGATCTTTTTGTCGTTACTGCGCAACAAAAGGCGCAGGTCGCCGACTCGAAACAATCAGGTATCTTCGAGGGCGATCCACTGTTGCTCTGGCGACTAAAGCCAAATCTTGACAAGGTCGTCTGGGACTTCACGGTTCTTTCGACAAACTCGGACCACCTTCGCTCCGAGCAATCATCCCGATCGCTGCAACCGAAACAGCCGGGGATGATTCGTATTGTCTGTCTCGGCGATTCAGTCACGTTTGGTTATCGCGTGCCGGCGGTCTGGCCCGATAAGCCAAGCGAATTCGATCCTGAATGGTTACCCTATCCGATGTTGCTTGAAAAGCAGTTACGCGCAGCCAATCCCAAGCGAAACATCGAAGTGATTACGATGGCTGTGCCGGGTTACAGCAGTAACCAGGGATTGACGTGGTTGCGCCGTGATATCGATAAGTTGCAACCCGACCTCCTCACGGTAAGTTTTGGTTGGAACGATGCAAGCTTCAGCGACCTGCCTGATCGCGTGGCTTTCAGGACCAGCTGGCCTGCGGTAACTGTGCGTTGGCTGGTTGATCACAGCCAGGCATTTGCCCACGCGACGCGCTGGTTGCGAGCGCGGGAAGCGGTCAAACGGCAGGCCGAACACAACCCTCAGTCTCAGATCAGGGCTCGGCCAGTCGCCCGAGTTTCGCAGCAGGAGTACTTAAACAACATGCTCGCGATCGTCGACCTTGCCCGCCAACGAGGCACGGCTGTAATTGTTATCGCTGCACCTTACCGTGACCATTCTGCCGAAACGCCTGAGGCTGACCTCATGTTGCAATACCGCGTCGCATTAGGATCAATAATGCGACAGCGTGGAGTCCCCTTTCTTGAAGTAAGAGAATTGACTGAAGAGGCATATCCCTCCAATGAGGGTTGGTTTGGTGAACGCATACATCCAAATCACATGGGACATCGCCTGATCGCTTCCGAGCTGTTGAAGTTGATCGCCTCCGATCACATGCTCGACGATATGAACATGCCGACACTCATACCCTGATCGACCTCTCTGAAAATGAATCCCCGAAGCGACGTCCGGCGACGAACCCTAACCAAGCGTGCCTGCACATTCGTGAGGTATATTGTGAGTGGAGGAACGTAAATTTCATGAGTCTTAAACAACAGATCATTTCTGACTTGACTGCTTCGATGAAGGCGCAGGATGCGCCGCGCACTTCTACGCTGCGAATGGTGAAGGCCGCGCTAATGAATCGCGAGATAGAGAAAGGCAGCGAGCTGGACGACGACGAGATGACAAAGCTGCTGCGCTCCCTGGTAAAACAGCGTCGTGATTCGGTTGAGCAATATGAAAAGGGTGGACGACCGGAGTTGGCCGACAAGGAAAAAACTGAAATCGAGGTAATCGAAGCCTACCTTCCTCAGGCAGCTTCGCGCGAGGAGATCGAAACAGCTGTCGCCGCTGCGATATCTGAAACGGGAGCCAACTCGATGAAGGATATGGGTAGAGTGATGAAAACCGTCCAGACCGCGCTGAGCGGCAAGAATGCCGACGGGCGTACGGTCAGCGAGATCGTGAAAGCAAAGCTTGGCGGCTAGGAGTCTTTAAGTCTTGCAAAACCAGCGGGGGCAAGCCCGCCTTCCCGATCTGAGAGATGTTCTCATTAGCTGGGTGGACCTCACCTTGAAAGTCTTTCGATGCAGAATCTAAACACAACTCTAGTAATCTCAAAGGTCGGGAAGGCGGGCTTGCCCCCGCAGGTTACCTTCTGCTCAAAGTAGAAAACCTGAAGAACCCTTTAACTCGCCAGGGCCTGTCGGTCTACTTGTAAGTGATGACGATCGTCGGTTGATGGTCCTTGTCAAAGTTGTTGTTGGACAACTGCTGGTTTGTACTGTCTTTGACTACGATCTGCATAATGTGCTTGGTGCCCTGCTTATGTTTGTACTTTCCAGTGTTGTCGTTAGCACCCAAACAATCAGTCCCATGATTACTACCACATTGAATCTCCAACGAGCCGCCTTTAATAATTATATCGTCGCCGGCTAATGGGACTGCCGGGCGATTAACCAATGCAAAAGCGCCAAGGGCCAGCACACAAATCGTCGCAATGGCAATGATTAGTAAACGTAAATGTCGCATCGTTTTCTCTCCTATTCTGGGGCTGGAAGAGCTGATGTAGGACAGACACTCCTGTCTGTCCTTGTTTTCAAGGAATAGAAAACCAACCGGCGGAAATGCTGTCCTACACAGAACCCGCAAGTTGGTCCAACTGTCTTCGCAATCGCTGAATGTCCGGGCGGCGCAGATAGGTATTGAAACTTTCACTTCCCCAACGTTGCTCGAGTTTGAGAAGTATGTCTTTTGCGTGGGTAGCATACTCGCGGGCCGCGGTTTTGTCGCCTAAGTTTTGCGCCGCCTGCGCTGCCACCAGCAAGGCGGGCCACTGGGAAGCTTGTTTGCCAAGGCGCGCGAGATTTTCCGCTGCTTGTTTAGCATTGCTGGAAGCGCCGGTAGAATCGCCCGCAAGCAGCATCGCCTGAGCGAGTGCCAATTGTGCCTGGGCCAGCTTGGCCGGATCGTTAAGCTGCTTCGCCATCTCAAGCGCCTGGGAGACTACTTGCCTTCCGGATCCACTCGCGCCTTTTTGAGACTGGGCTGCTCCGATTACCATCCTCGCTCCGAACGCGGCACTCTTGAACTCGCTGCCCGCTGATTCCAACACTTTCTTAGCCCTGGCCTGGGCCTCTGGAAAATGATCCTGGCTTAACGCAATTTGGGCAAGAAGAAGCTGGATCTCAACTGACAGCCTTTTGATTTCCCCGCCCGGCTTCTCAGCGATAGCCGACGCCTGGGCCAGCATAGCCTGGGCTTGGTCGTAGCGTCCCAGACACGACAAGGCTTCGCTTCGGGTTCTCAAGTTATAACCGATGCTGCGCTGCACTCCCTGTACGGTATAAATAGCGTTGGCCTGATCCAGATGGTCAATAGCCTCGGTAAATTTTTCTTCCCGCACCAGGGCCGAGCCTCGTTCCGCATGTGCGAGGGCAACCAGCGATTGATCGTTCGACTCCTCAGCAAGTTGAAACAACTGCTCGTGACCCTTCCGTGCTGCCTCATAATCACCTTTTTGAAGATTGGCGCGAGCCAGCAACACGAGGCAGGAAAAAGTTTCTGAGCGATAACGTCCCTGCCCGTAAAACGAGAGCGCCGGTTCCAGATAGCGAACTGCTTCATCGGGATTTTCTTGCAAGCCGGCGAGCGAAACCCGCGCTCTGGCTTCATTCCTCCGGGCTTTGGACCGCTGCGCCAGATCGAGCGCCTGGGAAAGATATTTCTCTGCCTGAGCGGGTTCGCCGCGCACAAGAAAAGAGTTGCCGAGATCTACCAACGCCTGCGCGCTAAGATTTTCCATGTCATTTCTTTGGGCGAGGTCTACAGCTTCCTGGGCATATGCAGTTGAGCGAGATGTTTCGCCGGCATCGAAAGCGACACTACACAACTGCAACAGAGTTTTGATCGTTTGAGAATTATTATCATTTGCCTTTGCCAAGGTGAGGGCTTGCTCCAATTGCGCCTTGGCCTCGGCGAGTTTGTTTCGATTATTGAAGAGTGCACCTCGCTGGAATGCTACCTCCGCCCGGCCTTCCAGACTCCCTAATGCCTGATAGATCGATTCCGCCTGATCAAATGACGTAAGAGCTGCGGCGAACTCACCTTGTCGTCCGTACAGTATCCCCAAACGCAGGTGGGCTGTCGGATACTGCGAGTTTCGAGTGGCGGCTTCTTTATAGGTCTGGATGGCGCCCTTCACGTCGTTGTTGTTTTCGTAGGCGCGGCCAAGATCTAAAAGCACGAAAGCCTTGTCAGCGTCAGCAACTTGCCCGGCAATCTGGTTATAGATCGCGATTGCTTTCAGAAAATCGTGCTGAACGGTGGCGGTAATGGCGTCGATGTAAAGCAAGTCGAGCTTTGGTAGCCCGGCTCGGTCCGCTGCGCTGGCGCGCAGTAGTTCGTCCTTGGCCTTGTCAACATAATCCAATTCCACTAAAGCCTCGGCCAAACGAGCATGAGCCAACATGTATGCATCATCCGCGCCGATCGCCCTCTCGAGAGCCTGGCTGGCCTGGTAAAAGGCGCCGTCGCGCAATGCGTTAGTACCAACTTCATACCAGCGTTGGGCTTCAGCCGGCGGCGTATGCGGCGAGGTCCGCATGAATCGAAAAGCCACTACGCCGGCAGCGAGCAGAACAGTAAGTCCGATAAGAATGTAAGATATCGGTATGCGTGGCCGCTGCAAAATCTGAGAAAGATTGCTGAGCGTCCGACTGTGTCCCGTGAAGACTGAAGGCGAAGTTCGCCTGATGAGTGTCTGCCCCGAATCCTCCTCGAGTCGCTCTTTGACAGCGTTTAGATCACCAATAAGTTCTTTAGCCGACTGGTAACGCTTGTTGGGTTTTTTAGCAAGCGCCTTCACCACGATGAAGTCAAGCTCCCGCGGCACTGCTCTGTTGAACTTCGATGGGGGTGGCGGTTCAACGTGAAGCACGTTCGCCGCGATCTCGATAAAGCTATTACCGGCAAAAGGCGTTCGACCGGTGATGGCTTCATAAAGGAGTGTGCCCAACGCGAATAGATCGCTGCGACCGTCAACTGCCCCGCCGATTGCCTGTTCCGGTGAGAGATACGCCGGTGTTCCCAGCACTACGCCGCTGCGAGTTTCTGTAGACAGAAGTGTTCGTGCTTCAGGTTCTGAAGAGCTCGGATGGTCCTTGTTGAGCTGTTTGGCGAGTCCGAAGTCAAGCACCTTTATCTGCCCGCTGTCGTCGATCATGATGTTTGAAGGCTTGATGTCGCGGTGAATGACACCGCGAGCGTGCGCCTCCACCAGGGCAGTAGCTACCTCGGTAACAATCGCAACCGCGCGCGGAAGGTTTAGTTCACCCTTTAGCATCAGCTCAGTTAACGGCCGCCCTTTGGCGAGTTCCATAACCAGAAAGGGCCGGCCCTCTTCGGTCTCGCCATAGTCAAACAGTGTGGCAATGCAGGGATGGCTTAACTCGGAAACCGCGCGCGCCTCGCGCAGAAACCTGGCGCGATAATCATGGGAGTCAGAGTTTAGCGAGGGAAATTTAATGGCCACCCTGCGGCCAAGGTGGGTATCTTCAGCGAGGTAGACGGTTCCCATACCACCCTCGCCGAGGGGTTCCAGGATGCGATAATGTGAAACCGTTTTTCCGATCATTGGCGCGGATTGATGCACAACCAGCAAGTTGCGCGGTCGCCCCTTTAACCACGTAAAGACGTAACGACGGCGGGAACTACCAAGGCAAGGCAGCCACGGACGAAGACCAGTGCAGTTCGCGTGAAATACTACTTCAGTGCAAGAGCCTTTTCAAGATTTCGTTGAAAGGGTTCTTTCATTTGGCCGAGCACTATTCAGAAAGCAGCGCGATGTCCATGATTCAAGGCGCACTAAATACAGTGAAATTGTCCCAGTGATTGAGTAATCCCGGACGAGAGGAGTTGTTATGCAAGCGCGCGCCAGTAGCCGTAGCCACGAGCGGATGTGAGCCGTAATTTCACAGTCCAAACGTAGCTTTCCGGTAAGGTGCCGTTTGAAGGATCATCCTTTCTTATTAGCACCGCGGCTTCAGCCCGGTGACAGGGATCCAGGTTGTGAACTGGACCGTTAGAACGGTTTCCCAGTCTTCTGTCTGGCAACTGTTCACCAGGCTAAAGACGCGGTGCTACTGAGAGCGAAGCTCATTCAAACTGCATCAGTACCGAGCTTTTCTGTCAGGTTGCTTCTACCCTCTCCTTTCCGTATAATTCACGGCTTGCTCGAAGCGCGGCGGTATCGTCCGGTGGGTTCGCGCCCACTTTTTCTTTTGGGCGAGTGCTTTTTCGGAGGAAGTGGATGGGGTCGAGTTCAGTGGAAGAACGCGTGCAGGCAATCGCTGAACGCGTTGCAATTGACCATGGATTGGAACTCGTTCACGCCGAAGTCGCGGGGCCTGATAACAAGCCTATCGTCCGTATCTTTATTGACAAGCCTAACGGTATAACTCACCAGGATTGTTCGGAAGTGAGTCTCCACGTTGGCACCGTTCTCGACGTCGAAGATTTCATTCATGCTTCCTATACCTTGGAAGTATCGTCGCCCGGTCTTGAGCGAGGTCTTTACAAGCGCCAGGATTACGAGCGCTTTGCGGGAAAAATGGCGCGGATGAAAACCCGCAATCCCATCAATGGCCAGCGTAATTTTCGCGGTCGGTTGTTGGGAATAGATGGCGAGGAAGTGTTGTTTGAAGATCGCACGACAGGACGGGTGAAAGTCTCTCTGGATGCGATCGCGAAAGCAAATCTGGAATTGGACGTCGAGGCAGAATTTCGCCGCGCGCAACGAGGCGCAGAGTAACGCAAACTGTTAGTTTGCGACTGGAAGCTGACAACGTGCGACGCAAACTAACAGTTTGCGTACACCAGTACAACTGAATAACAACTGAATAGGCTCAACGACGCAGCTTGTAAAGCGTCGAGCCAACCGGAGTACAAAAGTTCCATGAGTTCATCCATAGCACAAAACATCGAGGCGCTCTGCCAGGAACAGGGGATCGAGCGCGATCTCGTTATCGACGCCATGAAGGAAGCTGTTCGGGCGGCCGCCAAGAAGCAGTTTCGCTCGGGTGAAGACATCCAGGTCGATTGGAATCCCGACACCGGCATCGAGCTTTCGGCCACGAAGGTGGTGGTCGATGAAGTTGCCAATGCCGCGACCGAGCTATCGATAGACGAGGCTCGCGAACTGGCGGGTGAAGAAGTTGAGTTGGGCGACGCCCTCTTGTTGCCCCTGCCCATGGAAGAGCTCGGACGCATTGCCGCGCAAACCGCGAAGCAGATCCTGTTTCAAAAAGTTCGCGACGCTGTACGCAGCAACGTTTACGAACAATACATCGACAAGATCGGTGACCTCGTGAATGGTTATGTAAAGCGATTTGAACGCGGCAACATAATCGTCGACCTCGGAAACCTCGAAGCCATCCTTCCACGTTCGCAGCAGTCGCGGGGCGAGCAGTGGAACCAGGGCGAAAGGATTCGCGTCGTCATCAACAACGTTTCGAAAGAATCTAAGGGGCCGCAGGTTGAAGTCTCCAGAACCTCTCCCGAGTTGCTGTTGCGGTTGTTTGAGATGGAGGTGCCGGAAATATACGACGGCACCGTAGTAATCAAGTCCGCCGTACGAGAACCCGGGGAGCGCGCGAAGATTGCGGTAACCTCCAACGAGCGCGACGTCGACCCGGTTGGTGCCTGCGTCGGCATGAAGGGTTCTCGGGTGCAGGCCATCATCCGCGAGCTGCGCGGCGAGAAGATCGACATCATCGAATGGTCAGACGAGCCCTCGGTGTTTGCTGCCAATGCACTTTCGCCTGCCAAAGTAAACAAGGTTCGTATCACGGATATCGATAACCGGCAGATGGAAGTAATCGTAAACGAAGATCAGCTTTCGCTCGCCATCGGTAAGCGAGGGCAGAACGTGCGGTTGGCTACCAAGCTGGTTGGCTGGAACATCGACATTCGCAGCGAGGAAGAGATCAAGCGCGAGGTCACAGAACAGATGGGCGCCTTGATCGCTTCAGGCGCATCAGTGCCGCTGTCGGTGATTGAAGGTGTAACGGTGCAGCAAACAGATGCCCTTGCGGAACACGGCATCAACGACATCGATGCCCTTACACAAACTTCAGTAGACGATTTGGTTGAGTTCCTCGATCTGAGCCTTGACGAAGCCGAGGTGATCCTTAACGCTGCTAAAGCCGTCGTCGCCATGCGCGATAAGACGCTGCAGGGAGGCGAAGAGGTAGGCGAGTCGGAGTCGGTTGAGGTGGCAGAGGCCGCCGGCGACGAAAGCGTGGTCGAAGAAGTTTCTTCAGACGCGGACGAGGGCGCGACCGTTAGTGAGAGCGCGGACGAAACCGGCTCCGCTGTTGAAGCCGAAATCTCGGCTGACCCCACCGCGGAAGGTTACGACGAAGCCGTCGAAGCGCGTGATTCTTTCATGGCGGAACCGGAAATACTTGCGCAGTATTCAGCCGATCCGGTCGCACTGACTGAGGCCGAGCCGATTGCAGAAGACGATATAGTTCTCCAGGAACCAGGCCGTGATTTGCGACCGGATACAATCGTACCGGCGCCTGACGTTACTTCGGCTGAGGCGGTGGCCATTGAAACCCTCGATGGGCTTCGTGATCTTGCGAGCGAAGAAGGAGTAACCGTGGAAGAAGCAGCTGATGAAGTTGCTGAAGCGGCAACCGAAGAAACACAAACATCTGCTCCCGCAGTTTTTGAAGATACTGCATCAAGCGAGAGCACTGACGAAGAGAAGCAGGATGCTTCCCCAGATGCAGCAAATTAGCATCAACGCAGCGGCCGGTTGTGCCGGCGGTTTGCGTTGCTTGCTCTCCTACCACTCGTACGCGCTGCGCTTCTAATGCACGCTTCAAGTGGTTGAGAGCAGGAGTTCTTTAAACCACTTGAAGAAGCCAGACGCAACGATTTATAGGCGTCTGAAAAGGAGTGCATGACCGTTTCCTCTAAGATCCGTATTTACGATCTCGCCAAAGAACTAAAGCTTGACACCAAGCGGCTCATTGAAGAGGTGCGACGCGAAGGCGTAGACGTAAGCGTCCCTTCCAACTCTGTCTCAAAAGAGTTGGCGGAGAAGATTCGCAACAAATACTTCCCCAAGAAAGAGACCGCGGTGAAGCGCGGCGTGCGCGTCGTCAAGCGAGCCGAGCGTGCGGTTGAAGAAACACCGGCCCTGGAAGCCTCCGAGGTCGCTGCTGATGTTGTGTCCCAACCCGAAGTCGTGGAAAGGGAACAACCCGAAGTCGCGCCGCCAACCGCAGCTCCGGATGCCGCCAAGCCGGCGAAAACCGCGAAACTAATCAGAAAGCTGACGCCTGCCGTGCGTGCAGAACAACCAGTAACCGAGGAATTCGCTGCGGGTGTGCCTCATACCCCAATCGTCGAGTCTGCGGCAGAGATCGAAGAAGCAAACGGAAACTTCGCCGAGCCAGCCGTGTCAGAATCAACTGCGTCGCCTGCGGCAACATCTGCCGCTCCTGCACCAACGGCGCAGCCACCGTCACGCCAGGTCAAAGTACTTCGTCCAACTGTTGCCGCACTTAACGCCGGCATTCGGCCGGGTGAACGCGCTCCCTCGCCGGTAGTTCCGCCTTCTATTACTCCGCGAGAGCGGGCAGAGCGCGGCACGCGTGTGCGTGAGCGGACTCCCCTGGCGAAAACCGAACGCCTCGGAACGCCTGGAGAAACCCTAACTCCGCAAACGACATATATCCCACCGCCGGATGCAGGCCGTCGTCGCTCGCGTCGCACGCCGACCCGCGGTGGACGAAAGATCGAAGGTAAAGCCGGCCGCTTCGACAAGGGAGATTTCATAGCGCCTCCCAAAGCGCTGTCCCTGGAGGATCGCATCGCGGGCCGACTGGAAACACCGACAATCCCCGGAGAACTCAAACCGGTGCGCATTATCGAGGGTTCGACCGTCAAGGAGTTCGCCGAGAAACTCGGTATCAAACCCAAGGATGTAGTTACTTTGCTGCTGCAACGCGGCGTCTTCGCCACGATTAATCAACCGCTCAACGACGACGTCGCAGTCGATCTCGGCAAACGCTTTGGGTATGAAGTCACCTTTGTTCCTTTTGAGGAAATGGTCGCAGAAGAGGAATTTGAAGAACTGATAGCCACGGATGCGGACGACGTGGAGCTGCCCCGCGCTCCGGTCGTGACTGTGATGGGCCACGTCGATCACGGCAAGACTTCGTTGCTCGATGCGATCCGCACCACGGAGGTAGCGGCGGGCGAGGCCGGCGGCATAACCCAACACATCGGCGCCTATAGTGTGCAAGTGCCGAGTCCGGATCGTTCAGGTGAAACGCGCCGCGTAGTATTTCTGGATACGCCCGGTCATGAGGCCTTCACGCTGATGCGCGCACGCGGTGCAAAAGCCACCGACGTGGTGGTGTTAGTTGTTGCCGCCGACGACGGGGTCATGCCGCAAACAATAGAAGCCATTGAACACTCGCGAGCAGCAGGAGTACCCATTGTTGTCGCCATCAATAAGATCGACAAGCCCGATGCGAACCCGGATCGCGTCAGGCAGGAACTGGCCAAACAGGGCCTGAATCCGGTCGAGTGGGGCGGCGAAACTGAAATGGTCCAGGTCTCTGCAAAGAAACGGGAGAACCTCGAGACGCTATTGGAAACTATCCTGCTGACTTCCGACATTCTTAACCTGCGGGCGAGCCCCACGCGTTTGGCGTCGGGTGTTGTGCTGGAGGCCAAACTGGATCGCGGTCGCGGCGCTGTGGCTACGGTGCTGGTCCAACAGGGAACCTTGCACGTTCATGAGCCATTTATCGTCGGCCAGATTTTTGGCCGCGTACGAGCGATGTTCAATGACAAGGGCGAGGCGATTACGGAGGCGGCGCCGGCTACCCCCGTTGAGGTGCTGGGACTGCAGGGCGTTCCGCAGGCAGGTGAAAGCTTCCAGGTGGTTGCCGACATCACACGCGCGCAGCAAATCTCCAGCCACCGGCAGATGCTGAGCCGCCAGGCTACTCTGTTACAAACTACGAAGCGCGGCATCGAAGCTTTGGGCGAAAGCGAAGTTAAAGAACTACTCGTCGTCATAAAAGCAGACGTGCAGGGTTCGGTAGAAGTTCTCAAGTCCACCTTACAGAAACTTTCCACCGATCGCGTGAAAGTAAAAGTTATTCGTTCCGGCGTCGGCGCGATTACAGAATCGGACGTGCTGCTCGCTTCGGCTACGCAGGCAGGCTCAGCCGTTTCGGCCGTGGTGGTGATTGGTTTCAACGTCAGGCCAGGCGCGCGCGCCGCTGATCTGGCGAAACAGGAAAGCGTTGATATTCGCCTGCACTCGATTATTTACAAGGTCGAGGAAGAGATTCGCGCGGCCATGATCGGCATGCTCGAGGCAATTGAGAAAGAGCGGATCATCGGCAAGGCGGATGTGCGAGAAGTGTTCCGCGTTCCCAAGGCCGGAGTGGTTGGTGGATCGATGGTTGTCGACGGCAATATCCGGCGTAATGCGCGCGCGCGCTTGATTCGCGATGGCGTTGTTAGCTGGGAAGGCAATATCGCATCGTTGCGTCGGTTTAAAGACGACGTGTCGGAAGTGCGCGAAGGATTTGAATGCGGGATCGGCCTGGAGAACTTCAATGACCTTAAGGTCGGCGATCAGATCGAGGCGTATATCGTAGAGAAGGTCGCTGCCACCGAACTATAGGAGGCAGACGACAGGAGCAGGACGCAGGTTTACGAAGAAGTCTTCGAATAGGGCTTTCCTGCTGATTGCTCCTGCCGCCTGCTCCTGCTTTTAACCATGCGTCGCCCAGAGAGAGTTGCAGATATTATTCGTGAGGAGATTTCCCAGATTGTCGGATACGAGCTGGAAGACCCACGGCTTACAATGGTAACCGTGACCGACGTTCGCCTTTCCGAAAATCGTCGTGACGCGCAGGTTTTTGTCACTGTTGCTGGAGATGAAATGGAACACCGGCAGGCGCTCAGCGCTTTGCGTCACGCTGCTCCTTACGTTCGGAAACAACTGAGTCTCTCCCTCAACCTTCCTCGCACTCCGGAGATTCATTTTGTGCGCGACCGCGTCGAAGAGGAAGGCGAGCGTGTCGACAAGCTGCTTCAGGAAATCGAGCAAGAATGGAAGGGCGAGGAAAGGGTAAATGATGAACAATGAAAGATGAATCGTATTAGTTCGTCGTTCATCGTTCACTATTCATCATTCTGCTGGCCATGCTTAGTCAAGTTGTCGAGCTGATAGAAGCAAAGCAAAAGTTTGCGATCACTTCCCATCTTCGTCCCGACGGCGACAGTCTGGGTTCGTCCCTGGGTCTTTACTGGTTGCTCCGGGCCCTGGACAAGAACGTGGAAGTAATCATGCGGGATCCGGTGCCTCACACTTACCAGAAGTTGCCGGGCGCTAACGACGTGAGAGTCACGCCGGCGGCAGATGAATCATACGATGGCGTATTCATTATTGAATGCTCCGACATCGCGCGCCCTGGTCTACTCAACCTCGAAAAGCAATTCGTCGTCAACATCGACCACCACGCAACCACCGCGCTTTTTGGCAAGATCAACTGGATCGATTCCACCGCCTCGGCGTGCGGTGAGATGATCTACAACCTGGCGAAGGCCCTGGGCGTACGTGTAACGAAGGAGATCGCCGAGTGTTGTTATACAGCCCTCATCACAGACACCGGATCTTTTCACTACTCCAACACGACCGAGCGAACATTCAAAGTTGCTTCTGAGCTTTTGCGGACCGGTGTGAAGCCTGCCAAAACGGCGGAAGCAGTGTTCGCCAGTTATCCCTGGAGCAGAATTCAATTAATGGGCTCAGTCCTCTCCACCGCCCGGCGCGACTCGACCGGTCACGTGGCGCTGCTACGCCACAGTCTGGAGATGCAACATCTTGCCGAGGCCTCCGACGAAGACGCCGATGGTTTTGTTAACTATCCGCTGACCGTCGGCGAAGTGGAGGCCGTCGCGATGCTCAAGGAATGCGAACCGGGAGTCTACCGCACCAGCCTACGCTCCAAGGGTGACGTGAACGTCGCGAAGGTGGCGGAGAAGTTTGGCGGTGGCGGACACCGCAACGCCGCTGGTTGCACCCTGCGGGGCACTTGGGAAGAGGCCGAAGAAAAGATCATCGGGCTCTTGCAGGACGCAGTGGAACGTGCGAATGGATCCAGGGACATCACCGAAGACTAGTTTCGAGTTCAGAGTTTCGAGTTTCGAGTTTCAAGTAAGTTCGAACTCGAAACCGAACCCGAAACTCGAAACTATCTGAATGTCTTCTAAAGAAAAAAAATACAAGTGGCGTCGCCAGGATTATCAGGAAAAGACGCGCGGCTTGCTGATTGTTCACACCGGCAACGGTAAGGGTAAAACTACCTGCGCGCTGGGTCTGATGATGCGCGCGGCGGGACGCGGTTTGAAGTGCTGCATGATTCAGTTCATGAAGTCGCGTAACGACCGCTACGGGGAACACGAGTCGGCCGAGAAACTCGGCATCGAGGTGCATACGATGGGGGACGGTTTCACCTGGGACACGAAGAATCCCGAACAAGACCGCGCCACCGCTCGCGAGACTTGGAATCTTTGCGTCGAGAAGCTGCGCAGTGGAGATTACGACCTGTTGGTCTTTGATGAACTAGTCTACATCCTCAGTTATGGGCTTTTGCCCGTCGATCAGATCCTGGAAGAGTTACGCAGCATTCGTGAGTCCCAGCCTGCCCTGCACATCGTCGTCACCGGCCGAGACGCGCCGCCGGCACTGATTGAAGCCGCCGACCTGGTTACCGAAATGACCGAAATAAAGCATCCCTTCAACGCCGGCATCCGCGCCCAGCAAGGGATTGAATTCTGAAGTTTGCTTAGGAAATCACCACTTTAATCCGTCGATGGGCCTTTTTTCTCCTCCTTTCGGCTTCATCCCTCATCCTTTTCTGTGGTAGGCTCTAACCCATACCAAAACATCAAACCGATATCTGTTCAACGTAACCAAGTTCCGTATGCCCTGGTTCAGTAAAAAAAGTAAACAAATCGAGGCGGTGCCGCCTGAAGAGCGCGTAGTCAAGACGGAGAATGTCTTCGTCAAGTGTGATAGTTGCGAGGCCCATCTATACAAACGCGAGCTCGAGGAGGGATTACAGGTCTGTAATCACTGCGGTTACCACTTCCGCATCGGCGCGCGTGAACGCCTGGCGATGCTTTTCGACGACGGTAAGTTTGAAGAACTTGACGCTGAAGTTATCTCGATCGACCCGCTCGAATTTGTGGACACGAAACCCTACCCCGAGCGACTCACCCAGGCAAAGAACAACTCCGGTCTGCCGGAAGCAATAATCAACGCTCGCGGCAAGGTTGGCGATCACCTCGTGCTCGCGGGTGCTATGGACATGTCGTTCATTGGGGGTTCGATGGGCTCGGCGGTTGGTGAAAAAGTAACGCGACTGATCGAACGCGCATTAAAGGAGCACGGCGCTGTGGTGGTCTTTGCTACCTCGGGTGGCGCCCGCATGCAGGAGGGTGCCCTGTCGCTAATGCAGATGGCCAAAATCTCGGCAGTGCTGGCTGAGTTGGATGAGGCCCGGCTTCCTTTTGTTTCCATCTTAGCTGATCCAACTACCGGCGGCGTGACTGCAAGTTTTGCGATGCTCGGAGACATTATCATCGCTGAGCCAAAAGCGCTGATCGGTTTTGCAGGACCACGCGTCATTGAACAAACCATACGGCAAAAACTCCCCAAGGACTTTCAGAAGTCGGAATTTCTGCTCGAACACGGCATGGTTGATGCGATCGTCGATCGACGCGAGCAGCGCGAATACATAATCAAGCTGCTCAACTTCATGATGAATCCGGAAATCTCGAGCACTTCGGAAATTGAACGTTTGCGCACACGTGCTGCCTCGGGCAACTAGTACCGCTTCCTAATTCCTGCCCCTGCTTTCAGCTGCGAAAAATCTCCATCTTCGAGTGCTTGCATCCGGTCGCTACGGCTGCCGGTTATGCACTGAGTCTAGCTCCTTTTGCGGTTTAGGTCGTGAGGTGTTAATGCTATGCCTCTAATGAACTTTGAAGAAACCTTATCTTATCTGTACAGCCTCGGCCACGAAACACTCGCAATCAAACTGGGGCTGCGAAACACCGAATTATTGCTTGAAGCACTGGGCAATCCCCAGCACGATTACGAGTCGGTACAGATTGCCGGAACCAACGGGAAAGGCTCCACCGCGGCGATGCTGGATTCAATCTGCCGCGCGGCCGGCATTGTTACGGGGCTTTATACTTCTCCGCACCTTATCTCCATTACTGAACGAATTAGAATTGACGGTAGCAACATTTCTGAAGGCACCTTTGCAAAGCACGTAAGCGACGTGCGTGAGGCAGCCGAAGGTTTGCGGGCTCAGGGAAAGATTGGGGCATTACCGACTTTCTTCGAACACCTGACGGCCACCGCTCTGCTCGCATTTCGAAAAGCGAATGTCAGACTGGCGATTCTCGAAACCGGATTGGGCGGACGGCTCGATGCCACTACAGTCGCCGGCGCAAACACGGTCGCAATAACTCCCGTGGCACTCGATCATCAGGAGTATCTCGGGGAGACACTTGAAGAGATCGCCCTGGAGAAAGCAGCCATCATTCGTCCCGGTGTGACTGCGATCATTGCGAACCAGTCACAACCGGTGCTTGATGTGATCCAGACTAGATGCAGGGAATGTGACGTCGTGCCGGTTATTGAGGGATGCCAAACTTTAGAGATCATCGCTAGCCATACGGGAGCCTTTAAGATCACGCTAGTCACTAACGAAGATCGGTATGACAACTTGCAAGTTGGCCTGCGTGGGCGGCACCAGGTCACCAACGCCGGCCTCGCGATTCAAATCGCCGAGTCATTGCGAGGTCGAGGTTTTGTAATCCCAAAAACTGCCATCATCAACGGTATTGAAACAACCCGACACGAGGGCAGGTTGAGTTCACATTTCAACCGCCCCTCTATCCTACTTGATGGCGCGCACAATCCCGGCGCGGCCCGCGTGCTGCGCGACTATCTGGATGAGTTCGTCAAGGAACCTTTAACGCTGGTTTTTGGAGCGATGGGCGACAAAAGGTTGGCGGAGATGGCTGCGATTCTCTTCCCCGGGGTCAATTATCTGATACTCACTCAGGCGGATAACTCCAGGTCTGCCTCGGTTGAGAGTCTCAAAACTTTGGCTGAGAATTTTGTCGAAGGTGAAAAGATCTTAGCAGTGCCAAGGGTCACAGAGGCGCTGAACAAAGCTCGCCTGGTGACTCCGCCTGACGGAGTGATTTGTGTAACTGGCTCGCTCTATCTTTTAGGAGAGTTGCTGCTGCACTCTGGAAAGGCTCACAAAGCTAACTCATAGAGGAATCATCATGACTTCAACTGACTGTCCTCAAATCCTCAATAGCAAAGAACTTTTTCGCGGACGTGTTTTCAGCGTGACCGTGGACATGATTCGCGAAGGCGACACAACTTACGAGCGTGAAATCGTCCATCACCCCGGCAGCGCAGTGATTGTTCCAGTGTTTGACGATGGCAGCATTGCACTGGTGCGACAATACCGGCATCCGGCCGTGCGTTATCTACTGGAAATTCCTGCCGGAACCTTGAATCAGGGAGAAGTGCCGGAACAAGGAGCGGCGCGCGAACTTGAAGAAGAGCTGGGCTTCGTCGCAGGCCATCTGGAGAAGTTATCTGAATTCTTTGTTTCACCCGGTTTTTGCGAAGAGAAGATGTGGGTTTACCTGGCAACAGAATTGACGCAGACCACTCAGCAACTCGAAGAGGATGAGATTATCGAGATAGTTCGAGTGCCGTTCTCACAGGCATTGAGTATGATCACGACGGGCGAAATAGAAGACGCCAAAACTATTATTGGCGTAATGCTCGCAGCACCGCGCGTTGGTCCATCCCTGTTGGAGGCCGCCTATCCAGCAGTTTGAGTCCGGGCTACACTTCAAGGCGATCAAATTTTACTGGTTAGTCTTTCCGATTGACCGCTGCAAAACAACTTCATACACTGCAATCATCGTGTCTGATCCCAACGAAACTATCCCCCTTTCAACTTTGGAATACCCCGATACAATCTACCAGGACCAACTACAGGTCAGGCGCCAGTCTCAGGCTGCCGATCCGAATAATCCTGCATGGGGACTTGCCGGTGCGTTGCTCGTCTGGCTGGTAACAATCCTCCTGCAAGCCCTACTTCCACCGCTATTTCTAATCCCCTACGCTTTGAACCGGGGACTCAATCCCGGCTCGCCAACTTTCGCTCGGGAGCTTCTGGAATTTGCTACAAGTGATCGGGGCGCTGTTTTTGTCCAGGTTCTCTCTATTCTGCCGATCCATATTCTCACTTTCGCTTTGTTGTGGGCGTTCGTCACGCGTTTGGGAAGACGACCTTTCCTGGCTTCGTTAGGTTGGGGTCGGTCCGGCCGCTTGGGATTCTGGTCAAGTGTATTACTTGGAATTGGTCTTTTCATTGCCGCCTCGACCCTCGCAAAACTGCTGGGAGCTGAAAAGCCCACCCAGCTGGAGCAGCTAATCAACAGTTCTCTCGCAACTCGATACATGATCGCTGCGCTCGCTGTATTTACAGCACCTTTCGTCGAAGAATTTGTTTACCGAGGGGTGCTCTATTCGGCACTTCAGAGAGCCATCGGTGTAAACGGAGCGGTCATCTTCGTCCTGGCTTTGTTTACTCTGATTCACGTCCCGCAGTATTGGCCTAACGTGGGCGTGATTGCCGCTGTCGGACTGCTGAGCATAGTTCTAACAATTGTGCGAGCGTATTCCGGACGACTGCTACCCTGTGTCGTTATCCATCTCGTATTCAACTTGATTCAGGCTGTGGTTTTGGTCATCGAGCCTTACTCGCAACCTATGTTGCCTCCTACCCAGCCCGCTCCCGCCGCAACGGTTATTCTGCAATTGGCTCACTTCATTGTTTGACAACATGGACTACGAAGTAGTTGTGGTAGGCGGAGGCATCGGCGGACTTACCGTTGCTGCTCTGCTCGCCAAACGAGGCGTCAAGGTTTGTTTATTGGAGAGGGAGCCGCGAGTAGGCGGCTGCGCGGCGAGCTTCGAGAAGTTTGGCTACAGTTTTGAACAGGGTGATGGACTTTATACAGGCTGGCGATCCAATGAGATCCACCATCGTGTGTTCTCAGAACTGCAGGTTGACCCTCCCGAGGTTTGCTTACTGGAGCCAAGCTACGTGGTGCGTCTCCCCGATCAATCCGAGATTGCGCTTGCGGGTAATAGTGAACAGTTTGAAGAAAGTCTTCGCGGAAGTTTTCCAGAATGCGCCGGCAAAGCCGTCGATTTTTACCGAAAGATTGCGCCGTTAAGCGCTGCGTTGCGGCGGACAATCCATAGGGCGCCAGATTTCCTTTCAGCTTCAAAATCGCGGCGGGCGTACGTTTTGCTCAAAGAGGGCAGGATTGCCGCCGAAATACTCAAGGCCGGCGAGCAGTCAACCCTTCAACATCTGCACGAAACTTCCGCACGGTTCCAACGCTTCATTGACGTTCAACTGCAGATGCTGGCCCAGGCGACCAGCGCGGATGTTAGTTATCTTCACGCTGCGCTCGTTTTAAGCGCGCCCCGGGAAGGCATGTTTGCCATTCGCGGCGGGGCTTCCGCCCTGGCAAACAGTCTGGCGGAATCGATAACACGAAGCGGCGGCAAGATTCGACTCGATACGCCGGTGCTTCGGTTGTCTTACGATTCCAGAGGCGCTGCGCGCGGCGTTGACCTGCTGAGCGGCGAGACTGTTACTGCGTCGAGAGGCGTCGTCAGTAACCTGACTGTCTGGGATACCTACGGAAAACTTGTTGGGCTCAATCGCACCCCTACTGGAATCCGAAAACAGTTAAACGGTTTGCGCAGCTGGGGTGCATACCTGCTGTATCTTGGCATCGACGAAGATGTCGCAGCTTCGCTGGCGTCAGAACATGTATTGACGCTGAGAGATTGGCAGCAGAATCAAGATTATGATCCCGAAACAAGCCAGTTGCTGTTTGCAGCTGCGCCCTCTTGGGATCGACGAGCACCTGAGGGGAAACGGGCAGTGACCGTTCATGCCTTTACCGACGTCGATCAATGGTTCACCTTTCACAAAGACGAAACCGATCTCGAAAAGCGAGATCAACAGATGCTCGAGCTTTGTTGGGGGCGATTGCATTCGGCCATGCCGGAATTAGGCAGTTCTGTCGAGGTTATCGACACTGCCACGCCGCGGACTTTTTACGATCTCACTCGCCGAAAACTTGGGATGGTAGGCGGCGTATCGCTCCACGGCTTTTGGTTGAACGGACCCAGCTACGTCACATCCCTTCCTAACGTCTTCATTGTCAGCGACACCACCTATCCCGGCGGCGTCGCAGCACTTTCGCAGTCGGGACTCCTACTGGCTAACAAGCTTGCCACTAAGTAAAAGCCACCGAAAATATCAAAAACTTCTAGACAATGGCACATTGTCTGGTGTATACGTGCAATAGACAATATGTATATAACAATAGATGAAAGAGATCAGAGGCCAATCTATCAGCAGGTTGTGGATGAGATAAAGACCCTTATTGCTCGCGGTGAATTACTCGAAGGATCGTCTCTCCCGCCGGTGAGGCAAGTCGCCGCTGACTTGGGAGTCAACCTCAACACGATCGCCTATGCTTACCGCCAGCTTCAGAAGCAGGGGCTAGTCAAGATTAGGCACGGAGCGGGGGCAGTAGTCGCGTCGCGGCTTCTAAACGAGGCAACGGAAGAGCACCTGCGCAGTCAACTGGCAACTGCTTTGACGCACCTGGCGCTGGCTGGTTTAAGCTCAGCTGAGGTGAGGTCGCTGATGGATGTGGAGTTGGCCCGGCTTTTTAAGGATAAACGGTAGCCGCTTTCGCCGCATGGTTGGCTTTGCTCTAGTTCTCCGGTCGGCGTTCTCGCAGCGGCCCATTATTGATCTCGGGCTTACCATGGCTTTGTATAGTTGATCCGGTGGGGGGATTATACGAGCCTCCTGAACTGCCGGAACCACCTGTGCTGCCGGAACCACCTGTGCTGCCGGAACCGCCCACGCTTGAGCCAGTTGACCCAGAGCCGAGTCCCAACCGTAGCCGAAGGGAAGAAAAGTAAAACAGCGGAGGTTTGAGTTATACATCCAAAGCCCGGAACGCGACCCAAATGTAGAAAAAGAAAAGCGATCACTAAACGTTGCGAGATAGCCGCTCATTTCCCTTCCAGTTAGCTTGCTGTTCGCCTTAGCCAGCGTTTGCGCGCGGTCCTTGCTCCAACCTTCAAGAGTATCCCGATTTTTCTTATCGGCTTTTTGTAGCTTGGCTACTGAGAACGAGCCGGCGCTAAAAACGACTTTGTTCCCGCCCTTAACCTTGGTGTGTGAGTCCTCGAGCATCACCCGGCCTTTTCTCACAATCAGTTCCGTGGTATCTCCAGGCACGACATTGAGCCGATAAAGGCCTCGCCGCACAATCGACAATCGTGTATGGGGGGTTGTAATGCCAATAAACAACTCCTGATCGTCAGCGCCCGTCACTTCCACAATGGCCGTGCCTCTGATCAAACGCACTTCAAGATTTTCCAACGAATTGTCAGCTAACTCAAACTCGGAATTCTCACCAACGCGCATATAGGATCCTGGATTCAGCAGCATCTCCACACGACCGTCCAGTCCGGTTCTGACGAGGTCGCCCTTTTCCAGATCTTCCTTGATGGTCAGCTGTTGCCATTCCGAATTCCCATGGGGTCGTATTGAAGCGCCGCCGGTCACAGCATTTACGCCACCGGCTCGCGCTGAGATAACAAATTTCTCCCGGTTCTGAGCATCGCTTGTAAGAGAAAGAGAAATGACCAGCGCTGCTGCGAAAAGCGCTGGGATAAGAGACTTGCGTGCTTTTCTCATAGATTTTTTCCTCTGATTCGAACCGGTTTAAAGCTTACGGTGTCTGGGGAGGCTAATTATAGTCCTATTGCGGACATTTACAAGCGTTTCACGTCCGCCGCACGAAGGAGGTCAGGTCGAGTCATTGGTTAGACAAACTCCGCGAATAATAGCCCTGTTTGGTTCGCGCTATGACATCGCGGCGATCCTGGATTTGAATGCTTACCGAGCGCCACTTACCATCTCTCAACGTATTTGAGGGACGATATCCAATGCTATAAATCCGGCCAAGATCTCCGATCACCTGTTTATAGACATCGTCCAAATCCTTCAGGTGGTTTGCACGAAAGAGACGGCTACCACTGGCTTCGGCCAACTGGGCAAGTTCATCGCGGGCCATGGCGTAGGCCATTCGCGTAGCAGAATGTCGCTTTAGCTGTTCATCTTCGGTGTCGAGATAAATAGGAAATACGATCGTGTCCGCAGCACGCACTATGCCCAGCAGTTCGTCAAAGCTGGTCTGGGAACCGGGACCAAGGACATCAGGTAAAGCGTTATCCACTCCGTCTGTCATCACAACTACTGCACTTCGCCGCAGCGAGTTTCCCGAAGCGCGCAGCACTGCCAGAACGTAACGCAGCGTGTCCCAAAATTTAGTGCCGCCGCCAGACCTCTCAATGTCGTCGATGGAGTCTTTGAGTAATCGCCGGTCCTGTGTCAGCGGACAGATTACCTGTGCGATATCGGTGAAAGCCACTATCGACACACGATCTATCGGACGTGTCTCGTCTATAAATCGCTTGGCGGATTTGCGAATGAGCTTAAGCTTATCGTTAGTTGATCCTGATGTGTCAAGCAAGAGCACAAGATCCAGAGGCGTGTCAGCGGCAGCAAAGAAGGAGATGTCCTGAGGTCTGCCGTCTTCCAGCACCAGAAAGTCTTTCTGCTGCAACTCGGGTGAGGGGTTTTGCAGATTTAGGCTTACCACGCTGACTTTAAGATCAACGAGATCAGATTCGACGCGTATCGTCTCAACGGGTTCGGATGTTTGACCGAGGCAAGCCAGCGGAATCAGCAGACAGACGAGCAGGCCGAGAATCTTATTGCGGCAAGATTGCATTGGCCTAAACGAATTCGACTTAGTTTGCATAGTAACCACGTTTGCCTCGCGCAACCGCCGACGGGCGAGCAACGTTGACTCTTATCGCCCGCCACTTACCGTCACGCGTTTTATCCGAGGGGCGGTAGGCAAGGCTATAGACCGTTCCGAGATCTGCCACTACTCGTTCATAGGCGCCTGCCAAATCCTCGAGACGCTCCACTTCATAGAAAACACCGCCTCCCGTGTCCGCCATTTCTTTCATCCGGTCATAACCGGCATCGAAGGCCTCCGGCTGGGTGTCCAGGGGACTCAAGGCTTCGTATTCGGTGTTCAACCACAATGTGTAAAGCACCCCATCAAACTCTGTAACACGCGCGAGCAAATCTCTGTAAGGAAGCCGGGAGCCATCACCCTGAACGCCGGGAATACTGCCGTCCAGACCATCACTCATCAGGATGATAGCGGTGCGTCGTGGATTCTTTGCGCCCTTTAGCGACTGACTCACCGCAAAATCTGTCGCGTCGTAAAGTTTCGTATCGCCGCCGCTCGTATCCATGTCGCTTATGCGCTGGCGTAGAATTTGTCTATCCAGGGTCAGTGGAGAGACTAATGAAGACTGGCCGGCGAAAGTAATTACGCCAATGCGATCGGACGGACGGGCAGCATTGACGAAGCGCAACGCGGCAGCACGAATAAGTCTTACAACTTCTCGAGTCGAGCCGGAAAGATCGATCAGGAGAAGCAGGTCGAAGGGCGCAGCTGAAGAGTCGAACTGAAGTATTTGTTGCTCGGCACCATTTTCAAAAAGTCTGAAGTCAGGTTTCGTGAGTCCCACTAAGCCGCGGTTTGTGTTTCTATCAATCACGCTCATGTTGAGAGTTACCAGTTGAGAGTCGACACGAATGATGTCGCCCTCGCTTACTTCCTGGGCATCCAACGCCGGGGCAGGCGTGCCCGCGGCCCTGGTAGCGACCTCCGCGCTTAACGAATCAGGCTGCTTGGCATTTGTAGTTTGGGGCACGAACTCCTCGGAAGAACTGCCAGTTTCCGAAAGCATGATGTTTCCCGTTTCGGTATCGATCCTTATTGGTTGAGAACCCGTACCCAGCCGCGCCTGCAAAAGGTGGGGGTTCTCGCTCAAAACCTGAGGAAGTTCAGACTTGATTAACCCTCTGGTAGACCGCGCCGCAATATCGGCGTTAGACGCACCAAGAAATTCTATCTTGACATCGCCGGCGACTGATTTGACGGTCGCTGAAGACGGGTTACCTCTCATCGAAGTTCGACCGCCTCCGGTGACGATCTCAACACGTGCGCTCTCGGGAAACTTTATGCTCAAGTTTATTGGAACAACTGGGATGTTCGGCCGGCGCACAACGCGAATAACAAAACCTTGATTTCTATTTTCAATTACTACGGAGGAACCCTTTGTCGGCACGGTTCCTTCCAACGTAGTAACGTAGATATACTTTTCTTTCCAGGTCTCTGCCGCAACATCGCCCAGTTGGTTCTCGATTCGAAGCTGCCCACCCGCGGGAAGCTCAATTTGAACCCCTTCGGAGGCGCCTGTCGCTGTTTGAGCAACGCCGGAAACTGTACATAATGCGGGGAAAAACAAGACAACAGCCAACAGACGTTTAAACGATCGCAGGAACTTCATGAATTTTGGAGTAGCGGACCTGATTTTGGGGAGAGCTTGCCGGGATATGCAAATCCGATATTAGAAAACTTTATTATTATCTTTCAATCATATCAAGCATCGAGTCCTCTTCGCTGGATGAAGTTGACGCTTTTGGCACGGTCGCCTGGCCTCCGAGATCGCCCAGACGCAAAAGTAAATTATTTGCGTTCGTCGCGTAAGGCATTGCTCCCTCTTGCGTCAACACGCCATCGCGAACCATCTTCTCCCTTTTTCGATGTATTCGCGAGTACGCATCGTCGACTTCAGAATCTCCATGGCGGCAATCCGACCTTTTCCATCCGGGCGAGGAATCAGCCGCTGTGAAACGATGTAGCGAAACGACTGCGCAATGCGCGTTCGAATAACTCGCTCTTCATTCTTGGGAAACACGCCGATGATTCTGTCTATTGTTTTCGAAGCGTCGATGGTGTGGAGGGTTGACAACACGAGATGACCCGTTTCGGCAGCCTCCAATGCCACTTCGATTGTTTCCTTGTCTCGCATTTCACCTACGAGAATAACTTTAGGCGCCTGTCTAAGTGCCGCCCGCAAGGCAACGGAAAAACTCGGGGTGTCGGAATGGAGCTCGCGTTGGTGAATCGTGGAGTTTTTATGAGTATGCAAGAACTCAATCGGATCTTCGATGGTAACTATGTGGTAACACTTCGTCTCGTTGATCAGATCAATGATGGCGGCGAGGGTTGAACTCTTACCGCTCCCAGTTGGTCCAGTCACCAGTACAATGCCGTTCTTAATGTCGACGATCTCCTTCAACTGCACCGGGAGGTCAAAGTCGTCGAAGTTCGGCGGATTAGTAGGAATCACGCGCATTACGATGGCGTAACTGCCTCGCTGCTTGAAAATGTTCACACGAAACCGAGCTTCTCCCGGAGCGCTGAATGAAAGATCGGCGGAACCACATTTTTCCAGACTCTCGGTCGCACTGTTATGGTTTCCGATGATCAGTTTCGCCATGCTGGTCGTATGCGCGGGCGTTAGCTTTTCCAGTCCGGGAAACTGAACGGGTTGCAGTTTGCCGGCAAGTTCTATTTGCGGCGGGCGGCCCGGAGAAAAAATCAGATCGCTAACTTTGTCGGAAGTCTTCAGCATTTGCCGGAGCAGGGCAATGAAGTTTAGCGGCGCGGGCATATTGGCTTGAGAATGTGTGGTGGTTGGGTTGCTCATCTTCTTTTTGGAACTTTCCTGGGTTAACGACGTCAAAAGGCCATGACGATTCGCAAATGAAACAGTTTTTTCGAACGAACCCGAAGCGAGTCGCGTACATCAAAGCACAGTAATCAGTCGGTAGCTTTCGCAGGTTACCGACTGAAATTGCAAAGGAGGCGCTGGCAAATATATGGCAACCTACAGAGATCCTATTAGCTGTTTTGCACCACTTGAAGTGCTCGAGCGTCTGCTGGAAATTCGCGCTGAAGCCGGTTTTACCCCTGCCGTCTATCTCCTTTCGCCTGATGACCTGGCAGATTATCTCGACGCCCTGGGTTTCGACGTCTATGCTTTTTCTGAAACTGAGAAGCAGTTTCACTTTGGAGACTACCGCGCGCCGCTGGCGCCGGGCGGCGATCATGCACATTGTTCGCCGACGACCCACTAGTTGCCAAAGAACTTCAAGGGGCCGGAGGATCTCTTCAACTTTGCCGGCCTTTACGCTAAAGCGCCTTGATTACAAAAAAAGTGACGTCGTCTGATGCGCCGCGCCCGTCGGTCCATTCGATTACTTCCTTATGTACCGCGGTAATTAACTCACGGGCGGCCAGGTGGCGATGCGTTTTCACCGCTTCTGCAAGGCGCTCACGCCCGAATTCTTCGCCCTGCGGGTTTTGCGCTTCAGTCACACCATCCGTATAAAGTACAAGCAATTCGCCGGGACTTGTCGTCAGATAATACTCATGATAACGAGTGTCCCTGAACATTCCCAGCGGAACGCTGCCACGCTCGATGAAGCTGTAATTTCCATCCTTATCGAGCAATATCGGCGGGTTGTGGCCGGCGTTTGTGTAGGCCAGGGTTTTGTTAGTGACATCGAGTATGCCGTAAAAGGCTGTTACAAACTGATTACGCTCGATGGATTCCCAGAGCAGGTAATTAACCTTCGCCATCGAAATATGTGGTGAATATCCGACATGAGTTGCCGCCCGCAAACTCGCGCGCAGAAACGCCATCAGTAAAGCTGCCGGCACGCCTTTTCCGGAAACGTCGGCAATTACTAACCCAATCTGATCGTCGTAAATCTTTACCCAATCGTAGTAATCGCCTGAAACCTCTTCCGTAGGAAAGTTGTAGGCACTGATGTCGTATCCTTCCAATTGCGGATCTGTCGGCGGCAGCAATTCCAATTGAACCTGGCGTGCTACCTCGAGTTGGCCCTCGAGCCGTTTCTTTTCAATCAACTGTTCGTGAAGCATCACCTTCTCGATAATAATGGCTACCTGCGAGGCCAGCAGCATTAGCACCTCGAGGTCGTCTTCCGAGTAGGCATTTAACTCATCGCTTTCGAGATCAAAAACGCCGATCACTTCCGTATTGGAGATGATGGGTGCCACCATTTCCGAACGTGTTGCGCTCCGAGCATTAATATAATTTGGATTGTCCCGCACATCGAGAGAAGTAATCGGCTCTCCCGTTAGCGCCACTTGCCCGATGAGCCCCTCGCCAAGTTTCAGATGAAGATTGGTCAACTCATCCACGTCGTAGCCCCGGACAGCTTCCGCCTGAAATACGCATGGGTCTTCACCTTCGGCAACCGCGCTTTCATCCATACACTTCACCACGAAAATACCGGCAGCATCGTAGGGAATCAGCGAATCGAGCGTGTCCAGCACTAGATTCAGCACTTCCTGCAAATCGAGTGAACGACTGATCTTCTTGGTGATTTCGAGCAGCATCCGCAGCTTGTCGGTTGTTGTCAAACCAGTCAGGGTCAGCTCTTTTATCTGTTCACTCATTAATCGAAATCCGCCATTCTCATTGACTTAGCTGGGCAACATAGCCGGTCCGGCGCTTCGCGGAGGGCGGGGAGATGTGACCGTTAGTTACCTGAGCACCGAAGGTGCGCCACGGTTTGTGCCGGCCCTTCGGGCCTTTCGGGCTATCAGAACATGGAGTTCCCCCGTCCTCACGGACGGAGCTACTAACTTCCGGTCCTTCGGACCTAAAGCGTGCCTGCGGTTGAAACTGAACCAGCACCTCAGCCTTTACCTGCCAATGCCGTTAGGCTGCAAAACTAAAAAGTGAATGCTAAATGCGGGTCAGGGTTTTGCTGACTCCAAATGGGCGGCTCGGTAGGCTTTCCACAAGCGGGTGACCTTTAGCCGGTATTCGACGAGTTCGCGACTGACCTGGAAGTGCCTGGCGATCTCCAGCGAAGTTTGACCTTCGAGTACTAGTCTGCGCAACGTCGAAAAAGGAACCAGAGCTGCTGCTCCGGTGGCGTAGGCTGCCTCTTCGTCGACGTTTCGATAGTCTCGGGAAATGGTTCGGCCGCTTTCGCCTTCGGCAACTACTTTCAGACGGCTGGGCTGGTGTCCGAGAAAGACGTGAGAGATTTCCTCCATCAGCGTCGCATTCGTCCGCATGCGGCCGTGATTAGGATTGAGTATGACAATTCTTCGACCGTCGGGCAGCGGCCGAGAACAGGCGCCACCGGACCACCTCTCGGAAGCCGCGCCAAGCAGATGTTCGCGAGCTTCGGGACTGAGGCCCTTGATCTGATCAAAACGAACCACCAATAAGTTCGCAAACTTCGCCAGCCGAAAAGGATCGAGTGGGCCACTCGGTCGTGCGCCGGCGAAATCGCGAAAGCCCATCGCACGAAGTTCGAATTGCCGCCACTTCTCGCCGGGCGGTAACTCATAATCGATCATGCGTTAAATTATACCCTGCCAGGGACGGTCGGAACTTAGCGGCGTTTTCGGGCTGAAGCTCCTGCTTCTGTTCGACTAAATTGTGAGTAAGCCACGCGAAACAATTGAGATAACGCATCGGCAGTTTCCGGAGAAAGATTGCGGTCGGCGCGGAGATGTGCTTCCACAATTTCCGGGGTCGATTCATGAGGATAATAGACCACGGCCTTGGCGTCATTGTTGTCTTCGCGTCCGCGGCTGAGAATTCTTTCGAGCGGCATGTCCAGCCACGTAGTAAGTCGGGCGATGTTGTCAGCGTCCGGTTTCCCGGTTCCGTTTTCAATTCGAGACAAGGTTGAGGCCGAGACGTTTGTCTGATCCGCCACATCGCGCAGACTAAGATCCAATTCCTCGCGACGCCTGCGAATGGCACGCCCAAGCTCTTCAGTGTTGATTAGCGATTTTGGAGTTCGCGCCATGAGCTTAACCCCCTTCTTTTTCGAACCGAACGATATCACATCGGGGTTTTAGACGCAAGATTCTGTTTTATAGCTGAAACAGCTTCGACAGGCACTAGCTGCGTGTGCGTATCACGGAAGAAACCGTCAGACAAGAGTGTCTGTCCTACAATTCCTAGGGTTGTACCTGATGTTTTGTCGCCGACATCGCGAGGTCGCGAGCGCGAGGCAAAATGTCTACTGCCTTGGCGACCTGTGGATCATCGGTCGTAACAAAGACTCTGTCGGCCATTACGCGACCGTAGGCGGCAGTGACAATGTTGAAGCGCAACTGAAGATCGATAAAGGATCGGTTATGATCTAACAAGGGGATCAAAGTTTTAAAGGCTGGATCGCCGGTGACAAATTCCTTGAAGGCTTTGAAGATCGGTTCCGAAATTGAAAACTCGCCGGGCTGGAATTCACGGTCAAAGTTGATACCGCCTGACACTCTGTAATCGCTAATATTCGGAATGCGGCCATTCACAAGTTCGCGCGTAAAAGCGAACAGCGGGCTCAGCAAACGTCTTTGGGCGCCGGTGATTGCTTTCGCCTTCACGTTTTCATCGGGAGCAATACCGCCGCCGCCATAAACCGGCCTGCCCGTATCCGTTTTCCGTTCCGGCCCGACGGGCTTGGCATCATCCGGCTTTTGATCAAGGCGCTGGGAGCCGCCGCGGGTGTAGTAGTCGTAAAAACTGCTGTCAGAATAATCGCGTTGAATAAGGCGACCAGAGGGCGTGTAATACTTTGCTGAAGTCAAAGTCAGTCCGGCGCCGTAATCGAGTGGAATGATGCTTTGAACGAGGCCCTTGCCAAAACTAGTCTCACCCACAATTAGAGCGCGATCATGATCCTGCATGGCGCCAGCCACGATCTCCGAGGCCGAGGCGGTGCTTCCGTTTATGAGGATTACCAGGGGAGTTGTATCGGCGGCTCTGTTTCCCGACTTGAAGGTATTGTCGCGTAGCCCATTTCTACCTTTCTGCGTAAGAATCAATTGGCCGCTAGGCAGAAATACCTCGGCAACGTGAATCGCCTGATCCAAAAAGCCGCCGGGATTGTTTCGTAGATCCAGAACCAGCGAATTCGCGCCCCGGGAGTGCAAAATCTCAAGCGCGTTTAGAAGTTCCTCTGTAGTCGTGTAGTTAAACCCTCGCGTCATGTCTATATAACCGACACCCGGCTTGATCATATAAGCATCAGGAATTGAAGGCTGCGGCACAACATCACGTGTTATCTCGACAGCCTGAATGTGTTTGTCAGCCGCCCGTTCAACCGTAATCTTTACAACCGATCCTCGCGGTCCGCGAATCTTGTCGCGCACCTCCAATGACGATTTACCGGTGGCCTTCATGCCGTCAACAGCGATGATTCGATCACCGAAGCGTAATCCTGCTCGCGAGGCCGGCGAGTTTTGAAATGTCGCTGTAATTAACGTATCGGCCTGTTCGCCGAGTACGTAGTTCTGAATCGATGCGCCAATCCCGAAGTATTCAGAGCGCTGGTCTGTTTTCAGTTCGTCATACTCTTCGCGATCATAATAGTTTGAATGGGGATCGAGCGAGCGCAACATGCCGATGATCGAAGACTTGAATATTGCGTTGTAGTCGAGTTTCCTGCCCTCAATGTAATTCTCCTGGATCACCTTCATCGCTTCATCGAAGTCCTTTTCGATAACGGGAATTGCAGCTGAACCGAAGCGTAGGTTGCGACGGCTGGGGTTAGTCGAGCCGGCAACCGGCTTGCCGGTGGATGCACTCCCTGCCGGCGACTGCGGCTGCGTCCTTTGTTGTGCGAAAACGAAGGCTTGAAAACCCAGGGTTACTGAGAGGAGCGTTGTTAATGCGAGCGAGAATATCTTTTTCACTGTTAGAGCCTCTGAACCTTGCGAGATTGGGGACGCTGAGTCTTCCGGCCAGCAACCAAAGTGAAAAGCGCATGGCCTGTGACCGCTCAAATACTAGCGAATGCCTTTCAACTGAGCAAGGCCGCGGATCGCCCGGATAGCATCGAACCTTGATGCCAGAACCGCGAGCAGTAAAGACTGGGCGGCTTGTGCGCATACTTTCGAAAACTATCCCAGACTCCGGCTGTCGCTCCGGTAAGCTGGCTTGACGGCCTCTCAAGGGCATCCGTAGAATGAACTTAACAAAGATCAAAAACGTACTTAGAAAAGAGTTGGGAAACACATTGTCGGTCCAAGGAGCTTTCAGCGTATGAGCAATCCTTATAAGAATAGTCCTTATCAAAAGGAAGAGCAGCGGCCAGGCGAAACCGTCGACGACTTAATGCTCAGAGATGACGAAACGGAAGGCGAATCAGAAGACAGAACCAGAACCGCATCTTCTGTGAGAGATATAGCCTCGCGCATCCCAGAATCGCTGAGCGCTATTGGACGCGACATCAGTCGCACTATTGAGCGCGCGATAGCGGTCAAGGATGATTACGTAGTGGCGGTGAAGATCTCGCCGGCGGCTCAGGAGAAAGTCGATCAGCTGGTGGCGGCTGGAATTTTTCGTAATCGTGCCGAGGCGGCTGGTTTTTTAGTGGAAGAGGGAATAAAAACGCAATCTGCGCTTTTCGAGCGTGTGCAGCAGAAGCTCGCCGAAATTGAGCGCTTGCGCGCCGAGCTGCGAGGCATGGTCAACGAACGATCGGCCTGAGCGGCTTGTCCGTTTCCATTGTTACCCCCAAATTGATGTGCTTACTCCTATCGAGGGAGAAGCACGCTCAAGAAGCTCTCACGAATCGAGATTAAAGTGGCCGAAAGATTCAAGCTTTCACCAACCCCCATCCAACAATTCAATCTTGCCAATGGTCTTCGGGTAATCTTGTGCGAAGACCACGCCGTGCCAGTCGTGTCGGTGGCTCTTTATTACGATGTCGGTTCTCGTAATGAAAAAATGGGAAGAACAGGGTTCGCACACCTTTTCGAGCACATGATGTTCCAGGGCTCTGAAAACGTTCCGAAAGCTGCTCACTTCCAGTACATCTTCAACGCCGGTGGGACTATGAACGGCACGACTTCGACGGAGCGCACGAATTACTATGAGACGCTCCCCGCGAGTTATTTGCCGCTGGCGCTCTGGCTTGAGAGCGATCGCATGCGTTCGCTTAAAGTTACCCAGGAGAATCTCGATAACCAGCGCAATGCGGTACAAGAAGAAAAGCGCCTGCGTTATGACAACCAGCCCTACGTTAACGCCTTTCTTCGAATCAATGAATTGATTTTCAAGAATCCGGCGAATGCGCATTCGACCATTGGGTCAATGGAGGATCTTGACGCCGCCACGATTGAAGACGTGCAGGAGTTTTTCCGCATTTACTACGCGCCGAATAACGCGGTGCTGACGATCGTGGGTGATTTTGAGAGCGAGGAAGCAACCGCTCAAGTGCGAAAGTATTTTGAAGCGATTCCCAGCCAACCTTCACCGCCGCCGGTGGATGTGGGCGAACCGGAAGACGTGGCGCAAACGCAGGAGATTTACAACGACATGCTTGCTCCGGCACCCGCGTTTGTACTTGGTTGGAAAATCCCGCCGCGCCGCACGCCCGACTTCTATGCGCTTTCGTTGGCAGCCGATCTTATCTTCGAAGGTGACAGTTCCCGTCTCTATCAGAAGCTCGTGAAGGGCGACGAATCAGTCGTTTCGATCCAGGGAGGAATAGACGAGAGACGCGGTCCGTCTGCCTTGTATATTTTTGCCTTGCCGAAACCGGGCCAGCAAGTAGCCGCAATTCGTGATCAGATTTTTGAGGAAATTCACTCGTTAAGAACATCCGGACCTTCTCCTGCCGAGATGGAAAAATTGCAAAACTCATTGTGCAACGATGTAGTTCGCGGCCGGCAATCCACCATGTATCGCGCTCAAAGACTGGCCGAATATGCTCTTTATGACGACGATCCCACACTCTTCGATTCCGAACTCGAACACTACCTGGCCATCACTCCAGAGCAAATCCGGAGCGCGGTCGAGCGTTTTCTTGACGTAGATAACCGCGTGGTGCTCGACATTGTGCCGGCTGAAGTAGCAGCAGTTCCCCATATAGAGGAAGCATTTGAATTGGCTCCTTCAGCGTCGCCGCAACCGCCAGGTGAACCCAAACAACCAGCAGCACCTCCGCCGCAAATTCCCTCGGCGCCTCCAGCAGAGCCGACAGCCGACGCTGGGCCGATAGTCAGCACCCCGGCTCCCGGCGAGTTAGAGCAACCGCAGCAGCCGGCAGATCCGCCGAAGCAAACTGAATCAGGCTCAGGACCTTTGCACACCTAAACGATGAGTACACAAGAAGATTTCCTAAAGCAGCCACCGCCGCCGCTCCCTTCTCGTCCGATAAAGTTACCAGCAGCACACGAGACGATCCTGCCGAACGGATTGGTCGTGGTGGTAGTAGAAGATTCCAGATTGCCGCTCGTAAGCTATCGTTTAGCGCTGCGAACCGGGGACGCCCATGATCCTTCAGAGTTGCCGGGTCTGATGGATATGCTGACCGGCCTGTTGACGGAAGGTACAGAATCGAGAACGAGCCGGGAAATTGCGGACGAGGTTGCGCGCCTCGGCGCCACACTTCATGCGGGCGCAAATTCCGATTACACAACGGTCGCGGCATCATCACTCGCAACCTTCAGCGATAACATCCTCGAGCTGATAGCCGACGTCGCGTTGCGGCCGGTCTTTCCATCTAATGAGGTTGAACTGGCGAAACAGAACACTAAGGAGAGTCTTAAACAACAGCGGGCACAACCTTCGTTTTTGGCGAGCGAGATGGCAGCACGCGTAATGTTTGGTCAACATCCTTATCACATCACTGCGCCGACTCCCGGGTCTATCGATGCCACTACGCGCAAGCGACTTGTCGAATTCCATCGCGCGACGTTTGTGGCCAATAACGCTGTGCTCATTGTTGCCGGAGATGTGCAGCAGGATTCGATTCTGGAAAAGGTTCAGAGTCTGTTTGCCAATTGGCAGCCGGGTGACGTTCCAGGCGACGACGACTTCCCTGCACCGCCACAACGAACGTCTCGTTCCGCGTACATCGTCGACAGGCCAGGCTCCGCCCAGGCTAACATCGTCATTGCCAACGACGGTATTACTCGTACCAGTCCGGATTATTTTCCGATGCTGGTTATGCATACGGTTTTGGGCGCTAACGCTTCGTCGCGCCTCTTCATGAACCTCCGCGAGGAAAAGGGCTACACCTACGGCGCTTATTCAAGCCTCGATGCGCGTCGAACAGCGGGAACTTTTCGCGCCACTGCCGAAGTAAGAACGCCAGTCACGGGCGATTCTCTGAATGAGTTTTTTTACGAACTGAACCGTATACGCAAGGAGCCAGTTTCGGAAAAGGAGATCGCCGATGCCAAGTCGTACCTTACCGGAGTGTTCCCCATCCGGCTGGAAACGCAAGAGGGACTAATCGATCAGCTTGTCCAGATCAAGATGTTTGATTTACCGGAAGACTATCTGGAAATTTATCGCAGCCAGATCCAGGCTGTGACCATAACTCAGGTGCAGGAAGTCGCGACAAAATATGTGAGGCCAGACGAAGCAGCGATATTCATCGTTGGAGACGGCGCGCAAGTGCTGGATCAAGTAAGGCCCTACACGGAGGAGATCGAATTTTACAACACCGCGGGGAAGAAAAAGGACAAGCCCACCCTTGCTGCATATTCGCCGGAAGCGGCAGCTACATTAGCCGGAAACTGGTCATTACTAATTGAAACGCCGCTCGGTCAGAGCATTCCTGCCACGCTGATACTGCGCAACATCGAAAAAGGCTTCTCTGGAAAAGTGACCTCGGAAATGGGAAACGGCGAACTGTTGTCGGCGACATTTGACGGCGAGTCGTTTGCAGGGATTATTTCATTCGACATTGCGGGCCACATCATGGAGGCCCAGATCGAAGGTGAAGTTGCCGACGAGCAAATGGAAGGCAGTATTAGTTTACAAGACGCAGGCGCCTTATCTTTCACTGGAAACAAAACCGAAAACTGAATAGCCACGGACTCTGTCTGAACCACCTGCATTAGCGGGTGTCTCACTCTGCGCACAAACAGGGACCATGGAAGGTCTTCATTCCTATCCGCGCGAACCCGCGCCAGCGCCAAAAAAAATCGCCCGGCATTATTGCCATGCCGGGCGCAATCACAGGAGGAACCGATGTTATGGTGGCCATTATTCTTACGACCATCCAATAACCTCAGCAATAAGATGTCAGTTTAACAATTCTCGGTTGCTTCCTGTCCAGACATTCGTCAGATCCTGGGTCTTTGGCTCCAGGTTTTCGGTTGATCGAGCCCCAGCAAAACCTTGTTTTTTGATTCTTAACTCAACTCTGCAAAACAACCGCGGGCCCCGTGACCAAAGTTTGTATATCCAATGTCACTGCTCGTAGCGCAGCAGCATTCCATCGCCACCAACAGCCCAACCAATCTTCTTAAGAAAATACAGACCGTAAAGATTTTGTTTAGTGCCTGCCTCCTGTTCAACCCAGGTGAAGCCGGCGTCCTCGGTGCGCAAGATCGTGCCGCTGCGGCCGACGGCCCAAGCTTTGTCATCGCTGACGAACTGAACATTCAAAAGAGTTGAGCGCGTTTTCAGGGCAACTGGCGTCCAGTTCGTACCACCGTCAACGGTTCGCAGCATCGTGCCGCGCTCGCCCACAGCCAGGCCTTTCTTGTCGCTGCGAAAGTCTATATGGAAAATTGTCGCGGAGCTTCCGGACTCTTGCCTGGTCCAGGTCTGCCCACCATCAATCGTCGCCAGAATCGTTCCCTGGGCACCCGCGATCCAGCCACGCTTGTCATTGGCAAAATCAATGTGAATCAGCTCCAGACGACTCGGCGCGGTCTGGCGCTGCCATGTTTCGCCCGCGTCGTCCGTGTAGAGCAGAATGCTGTCGATTACGCGCTCACGCTTACTAACTGAGCCAACCACCCAACCCTTCTTTTTGCTGGAGAACCGAACACTGTAGAGTTCTACTTCAGCGCCCTCAAACTCGCTCGGCGGAAACCGGCGTGCCTCGTTCCATCGCAGCCCATTGTCGCGTGTTACAAAAATAGCATTGCCTGCGATTAGAAAACCCGCGTCCTTGTCGCGAAAGTAGATGTCATTGACAGCGGCTGTCGTCTGAACAATCTGTTTTTCCCAGGTGTGTCCGCCGTCTTCAGTGCGGCTCAGAAATCCATTGTCTCCGCCAGCCCAGCCTCGCTTGTTGTCGAGAAAGTAGACTGTATTCAGATCCTGGCCAGGAGGTGCAACCTGCGTTAATACCCATCCTTGCTGACTCTTGATCGGAGCGGCCACGACAAACACGAAAAACGCAGCAACGATTAATTGATCCGGCAAGTAGTTCGCTGCCCATCGATTCCGATCTTTCCTATTCATTATTTAGTTGAACTCCTGGCTTAAGTGCAGGGATAAACTTCGGCTCGCATCTGCCTCTCATCGCCCATGACTGCTGAATACGAAACTTGGATATGTTTAGACTTTGTACCCTAAGTTTGCGGCGTTAGACAAGACTAAGGATGACGGGCGGGAACCCTCGCGGACAAATTACTATCAACTTCCTCCTGGGACCGCCAGCTACGGCCCGCCTCAGGAACAGAAATTAGAGATCAGAGATCAGGAGTCAGCAATCAGCTTTCCTCTCTGATATGATTTCTGACTCCTGCTCTCTGACCTCTGACATCTCACGAAGCGGGCGTGGACGCCCGCGTCCCAGTAGGGAGTTTATCTCTAATTACGACGGCGACTCTGTGTTGCTAATTTGCCGCGTTGACGCGATAGATTCTTCCTTCGAAGACTACTACCACGCGCTCGCCCAATGAGAAGAACTCCGCCAGCCGTGGCTTTTGTCTTAGTAGCGCAAAGTAATCGTCGCTGCCAAACTTAAGCGCGGTCTCGGGTAAATTTGTTCCAGCTTTGAACTCCGAGTCCGTCCAGACACCTTCGCGCAAATAAAACGTCTTGTCGCCTGCAGTCCTGACGGCAGAAGACGGGCTATCTTTATCCACCCTCATTGCTTCCTGCTGTTCGCGCGCGCGCTTGCTCTGCTGCACCGCCACAGCGCCGGTAGTCGCTCTCGCGTCCGCGGCGGCCTTTGGCGCCGGCGGTAGCGCATTGGAGAATACTTGTCCGCCGCTGCGAGCTCTATTGTTCATCGGCAACGCGGTAACATCTCGCACCGACGCGCCGGACTCCAGCGCGAGATAAGAAGTGTATGGCGTCACGATGCCATAGCGAGTTCCGAGGTCGACAATCTCGTCTCGTAATTCCTGCTGCTCGCCATTTGTCCGAACCTGTTCCATTAGCCAACCTACCCGGCGAGTCGCCCATAAACGCGGCAGAAAATTATTTGTGTCTTCGCGCATCGGAAAACGAAGATTGTTGTAGAAAAACTTCTTACCTGCACGGTTCGCGTTGCCCCCCAACTGCAACCGGACGAAGTCCATATCGATTGGGTTTCGATAGCGGCCAATGAGGGTAATTTGTGAGCCTCGGAAAAGATCGGGAAGCGCTCGCGGATAAACCAGATCGGTTTCAACTCCGGCCATATCGAGTTTTAGATCAGTAAGCACTGGATAGTTAACTTTTGCAAAGAAGTTTGAGACCTTAACCTCGAGGTCTTCCTTCGGTTCGACGTAATCGGCGACGCCGCCATTCTCAGCAGCCAGCTTGTCCAACAAAGCTGTATTAACATCATAGCCAACGCCAAACGTGAAAAGACGCAGGCCCAGGGTCCGCGTCCTGCCCGCGTTTCCGACGATTTGCTCAGGGTTTGTTACGCCGACGGTCGGCAAGCCGTCGGTCATGAAAACCAGCATCTTCGGACGGTTGCTGGACTCAAATTGCTCAATTGCGGCCAGCAGCGCCTGATTGATGTTTGTCCCGCCTACGGGACGCAGCGACTCGGCAAACACTTCCCCACGTTTGCGACCCTGCTCATCCGCCATAATCATCCGCGATTCCATCAACCGCTCTTCGCCGGCAAAAGAGATTATATTGAACCGATCCTGCGGTCGCAGAATTCTGACGCCGTAAAGTAAAGCCGCACGAGCCTTTTCCATCTTCCCTGCTTCGGCCATCGAGCCGGAGGTGTCTAAAACAAAAACGATATCCTTGGCCACGTATTCCTGTTCCGACCAATCATCTTTGGGCGAAATCATCAGCAAGTAGTAACCATCTTTGCCGGGCTCACGATGGGTTAGAAGAGTGACGCCAAAGTCGTCGCTTGATAATCCGTAGAATAACTGAAAGTCCTGTGGCTCTTTGCCACTTTCGAAGGTGACCGCTGAACGCCGGTCGCCATTTCGTTTTACTTCAATCGCATGACTCGGAGAATAGATGTTTCGTAAGGGCTCCTTGCTCTCGAGTTCGATACGACCAGAGACGGTGCCTATCTGCGTCACCTGTCTGCCGGTTCCGAGCGGGTAACGATAGGCAACTGTACCTGACTCCGCCCGCAGAATTTGAGAATACGTAAGTTCGAGTTTCTTGTCTGAATGCGGGGGAATAGGAAAAATGCTCGCTTGGAACAAGTCCTTGCCGGCGTATTCCAGCAAACCCGGATCGCGCTGCCGCCTGACTATCTCATCGTAGATGCGTCTCGCCTCTTCGCGCGAACGCACTTCGCCTACCAGCCGCCGATCGCCATCCCAAATCGCAAACTCCGTGATCGATGCTTGCTCGGGAATCGGAAAGAAATAAGTTCCTTCGAGCGTCGCATCGGTATCATTTCTAAAAATCTGCTCTACGTGAGTGGTCGCCACTTGCGATGAGATCTTTGTGTCTATTTTGATGGACTTGATCGGCAAGCTGCGGGGCAGCGTTATGGGACGTGGCGGTCTGGGGCAGCGTTCACAGGGCCCCGGCACAATCACACCCTGGGCAACGCCGGTCGCCGCAGTTAAGATCAGAAGGGAAAACGACAGCAGCAGTACTCGAAGTCTTGGAACTCTCATAGTCTCCTCGTTGGCATACGCAAAAGGTTACCCACCTCGGTCGGGATAAGAACGACCTCGATGTCTGATTCTTGCAGATGGCTCGCTGAAAACAGTCGCGTGAACCCGCTGCTGGGACACGGGCGTCTCGCCCGCATCCCCCTTGGAATGCCACTCTGTGCCGGCTATCAGCTTTACCCGCGGGTTGTGCGCTGAGTCTTGTTAACGGCCCGCCCCTGCTCCACGTCTTACGTCTGGTTCCATTTCTAATATCGAAACGAAAGAGTAACGAATGAGTTGTTTCAGCAAAATCGCTCCCATAGCAATTCTTCTTCTCCTTAGCTCGTTAATCGCCCAACCCACAAGCAGCCGCCATCTACAGGTGCTCATATTCACTCATGTCACCGTCATTGATGTTACAGGGGCACTGGCCAAGCCCGACATGTCTGTGGTGATCACAGGTGATCGCATTACCGCGATTGGCAAGAGCGGCAAAGTCCGTATGCCCAAAGACGCCCAGATCATAAATGCTAGTGGCAAATACATGATTCCTGGCTTTTGGGACATGCACATTCATTCAGGAGGTTACGAGAACGGTAAAAAGAACTTTCCATTTCTTTTAGCCAAAGGAATTACAGGCGTTCGGGATATGGGTTCTCCGCTGGAGGAAATACTACGTCTTCGTCGGGAGGTTAATGAGGGAAAGATTCTAGGACCACATATGGTGATAGCTGGCCCTCTTTTGCAAGGTGCGCTCCCTTTCCAAATGCCTTTGATCATTTCCGTTAACGATGAGGCAGAGGCGAAGGGAACGGTTGCCTACCTGAAAGAACGCGGCGTAGATTTCATCAAGGTACACGACGCAGTTCCGCGAAACATCTACTTTGCCATTGCGGAACAGTCGAAACGACAGGGCATTCCTTTCGCCGGACACGTCCCGCCCTCCATCAGTGCTATGGAAGCAACCGATGCCGGACAGCGCAGCATAGAACACCTTGGTGGGCGCTTCTATGGTGTTTTGCTTGGCTGCTCAACCCGCGAAGCAGAGTTGACGGACAGAATACGAAGAATAGTGAATGCTGTTCTGAAATCCTTAATTGAGAAAAAAGAACCTGACGACAGCGAGATCTTCCGCGCGAGTTTCACCAGACCGTTGCTTGACAGTTTCAGCGAGCAAAAGGCGGCCAGCCTTCTATCCGCCTTTCGCAGAAATAATACATGGCAAGTTCCTACACTTGTGGGCCAGCCAATCCGCGAGGCAATTAACGGCGGGCGCAAAGACCTGAGTGAACACGATATCCGCTACGGCAAAATGCTAATCCAGAGACAACTTGATTTGGTTGCTGCGATGAGGAGGGCGGATGTGAAACTAATGGCCGGAACAGATCTGCCCCTGGATAATCCAAAGCTGCATGATGAACTTGTTCTGCTCGTTGAGGCGGGGCTTACGCCTCTGGAAGCTCTGCAAACCGCGACTCGCAATCCCGCAGAGTTTCTAGGCAGACTCGACTCTTTCGGTACAGTAGAGAAAGGCAAAGTTGCTGACCTGGTGTTACTTGACGCTAACCCGTTGGAGGATATACGCAACACGCAAAAGATCAGCCTAGTGGTGCTTGGCGGCAAGATGATTTCCAGACCGTCTTTGCCGAACCGAGGCGGCAACATAGACTGAGCTGCGTTAATCTCTGTAGTCACGCCCAGCGCTTGCAGCGGACCGGAATCAGCGTGCGTCTCATCGACAGCTTGCCCCTGATGTAGTCTCGCCCCGCCGCTGAAACGCGTCGCTGAGTGAACCCGCTGCTTGATGCGGGCGAGACGCCGCGGTCCCAGGAATAGGGATTCTCTTAACGCAGTTGCCGCAATCGCTCGTTTCTGACCGCCACAATTGTCACGTAGATGACGATGCAAACGCCGCCGGCGGCGAGGGCAAACGGAGCACCATACCGGTGTGAGACCGTACCTGCGAGTAAATTTCCAAGCGGCATCGAACCAATGAACGAGAGTATGAACATGCTCATAACCCGCCCACGCATTTCGTCAGTCACCAGTTGCTGTAACAAAGTGTTTATGACGGCTATTGACGAGACGATGGTAAACCCGACCCCGAAAAGGAAAACCAGCGACCACATCAGCCGCGTCGCTTGTGCGAAGGCGATCAGGAAGACACCAAAACCGAAAGCGCCGCCGAGTACCGACCAGCCTTTGCGTTTGAAGTCGCCCAGATAGGCAAGAAACAAAGCGCCGCAAAACGCGCCTGCGCCTCCTACTCCCATCATCCAGGCGAGTCCGCTCGCGCCAAGATGGAAAATGTCGCGAGCAAAGATGGGGATCATCGTGATGTAAGGAGCGCCGAATAGACTGTTGACGGCGGAGATCGATAGTAACGAAAAGACTCGCGGGCGATTTTTGACGTAACGGAAACCAGCGATGAGATCCTGCCACAGCGCGCGACGATCCTTCACCGAGTGTGCATATTTCGTTGCTTCGTCGAAATGCACCATGCGCAGCGCAACAACTACGGCCACAAACGAAAGACCATTGAAAAAGAAGCAGCCGGCAAGTCCAAAAAACTTGAAGCCAAAGCCCGCGAACACCGGACCGATAACACGCGACAATTGAAACTGCGACGAATTCAGCGCTACGGCATTTGCCAGATCCTCTCGGCCGACAAGATCGAAAGTCATCGCCTGGTACGATGGGCCCGCCAGCGCCATACAACATCCGGTCACAAACGAAAAAGAAAGGACCATCCAGACTGCTACATGGTTCGTCCAAACCAGCGTGGCTAAAGCAACGGCAGCTAACCCAGCTACCACTTGCGTGTAAAGAAGCAAGCGGCGGCGGTCGACGAGGTCGGCAAAAACACCACCGGCAAGCGTGAGGAAGAAGCCGGGTGCAGTGGCCATAAACCCATCAATACCCAACCACAGTGCAGAATTGGTGAGCTGGAGCACGAGCCAGCCCTGGGCCACAGCCTGCATCCAGGTGCCCACATTCGAAAGAAACGCTCCAATCCAGAAAACACGATAATTGCGATGTGACAGTGCGCGAAACATCGCCGGCCTGCGTCTGGGAATTATTGTTTCCGGCTCCAGTTTCTCGACTTCGATTGCCATGACTAAATTGTTCTTAACATTCAAACACGCAAAGCTCCAAGTCTGCGTCAGCGATAGCACGAAACTTTGCGCTAACTTTGCGAGAGTTGTTGAGCGCATGTTTTAATCGGGCTAGCACCTGAAGAACTAGATCCGCAGGAGAATTGCATGAAACTCATCGCCGTTGCAGCGAGATTCCTAACTTCGTTAACAATCGTACTTTGCGCTGTCGCTATAGCTGCGGCCCAGACTGACAAGCAAAAACCCACACCATCGCCGGTACCAACACCAATGCCCAAACAACTAACAGTAGAAGCACCTGCGCCTCCCGCAGCAAACCCTGCTGACGTCGATTCGATTGAGGCGATTCTCGCGGCCGTTTACGACGTTATCTCCGGACCAGCCGGAAAGAAGCGCGACTGGGATCGTATGCGGTCGCTGTTTCTGCCCGGCGCGCGGTTGATTCCGACGGGGCCGCGCCCGACTGGCGGTTATGGATCACGCGTGTTGACAGTTGACGAGTATATCGAGCGCGCTAGTGGCTTTTTTGAGAAGGAAGGTTTTTACGAACGAGAGGCCGCGCGCCAGACTGAAGGGTTTGGTCAGATCGCACACATCTTTAGCACCTATGAATCGCGACACGCGCCAGACGACGCCAAGCCGTTTCAGCGTGGCATCAACAGCATCCAGTTGATGAACGACGGCAAGCGCTGGTGGATTGTGACGGTCTTCTGGCAAGGTGAAGACGAGAAGGCACCGCTGCCGGAAAAATATCTCAAACATTGAAAAAGAGCGACAATGAAACAATGGCCCGACTTTAACGGCGATGGTGACCTGCCAGTCGGCATTCACCAAGCAACACTCGCTGAAGTGACTCAAAAGTTCGGCAAAGGTTCACTGCGTCGCGAAAATGGTTGCCAGGAGGCTGGAACGCATTTATAGGTTCGCTCGAAGTACAGGACAGTTGGGCAGATTCATCATTTTCGGGTCATTTGTTACCGCGAAGCCTGAGCCAAACGACGTTGACATTTTCATGTTAATGGAAGATACATTTGATTCGAACGAGGTGACTGGCGAGGCGGCAATCATCTTTGACAATATGGCCGCGCAGAATATCGAGGGGGCCAGCGTATTTTGGATCAGACGGATGGCTGCTATGGGCGGAGAAGAGGCGACACTTGAACACTGGGAAATCAAACGAGACAAGAGGAAACGCGGGATTGTTGAGGTGGTGACCGATGCTTAAAAACGACAAAGAACTCGAGGCGACACTGGAGCGAATTAGATACTTTCAGCAACAAGTAGAAAAGTTGCGGCAGGCGGAAACAAATCCGCAGAACTATCGCTTGTCGGCGGGAGGATATCTGGCAGAAATAGATCGGATGAATTTGCAGGTGAGAGAGTATCTCTCACTACATCCTGGCGAGATCAGGAATGAAGCTGCGTAATCTCAACACTCGCAACTCTCAGCTGTAACTATAAGCGCCCGCGTGGTACCTCGCTCCAACTCAATTTGAAAAGTTATTGCGCGCCTCAAAGCGGAAGAGTTAGTGTCAAGGCTTTGAAGAAGGATTCTCATCCATAGACTTATTACCGCGGCGCCATTCCGAAAGCGATCCGCCTCTTCCACCGCGACGCACGGCAACGATCTCGGCCATGATTGCCAGCGCCACTTCCTCTGGCGTGACCGCGCCAATGTCGAGACCAATCGGAGCATGCACCTTTGCGAGCCTCTCCTCTTTCGCTCCGCTTTCGCGCAGGCGTTGCAGCACAATATTCGTCCTGCGTTTGCTGCCGATTAAGCCAACATAGTCAGCATCAACTGTCATTACGGCGCGCAAGCACTGTTCATCCTCGCTATGCCCACGCGTGACGATTGCTACGCAGACGCCGTGTCCGTTGCCGACTGCTGCCTGCACTGCTTCCGACCAGCTGCCGGCGGCCATCACTTCGATTCCTCGGTCAGGAAAGTGTTCGCGCGTAACGAATTCAGCACGGTCATCGATCAACGTCGCGCGATAACCCAGCAGACTGGCGAGTCTCGCCAACGATGCTCCCACATGGCCCGCGCCGCAAATCACCAGGCGTGGCTCCAACTGAATGCGTTCAAAAAGAATTTGCGCCTCACCCCACTCAGTAAGCGCGGGCGCGAAGTCCTTAACTTGAAACACGCGAGTTTCAGCTTTTGATTCGAGAAACGCGGCTGCATAGTTTACGACCGCACTATCAAGCGCTTCGGTTCCTAAGCTGCCGGTCGCCGGGGATTCCGAAGTATGAACGAGCAGTTTTGTGCCCACGTTAATTGAAAGGTTCGAGCCAGACTCGATTAATGTAGCCAGTAAGGCGATCGAACCATCTTCCAGTATTCGCGCGACTGCTTCCGGAATCGACTGAGGCTGCGCTTTGTTTCCCGGAGATTCGATTGAAGGCATTTGTTTCTTGGGAACGCGGGCGCCCTTGCTCGTCCTGCGTTTTGATGAGAATGACCGCGATCACTTGGAAGGCGATGTTTTGGCTAAGCCGATGGCTGCCGCCGCCCGACGCAAAAGCCACCAGGGACCAATCAGCAGGTAGGTCGGATTCTTGAAGAAGGCTGGCCGATTGCCTTCAATGGCATGGCCAATGAATTGAAGAATCCAACCAACCACAAACAGAGCGAGTGCCCAACGCCAGTTAAAGAAAAATAGCGGCAGTGAGATCACAATCAATGGAATGCCAATGCTGTGCGTCAGCCGGTTCAGTGGATGCTGATGCTTAGTCTTGTAGTTTTCGATTAACGATTCGGGCATCTTATTCAGCTTCCTGTCAGTACCACCTGCCGTAGCGGGTGGGTCACAAGCCTGAAAACCGCGTATTGTTTGTTATTACTTTTGAGTCCAAACATCAATAAAAATATCCATAGTTCCGCCGCAAACCATTCCCTCTTCACTTGCTTCCTCAGCTGTTAAAGAAAAGTGATGCAGGGCAGATTTACCCGAGCGCATGGCCTCGCGTGCTTCGGCCCAAACTTCAGCCTCGACGCAACCACCGCCCACCGTGCCTGCCACTTCTCCATTTTCGAAAAACAGCATCTTGGCTCCGCGCTGCTGCGGCGTTGAACCGCGTGTGCCGGCAACCGTAGCAATCACTACTTGCTCACCACGCTGATGAGCTTCGCTGATAGCGCGATAGAGATCTCTTTGTGCGATTGTGCCCATAAAGGCATTTGTTGGTCAGACATCCGTGCCTGTCACGGGTTCTGGTTGTGTAACACTGCGACCCGCGAAGTGCCAACCAGCAGGAAGGCCTGTCCTACGCTGGCGGAATCATTCGGGTTTGGTGCGACGGGTAGGTCGCGGCTCGGTGTTCGTTACGCCAGAAGTGTCTTGCTGTGACTGTTGCATCTCTATTTTCCGGCGCAAAGAATCGACCTCGGCGTCTGCGGTAGCCAGGGATGTTTCCAGACGCGTGCGACTGGTCTCCAGTATTTTGACCTGCGCCAAAACCCGCGAGCGTTCGCTCTCCAGTTGCCGGCGACGCGCGTCACGTGCTTCCTCGGGATGTACTGTGCCATACCCGGCGGCTCGTTCGATGTTCTCCGGTCGCATTTGGTACTCGATCTGTTCAAGCTTCGACTGTAAATCTGCTAATTTGCTTTCAACATCCAACTGCTGCGCGCGCAAACTCTCAGCCCGCTGCTCAGCGCGCGTCAGTCGCTCCATATCGATAAGGGTGCGATCATTCTGCTGCATCTGAGTCAACTTATCGTTCAGGCGGTCCACTTGATTTGAAAGCGCGTTGATTGTCTGCTGCATGTCAGCATCGCTCGAACTCTTTGTCGCATTACTCTTCCTGGGTTGTGCACTTTCAGTGGGCTGCTGTTCGGCCGGATCCTGGTCGGCCGTGCTGATGATTCTTTCAGTTTCCGTGCCGCCGGATTCAGATCCCGCCGGAGCTATGGCGGGATTCGTGATCACGGGCCTAGCAACAGCGGGCTTGTTGACGCGGCGCACGCGACGCTTTCGACGCCGTTGAGCGTCGGCGTCAATTGCACACATACTGAACGCAACTAACACTGCCAGCAGAAATGCACCGTAACGAGTAGATCGATTTTGCATGGTAATTCCTCGAATGCCGAGCGGGGAGCATCTAATAAGATACCCGTTGTCCGGAGTGCCTTCAACCGCTCACAGACCGTTTGCGTTTACACGATGTGCGACCGCGCTTGTTCCAGTATGTGGAAGGACGCACGGCCTGCGCACCAGGCCTGCTCAGTTCGGCCCTATTCGAGTGTAACTTCGGTCGAATCGAACGAGATACAACCGCACCCGTCATCCACTTCCACGCTGACAGTATATGTTGCCGGACGAGTCACGCCGCTTAGGTTCCAAACGGCCGACGGGCCGTCGCCAGTAATGCGGCCGCCGGTAACAGTATAAGTATAAAGAACGTTGTCGCCGTCTGGGTCACAAGCGATCGCCTTCAGGTTAACCTGCGCGTTGGCGTTTGTAGCGATGTAAGCCGTTGAAGTAGCGAGGCCGACTTTGGGCGGTGTATTCGGTAGGATAGTTCCCGGACGCCCACCTGAGGAGATGCGCCTGCAACGCGTGCCCGGCATTGCGATACCTGCAGCTGCTGCGGTTTCTTTTGTGGACTTCTTTTTTGTCTTGGTCCGAACGTCAGGCGAGTGCAGCGAGACTCGGGTGCTTGCGTCACAACAGTCGCTTCAGCTTTTGCTTTGCTCTTCAGAAGAGAAGAGGATCCAAAAACAATCAGAGCCAGGCCAACAATAATTAAGGAAACCAGATTTCGATGCATTTCAAGTCACTCCTTGGCGGTTCGGACTTTACTACATCGATCTGGAGCGCGAGTCTAACACGCGGCTTGGTGGTTATTCCAGATTCTCAATCGTTTGGTCCAACTGGGCAGCGCGTTGGGCAATGTCAGCAAGCCGCGCGCGAAGCTCATTCACCTTGTCAGCAGGCGCGCGCTCAGCAAACTGCGGATTCGCTAGTTGTCCTTCAAGCTTTGAAGATTCAGCCTGAAGCTTTTCCTTTTCCTTACCAAGTCGATTCCGCTCCTGCTCGAAATCAATCAAACCTTCCAACGGTACGGCCACCTCGGCGCCGCCGACCAGCACTGCCCGCGCTGATGCGCGCGGAGCTTCAAGCTTCTCCAACACAGAAATTTCCGCCGCGCGAACGAGACGGCTAATCTGATTCTGGTTTGCAGAAAACACGGCGCGCAACCTTTCATCCGGCGATCCAACCAACACCCGCACGGGCTCGCTCGGTTTGATGTTCATCTCCGAACGAATGTTACGCACGCGCGAAATGAGATCTATGACGGCTCGCATCTCCCACTCGGCATCCTCATCAATCAATTCCCTCGTGGTTTCAGGATAAGCCGCCAGCATTATAGTGGGCTCGGCGCCGGAATAAGCTGCATGCAATAGCTTTTCATGCGCGCCGGGCAATCTTTGCCAGAGTTC
>WNGE01000538.1_pt1 | contig 49224 bp, 43 predicted proteins | sample 5400651 | NCBI WGS metagenome assembly WNGE01 (sample SAMN13153370, study PRJNA577476) | soil metagenome | isolation source: 60 cm soil or saprolite under grassland replicate 2 | place: USA:California | collected 2016-06-15 | reverse complement strand
GGCGGCCGCCTGGGCCCACCGGGGAAACCCCCCTCAACCTTGCGTAGCGGCGTGACACTTAAGCTCCTGGGCTGTCTTTCATGATCGCGGTGGCCCGCCAGTCACTATGACTGGGCGGGCCACCGCGATCACGACACCGCGGCCCTCGCGCCGCATGACGGGACAGTTTCCGCCCGCAGGGCCGGCCGCGCCGCGGCAGCGTGCCCTCCACACCAAGGGGGACACCGGTTTCCGGCCTCGCCGCGCGGTCCCGCCGCACTCTCCCGCCGCACGGTCCCGCCGTTGCGGAACAGGCAGGAAATCATCGCAGCGCCGCCGCCAGCTCAGGCCGGCGCCACGGACCGCCGGGCCGCGTTGGGAATGAGCCAGCAGATTTCGATGCGCGCTGCACCCTCCCGGGGATGAGAATGGGTGCGCACGTGGCCCGCCGACGTCGGCGACCCTTGGCTTCGTGAGGTCCGCGGTGGAGCACAAGACGCCGCAGCCCGGGTCAGCGGACCAGGACCGTGGGGCGTCAGAACAGGTCGGCGTCGCCCGCTGCGACCAGGGGATGGACGCCGCGCCCGATTCCTGGCACCTCACCGCACAGCCGAGGAGTCGGGAAGACCTTGCCCGGATTGCAGAGCCCGGCTGGGTCGAAGGCGCACCTGAGCAATTGCATGGTGTCGAGGTCGTCGGGCCCGAACATCTTTGTCATGTACCGCGACTTGTCCACGCCCACCCCATGCTCGCCGGTGATCGACCCACCGTGCTCGAGGCACGCGTCAAGGATGGCACCGGACAGCCGCTCCGCACGCTCGGTCTCGTCCGGCCGGGAGTCGTCGAAAAGCACGAGCGGGTGCAGGTTGCCGTCTCCGGCGTGGAAGACGTTCGCCACCCGGATCCCCTCACGGCGCGACAGACTGGAGATCTTCCGCAGCACATCGGGCAGCGCGGTCCGTGGCACCACCCCGTCCTGCACGATGTAGGCGGGGCTGATCCTGCCGACGGCAGCGAATGCGGACCGGCGTCCCTTCCAGATGGCGGCTCGTTCGGCTGGGTCGTCGGCGACCCTGAACTCGGTCGCGCCCGCCTTCTCGCAGAGCGCCCGCACAGCGTCGTACTCGCGCTCGACCTCGGCGGCAGGCCCGTCGAGCTCGACGATCAGCACGGCGCCAGCGCCCTGCGGGTAGCGGCATGCCACCGCGGCCTCGGCCGCCTCGATGGCCAGAGCGTCCATCATTTCGATCGCGGCAGGCACCACGCCCGCGCCGATGATCGCCGACACGGCGGCGCCGCCGGCGTCGGTGCTCGCGAAAGCGGCGAGCAGGGTTCGCACCGCCTCCGGCAGGCGGGTCAGCTTGACGACGATCTTGGTAACGATGCCGAGGGTGCCCTCGGAGCCGATGAACGCGCCGAGCAGGTCATATCCGGGTGCCTGCGCGGTCCCGTCGCCGATCCACACGAGCGAGCCCGTCGCGTCGGCGGGCACCGCCACCTGCAAAGCGAGGACGTGGTGCACGGTGAAGCCGTACTTCAGGCAATGCGCGCCGCCTGAGTTCTCCGCCACGTTCCCGCCGACCGAGCAGACCACCTGGCTGGACGGGTCCGGCGCATAGAAGTAGCCGAACGGCTGCGCCGCCTGGCTAACCGCGAGATTGGTGACCCCCGGCTCCACGACAGCCCGCCGGTTCACTGGATCGACGTCGATGACACGGCGCATCTTTGCCGTCACCACCAGAACGCCATCGGCTCGCGGGAGCGCTCCGCCGGACAGGCCGGTGCCAGAGCCGCGTGCGACGTAGGGCACACCCGCCTGCGCGCAGGCGGCCACGATCGCGGCGACCTGCTTCGCCGTCTCCGGAAGCACAGCGATCGCGGGAGTGCACCGGTGCGAGGTGAGCCCATCGCATTCGTAGGTGCGGAGCTGACGCGGATCAGTGATCACATTCCTCGCGCCGGTGATCTCCGCGAGCTGCGGCGCGAGCGCCACGGCATCGCCATATTCACTCATGCCTCGACACTAGCTTTGCGCGGTTATCCACAGAATCCCGTTCACCCCTTTCGTGGCCCTTGACAAGCTGGAAAGATCAGCAGTAGGCGGAGGCCCCCAGGGAGGGTGGGCTTTGCAGGGGCGGCTGCAAGTGATCTGTAAGGGGGTCCTTTGAGCGAGCGGTGTCCAGGTGGGTGCATCGCAAGGCGGAGTCGCAAGGCGGAGGAGGAGCGCGTAGTGGACCTACGCGCGACGAGGGCAATGCCGCGAGGTGCCCGCCTGGGCGTCGTGCAGCCAAGGAAGACCCCCCTTACCGACCACTAGGGCATGCGCTCGTAGGCGGGGACGGTAAGGAACTCCGGGTAATCGTCGGCGAGCGCCACCTCTTTGAACAGGGCGTCCGCCTGCTCGTAGCGCGCCTTATCGAACGCGGCGCCCAGCTGTTGGCGGATCTTTGCCAACTCCTCGGTGATGATCTGCTCGACGAGCTCCCTGGTGACCCTCGCGCCCTCAGCAAGCTCGATGTCGTTGCGCACCCACTGCCAGACCTGCGAGCGCGCGATCTCGGCGGTGGCCGCGTCCTCCATGAGGTTGAAGATGCCGACGGCGCCGTCGCCGCCGAGCCAGGCGGCGAGGTATTGCAGGCCGACGCTGACGTTGTTGCGCAGGCCGGCCTCGGTGATCTCACCGGGGGTCTTCGCGATGGCGAGCAGGTCGGCGGCGGTGACGCTGACGTCCTCGCGCAGCTTGTCAAGCTGGTTCGGCCGGTCGCCGAGCACGCCGTCGAATATCTCGCGGCAGACAGGCACCAGGTCGGGGTGCGCCACCCAGGAGCCGTCGAAGCCGTCACCCGATTCGCGCGTCTTGTCCTCCCGGACCTTGGTGAGCGCTTTCGCGTTGACTTCTGGGTCACGGCGGCTCGGGATGAAGGCGGCCATGCCGCCGATGGCGTGCGCGCCGCGCCGGTGGCAGGTCCGCACGAGGAGTTCGGTGTATGCGCGCATGAACGGCGCGGTCATGGTCACGGAGTTGCGGTCGGGCAGGACGAACTCGCGGCCCCGGGTGCGGAACGTCTTGATGATGCTGAATTGGTAGTCCCAGCGGCCCGCGTTCAGCCCGGCCGAGTGGTCCCTCAGCTCGTGGAGGATCTCTTCCATCTCGAAGGCGGCAGGGATGGTCTCGATCAGGACGGTCGCCCGGATGGTGCCCCGCGGTATGCCAAGCGAGTCCTCCGCGATGCAGAACGCGTCGTTCCACAGCCGCGCCTCACTATGGCTTTCTGTCTTCGCCAGATAGAAGTACGGCCCCCTGCCCTTATCGATCTGCCGCTGCGCGCAGTGGTGGACGTACAGGCCGAAGTCGAACAGGCTGCCCGACATGCGCTGCCCGTCGACAAGCACGTGCTTCTCGTCGAGATGCCAGCCACGCGGCCGGGCCACGATCGTCGGCAGCTCGCCGTCGGGGCGCAGCCGGTACTGTTTGCCATCCGGGCTGGTGAAATCGATCACGCGGTCCAGCGCGTCCTTCAGGTTCAGCTGGCCGGCGACCATGTTGTCCCACAGCGGGGTGTTAGCGTCCTCGAAGTCGGCGAGCCACACCTTGGCCCCCGAATTCAGCGCGTTGACCGTCATCTTCTTTTCTGTCGGCCCGGTGATCTCCACGCGCCTGTCCGCGAGCCCGGGCGCGGGCGGCGGCACCCGCCAGGCCGGGTCGTCGCGGATGTGGCTGGTGTGCGGCAGGAAGTCGAGCGTTCCACCCGCGCTGATACGGCGCTGCCGCTCGGCCCGGGCGGCCAGCAGGTCCGCGCGGCGCTGTCCGAGTTCTCGCTGCAGCGTCGCGAGCAGCGCGAGCGCCGCGGGGGTGAGGATTTCGTCGTAGCGTTCGCGGCGTAGGCCGGTGATCTCCACCTCATCGTTTCGCGCCATGTCTTGCTCCTCCCGCGCCACCGCGCGCCGTCTCTGTTCGTTCCACAACCCGGTTCTGGTGGACGGCACAGACGCTAGCCGTGGCCTGGCGGAAGGGTCAACGCAGGGCCTTTAATGGGGTGAAGGCGCGCGTGACGCGTGGCACGATGGGGAATGACCCACCTCGCGGTGGCGTTAACCGGGGGTCGGGGGTTGAGCGTAGGCAATGGAGGTCTCGATCACAGGCGAACTTGATCTGCAGGACCGGCAGGCACTGCGGCGTGTCGCGGGATTGAGCGGGCTGTCCACCGAGCTACGAGACGTTACCGAGGTCGAATACCGTGAGCTGCGGCTTGAGCGAGTGGTGCTGATTGGCGTATGGACCGAGGGCGACCTGTCCGACGCGGAGAACTCGCTTTACGAGCTGTCGCGGCTTGCGGAGACGGCCGGATCGCAGATTCTCGACGGCCTGATCCAGCGGCGTCCACGGCCCGACCCGGCTACCTATGTTGGCGCGGGCAAGGCTGCCGAGCTTGCCGAGATCGTGGGGTCGACCGGCGCCGACACAGTTATCTGCGACGGCGAGCTGAGCCCCGGACAGCTGCGCAGGCTCGAAGACCTTGTGAAGGTGAAGGTCGTCGACCGCACCGCCCTCATCCTGGACATCTTCGCCCAGCACGCGCGCAGCCGCGAGGGCAAGGCGCAGGTCGAGCTCGCGCAGCTCGAGTACATGCTGCCGAGGCTGCGCGGCTGGGGCGAGTCGCTGTCGCGGCAGGCAGGCGGCCGCGTGGCTGGCGGCGGCGGAATCGGCACCCGCGGGCCTGGTGAGACGAAGCTCGAAACCGACCGGCGCCGGGTCCGCGCCCGGATAGCGCGGCTTCGCCGCGAGATCGCCGGGATGGCGACCGGCCGTGAGGTGCAGCGGGCGCGTCGGCGCAGCCGGGACGTGCCGGCGGTGGCCATCGCGGGTTACACGAACGCGGGCAAGTCCAGCCTGCTTAACGTGCTGACCGGCGCGGGGGTGCTGGTCGAGGACGCGCTGTTCGCCACGTTGGACCCGACGGTGCGCCGGGCGCGCACGCCGTCCGGCCGGTCTTTCACGCTCACCGACACGGTCGGGTTCGTACGGCACCTGCCGCATCAGCTCGTCGAGGCGTTTCGCGCCACCCTGGAGGAGGTGGCGGAAGCAGACGTGATCCTGCATGTGGTGGATGGCGCCGACGCCGACCCGCGGGCGCAGATCGCCGCGGTACGAGAGGTGCTCGCCGAGATCGGCGCGGCCGACGTGCCTGAACTGATCGTGATCAACAAGGCGGATGTCGCCGACCCGCTCGTGGTGGAGGCGATTCGCCAGCGTCAGCCGGGCAGCGTCGTGGTCTCCGCGCGCAGCGGCGCGGGCTTGCCTTACTTGCTTGCCGCGCTGGAGCGCGGGCTGCCACGGCGTGACCGGGAGGTGCGCGCGGTGGTTCCCTACGGCCGGGCCGGGCTGATCGCGCGCGCGCACGAACTCGGCGAGGTGCTTGACGAGCGGCACGAGGCCGACGGGATCGCGCTGCACGCCCGGGTGCCGGCGCCGCTCGCGGCAGAACTCGCGGCATTCAACGGCCATCTGGTCTGACCTTCTGGGGGCTTGCTGGGCTGGCCTGCGGCCGGCGAGAAAGGCCCACGCGACAGGCCGCGGGCAGGGCGGCCCTCGGTGTACGATCGGCACCTGTCCGAAATTCGCGAATGCGGGCATGAGTTCTTCTCATTCAGCCTGTACACAGTGCCAGAGGTGCAATACGGTGACGGAGTCCGCTATCTCGGTGGCGTCACCCGCGTGCCGGGGTTGCATCGACCGAGAACGATCCGCTTCACTGTGTGGTTGCCAGTGTTTCGGCGAACACACTCGTGTCCCAGCAGGCACGACCGTTGGCAGGTGACCGCGATGACGCCCGGAACCCCCGCCCCCGGTTCCCGTCCGGCGACCAGGGCTGACCCGTGACGGTCCGTCTCCTGACGAATATCGGTCGGCTCTGGACTGGGAGCGAGATCCTCACCAACGCGGCCGTAATAACGCAGGACGAGCGGATCGCGTGGGTCGGTCCGGCCGTTGACCTGCCGCAACGCCTGCCCGGTGTGGTGGATGACATCGTCGATGTCGATCACGTCGAGAACCTTGGCGGCGGCCTGGTCACGCCCGGCCTCATCGACGCGCATGCGCATCCCGTCTACGCCGGCAACAGGTGGGCAGAACTTGCCATGCGGTCGAGCGGCTCGACCGCCTCGGAGATCGCGGCCGCGGGCGGCGGGATCGCGTCCACGGTCACCGTCACCCGCGGCACCGACCCCTGGACCCTCTGCAACGGTGTGCGGGAGCGCCTGGCCGACTGGCTGCGGTCGGGCACCACCACCGTCGAGGCGAAGACCGGCTATCACCTCACCCGCGACGGTGAACTCGCCGACGTGCGGCTGCTCCGGTCGCTTGAGGAGGAGCCGGGCATACCGCGGGTGCATGTGACGTTCCTCGCGGCCCACGCCGTGCCGCCGGAGTATTTCGGCCGCCGGCACGACTACATCGACGCGGTGAGCCTGTGGTGCGCCGACGCGGCCGCGGCGGGGGCGGACAGCGTCGACGTGTACTGCGAAGAAGGAAGGTTCTCCGAAGCCGAGGCGCGGTGGATACTCGGTTCGGGGCGCGCGTCAGGCCTGCTGCCCCGCCTGCACGCTTGCGGGCACTCACGCACCGGAGCGGCTCGGCTGGCCGCCGAGCTTGGCTGCGCGTCAGCAGACCTGCTGCACGAGGCGGATGACGATGACGTCGCCGCGCTCGCACAGGCGGGTGTGGCCGCCGTCGTGTGCCCAAGCACGGCCCTGCAAACCGGCAGAAAGCCGCCGGTCCGTGCGCTGCTTGACAAGGGTGTCGCCGTCGCGCTCGGTTCTGACCATTCGCCCGGCGGCAACGGCATCACCTCGATGCCCTTGGTGATCGCGTTTGCGATAGCGCACTTCGGCATGAGCGTCACCGAGGCGTTGCGCGCTGCGACGATTGGTGGATCGCACGCGCTGCGGGCGCCCGATCGCGGCGCTCTGGTTCGCGGCAGGTACGCCGACATGGTGTTGTGGGATTCCGATCATGAAGGCGCCTTCGCGTGGGCCTATGGCCTGCGACCGCGGCGCGTGTGGCGCGGCGGCGAGATCATCCAAGATTGACCGCCGTCGGGCGCCGTGGCGCAGATGACGGGGATGATAGCGGTCGTTACGGACTCGACCGCATACCTGCCGCCCGATGACGCCGTTAGCCGTGAAATCCGGGTGGTCCCGCTGCAAGTGGTGATCGCGGGGACGGCGCATGACGAGACGTCTTTCGCCGGCGGTGACGTGCTGACCGCGCTGCGCCAGGGCAAGCCGGCGACCACATCCCGGCCGGCGCCCGAACGGTTTGCGCAGGTCTACGCGCGCGCGGCGGCAGCCGGAGCACCGGGAATTGTGTCCGTGCACCTGTCCGGCAGCATCTCGGGCACGGTGGACTCGGCCAGGCTCGCGGCCGTGACCGCCGCCGTGCCGACGACCGTCGTGGACTCCCGGTCCATTGGCGCCGGCCTCGGCTTCGCCGCCCTCGCCGCGGCGGCGGCGGCGCAGGCAGGCTGCCCGCTGGCTGAGGTGGCCGCCGCCGCCGCGCGGCGCAGCGCCCACCTGCGCTCGGTGTTCTGTGTGACAACAGTGGAGCATCTGCGCCGCGGCGGGCGGCTCGGCGCAACGACGCTGCTCGGCGCCGCGCTCGGAGTCAAGCCGCTGATGCATGTGGTCGACGGCCGGATCGTCCCGCTCGAAAAGGTGCGCACGCTTACTCGCGCGGTGGCGCGACTCGAACAGCTCGCCGCGGAGTTCGCGGCCGGCGCCCGGGCCGCGAAGGTCGACGCGGCGGTGCAGCATCTGGACTGCGGCGAGCGGGCCGCGCAGCTCGCTCAGCGGCTCGGCGCGCGTATCAGCGGCCTACGCTCGCTGCGCGTGGTGGAAGTCGGGCCGGTAATTGCCATCCATACCGGCCCTGGTCTGCTCGGAGTCGCCGTGGCGGCCGACTGAGACCGTCGGGCACGGCCAAGGTTCGTGCCGTTGAATGGTGTGAACCGCGAGGCGGGACACGACCGGCTGAATCACAGTTCCTTGAGGATCTTGCCGAGAATATCGGCGGTGCTTGCCGCAGGCTCAGCCTCCAGGCACACGCGCTCCATGACGGCGAGGTAATGGTCGACATCCTCGCGCCGGTCCAGATACAAAGCGCTGGTGAGCTGCTCCAGGTAGACGACGTCCGGCAGGTCGGGCTCGGCGAAGCGCAGGACGCTGAACGGTCCTCCGGCCGCGGCGTGGCCGCCTTTGTCGAATGGGATGACCTGGATCGTCACGTTCGGCATCGAACACACCTCAATGAGGCGCCGAATCTGCTCCCGCATGACCTCAGGGCCGCCGAGCGGCCTGCGCAACACCGCTTCGTCCACCACCGCCCAAAGGCGCAGCGGGTCGTCGGTGGTCGTGAGCAACTTCTGACGTGCCATCCGCAGGCTGACGCGGCGCTCGACCTCGTCGGGGACATCCGGGTAGCCGAGCACCGTGACAGCGCGAGCGTAGTCCTCGGTCTGCAACAGCCCGGGCACGAACTGCACCTCATAGCTGCGGATGCTGGAGGCTGCCTCCTCTAATCCGACGTAGGCCTCAAACCAGCTCGGCAAGATGTCTGAATAGATGTGCCACCAGCCCTGCCCGTTGGCCTGGCGGGCGAGCGCTCGCAGCAGGTCACGCTCCTGGTCATCGAGAACGTCATACTCGGTGAGCAGGTCCGCGACGTCGCGGTCCTTGAATCCGACCCGCCCAAGCTCGAGCCGGCTCATCTTGGAGTGCGAGGCGCGGATCTTGCGGCCCGCCTCCTCCAGCGTGATTCCCTTCGCCTCGCGCAGTCGACGCAACTGAGCGCCAAGCAGGATGCGAAGCACGGTCGGTCCGCCCTTTCGCGGCCCGTACACGCTACTGACGACAACTTCGTCACCCGGTTGAGGTGTGGGCATGCGTGCTCCCTGGAACACTCGACCGGCCCAGTCTCCCACTCGGGCGGGTCTTTTTAAAGCCCGCAAGACACACGAGTGCCTCACGCCACTAGGCTGTCGAAGTCGCCATCCTTGATCCCCCGGAGAAAGGCATCAATCTCAGCCTGCGTATAGATCAGCGCGGGCCCGTCCGGATCCCGCGAATTGCGGATGGCGATCGCTCCGGTGGCCAGCCGCGCCATCTCAACGCAATTGCCGCTCGGGTTGCTTCTGTGGCTCTTGCGCCAGATGGCTCTGCGCACAAGCAAGGCCGGCATGCCGTTGTAGGTGGGACCCACGTCGCCCTCCTGCCGAGCATCGGGCGACCCCGCTGAATAAATCCTTCTCCTCTGCGCGGCAACAGACAAGGGTAGCGAGGTCACATGTCTCTTGCACGTGCATCAGTACATGCACATGCACATCACGTGGCATAGTAGCGGACAACGGATCGGCTGCGCTGGTCCATAACTGGATCTAACTCGCGCCATAACGCCCGCCATAACGCCCGCCATGGAAACCCAGCGGGCGACCAGCCCGGCGGGCGACCAGCCCGGCGGGGCGCGAAGGTGTCCAGCGTTGTGGCATCCTGCCGACATGTCGGCACCCACCGCGGGCGTTCTCGGCCCGCCAGCTCCGGTGAACCTCGTCGTCGGCGACGAGGAGCTTCTCGTGGAGCGGGCCGTGGCGGGCCTGGTCGCGGCGGCAACCGCCGCGACCGGCGCGGCCAGCGCTCATGATCTGCTTGCCGCGAGCCTCGCGCCAGGGCAGCTCGCGGTCCTGGTCTCGCCGTCATTGTTCGGCGGCGGATGCGTGGCGGTCATCCGATCCGTCGAGGACGCGGGCAAGGATGTCGCGGGCGAACTCACCAGCTACGCCGCGGCGCCAGCCGGGGACGCGGTGCTCGTCCTGACCCACGCCGGCGGCGCGAAGGGCAAGGGCATGCCCGACTCGCTTGCGCGGGCCGGTGCGAACATTGTCAGATGCCCGAAACTCACACGTTTCGGTGAGCGGATGGACTTCGTGCGCAACGAGTTCCGCGTCGCGGGCCGTAACGCGACAGAAGGCGGCGTGCGTGCCCTTGTCGACGCGGTCGGCCACGATCTGCGTGAGCTAGCCGCGGCATGTGGCCAGCTCGCGGCCGACACGACAGGCGTCGTCGATGAGGCAGTGGTGGCGACCTATTACCGCGGCCGTGCGGAGGCGAGCGGGTTCAGCGTGGCCGACCAGGCCATCGAGGGCCGTCTCGGCGCGGCATTGGAGCAGTTGCGCTGGGCGCTGGCGGTAGGCGTGTCGCCCGTCTTGATCACCAGCGCGCTGGCGCAGGGGGTGCGGTCGCTCGCCAAGGTGGGCAGCGCGCCACGCGGTCGAAGCGGTGCCGCGCTTGCGGCAGAGCTCGGCATGCCTCCCTGGAAGGTCGACCGGGTTCGCCAGCAGCTACGCGGCTGGGGGCCGGCGGGAGTGACGCGAGCGCTGCAAGCGGTTGCTGACACCGATGCCGACGTCAAAGGCGGCGGTACGAACCCCGCATATGCGCTTGAGCGGGCGGTTGCCAGTATCGTCGCTGCCCGTTCGGCTGGCTGACCGGCCATTCGCCATGCTGTGCTGACCGTGCTGTTGCTCGCCGTACTGCTGAGGTGACGTCAGCGCATACCGGGCTCGCCAACCCGCGATCCCGCCGCGGCCGATCTCCCCCTCGATCAGGCAATGCCCCGCGGACACCGCGCCGACGGCGAGGTTGCCAGGGCTTGCGGCGGGATCGTCGCTCACCGCACCTCCAGCGCTGCGTGCGCGGACGACGGGGTTAACTGCGCTGGAGTTCGGCGGCGCGCCTGGCGATGGCGGACTTGCGGTTCGCCGCCTGGCTCTTGTGTATGACACCCTTGCTCGCGGCGCGGTCGAGCTGACGGCAGGCAGCGCGCATGGCCTGCGTCGCCGCAGCGGTGTCGCTTGCGTCCGCGGCCTCACGGAACCTGCGGACGGCCGTCCTGAGGGAGGACTTGACCGCCTTGTTGCGCAGGCGAGCCCGCTCGTTCTGCTTGTTGCGCTTGATTTGTGATTTGATATTCGCCACGCGAAAGCCTCGCTCGAGCTTAGGTCGAAGTGATGACGCCGGGTCTGGCTTACCCACCGGGTCTGCGCGTCCGCGCCGCAAAAGGATAGCCGAGCCCGCGGCCCTACTCAAAACCCACGGCCGTGCCGGCCACTAGCCGCGCCGGCCACTAGCCGCGCCGGACCCAGTCCTGCCGGTATGCCGCCCAGTCCTGCGGCGTGGCAGTGGCATCGGCGAACAGCGCGACCCCGAACCGGTGGTTGCGGCTTGTTCCCGATCCTGAGCCCCCGGCAGTTCTTGCCCGGCCCGCGGCGGTGAGCGCGACGCGGATCCCGTGGATGGCCGCCGCCACCGTCTCCGTGCCCGAGTGATGGGCGAAACCGTCGGCGTGAAATGCGGGCAGCCCCATGAGCAGTTCGGTCCGCTTCGGCATGGCCTGCAACGCCAGCGCCGTTTCACGCTCGGTGTATCCGCCGTACCAGGAGCGAAACGGCATCCCCGTGTCGTAGCTCTGCACAGCTACCTGGTCCACGCTGCGCGCCACCTCGGCCAGGTAGCCGGTGGTCCAGAACACCGGCCTGCGGGTGATCAGCTCGGCGGGAAGCCGCAGTCCCGGCAGCGGTTCCAGCTTGGGCGCCGCTATCGAGAGCGGCTCGGGCGCCAGCCTGCGCGTCGCGCGCAGCAAGCGGAGCAGCCCTGTGTCTCCGCTGGTCACCGGCTGGAGGTCGTAGTTCACGCCACTGAACCCGGCGCGCAGCGCCGACCCGGCCGCCGCCAGGATGTTGGCGCGCGTGGCGTGGTCGGCGAGGTTGATGTGGCCGGCGCCCACCGCCCCACGCAGCCACGCCGAGACCCGCACCCGTCCCAACCCGGCGTGAATGGCGGTCAGGAACGGGCCCGCGCCGGCGTACCCGGCAGGGCTGAGTCGGCCGGCGCTGTCGAGCGCGCCCGCGAGGACGTAGATGTCGCTGATGCCCGACCCGCGGAGCCGGGCGACGAGCCGCCCCATTCCGGTCAGGCCGTGACGGCCGTCGACCCAGGCCTGGCCCATCCACAGCGCGTCATGGCCGGTCGACCTGGCCCACGCGGCGGTCGGACCACCGTCCGCGCGTTGCAGCAGCAGGCCTGCTGTGCCTACGACGACCGCGGCGCAGGCGAGCACGGCGGCGACACGGACCGCTAGCCAGCCGAGGGCGCCGCCTCGGTGCAGAGCGGGGCGGCGCAGCGTCGGAGCGGCATCGCCCGATCGCTTCCACAGCGACCCTTGCCCGCCGACTGACATGCGCACCCTCCCTCCCGACCGGCCGAGCGGCCGGGGTCACCTGGCCGGCGCGGCCGGAGTCATCCGGCGGATCTCCTAGCATGCGAACATGGACGACGGCCCAGTTGGCAAGGTTCGCGCCGACCGGGCACCGGCCCCGCCACCCGACCATTGAACCCGACGGACGTGCCGTGCCACCAAGCCCGCAACACCTCCGGCGCCTCCGGCCTCCAGAGCCGGACCGCACCGATCCCGCGGTGATCCGCAACTTCTGCGTCATCGCGCACATCGACCACGGCAAGTCCACCCTCGCCGACCGCATGCTCCAGTTGACCGGCGTGGTCGGCGAACGGCAGATGCGCGCGCAGTACCTGGACCGGATGGACATCGAGCGGGAACGTGGCATCACGATCAAGAGCCAGGCGGTGCGGCTGCCTTGGACGGGCACTGACGGGCGGGCCTACGTGCTCAACCTCATCGACACCCCCGGGCACGTCGACTTCTCCTACGAGGTCTCCAGGTCCCTCGCGGCCTGCGAGGGCGCGGTGCTTCTCGTCGACGCCGCGCAGGGCATCGAGGCTCAGACCTTGGCCAACCTGTACCTGGCGCTCGACGCAGACCTGCAGCTCATCCCCGTGCTGAACAAGATCGACCTGCCCGCCGCACAGCCCGAGGTGTACGCGGCCGAACTGGCCCGCGTCATCGGCTGCGACCCGGGCGAGGTGCTCCAGGTGTCGGCCAAGACCGGCGAGGGCGTGACGGAGCTGCTGCACACCATCGTGGACAGGGTCCCGCCGCCGTCCGGCGACGCCGACGCGCCGGCCAGAGCGCTGATCTTCGACTCGGTGTACGACACCTACCGTGGTGTGGTGACATATGTGCGGGTGGTGGACGGCCACCTGTCCAGCCGCGAGCGCAGCCTCATGATGGCGACGCGGACGGCGCACGAAACGCTCGAAGTGGGTGTCATCTCGCCCGAGCCGCTGCCTTGCCCCGGTCTCGGCGCCGGGGAGGTCGGCTACCTGATCACGGGAGTCAAGGATGTCAGGCAGGCCCGGGTCGGTGACACCGTAACGAGCGCGCGCAACCCGGCGCAGGCGCCGCTGGCCGGCTATGCCGATCCAAAGCCGATGGTCTTCTCCGGCCTGTACCCGCTGGACGGCGACGACTACCCGGAACTGCGCGACGCGCTCGACAAGCTGCAGCTCAACGATGCGGCGCTTGTTTACGAGCCGGAGACCTCAGCGGCGCTGGGCTTCGGGTTCCGCTGCGGTTTCCTCGGCCTGCTGCACATGGAGATCGTCCGCGAGCGGCTGGAGCGCGAGTTCGGCCTTGAGCTCATCTCGACCGCCCCGAACGTGGTCAACCGTGTGTGCCTGGAGTCCGGGCAGGAGCTAACGGTCACTAACCCGAGCGAGTACCCCGCAGCGAAGATCGATCGCGTGTTCGAGCCGGTGGTGCGTGCCACGGTGCTCACGCCGAGCGAGTACATCGGCACCGTTATGGAGCTGTGTCAGGCCAGGCGCGGCGCCCTCGCAGGAATGGACTACCTGTCGACCGAGCGGGTGGAGATCCGTTACACCATGCCGCTGGCCGAGATCATCTTTGACTTCTTCGACCAGCTCAAGTCACGCACCCGCGGGTACGCCTCACTGGACTACGAGCCGGGCGGCGAGCAGGAGGCGGAGCTTGTCAAGGTGGACATCCTGCTGCAAGGCGAGCCCGTGGACGCCTTCAGCCAGATTGTGCACGCCGACAAGGCCCGCGATTACGCGGTGGCGATGACGTCCAGGCTCCGTGAGCTGATCCCCAGGCAGCAGTTCGAGGTGGTGATCCAGGCGGCGATCGGCTCGCGTGTCATCGCCAGGGAGAGCATCCGGGCGGTGCGCAAGGACGTGCTGGCCAAGTGCTACGGGGGCGACATCACCCGCAAGCGCAAGCTGCTCGAGCGGCAGAAAGAGGGCAAGCGCCGGATGAAGACGATCGGCCGCGTCGACGTCCCGCAGGAGGCGTTCGTCGCGGCCCTTGCCACCCAGCAGACCACACAGCAGGCCAAGCAGCGCTGACCGCCAGCCGGACGCGGCCGAGCCGCGGGCTAGTGTCCCGTGCCATGGCCGACGGCCACCGTCGCCACGAGGCCCACGAGGATGAGCAGCAGCAGCGCAACGCCGATCCAGCCGAAAGTGAGACCGGCGACGGCGAGCCCGCTGCCTGACTCGCCGGTCCGGCGAATCTGGCGCCGGGCGATGTGGCCGCAGACGACCGCGGGAATCGTTGTCAGACCCAAGGTCATCGGCTGGGTGAGCCCGAGTATCAGCGACGCGACCGCCATCGCGTTGGTGGGCCGGTGCGCAGGAAAGGGCATGTACGCGCCACGACTGGCCGGCAGCGGCGCGCTGTGCGGTCCCGCGGGCAGGTCGGCGCTCAACGCGGCCAGATCGGCATAGGTACGCGCGGCGTAGACCCTGTCAAGTCGCTCGTCGTACTCCTGCCTGGTGAGCCGACCCTCGGCGAACGCCGCTTTAAGCACGTCGACAGTTCTTTCGCGGTCCGCGTCCGACGCGCGAAGTCGGTCATGATCGCCGCCCGCTGCCCCGTATCGGGGGTTGTAAGGATCATCGCCCACGGACGCCTCCCCGCAAAAGCCCGGCTGGCACAAGTTTAACCGTGTTTTCGCGCTCTCCCTCCGCCGCGCCAGCGTTTGCGCCGTCGTCGCGGTCGGCTACCTTGCCCTATGTGACAAGCGACCCGGCGCCACCGGATGGCGCGCTGCCGTCGGCCGCGCTTGGCACGCTGCGGCGGCAGCCGTTCGGTATCTATGTTCATGTCCCGTTCTGCCTGACGCGCTGCGGCTACTGCGATTTCAACACCTACACCGCCGCCGAGCTCGCTGGTGGGGTGTCCCGCCAGTCCTATGCCCAGATTGCGCGGTCCGAGATCCGGCTCGCCCGGCGGGTGCTCGGCGCGGTGAACCTGCCTGTGAGCACGGTTTTCTTCGGCGGGGGAACGCCGACCGTGCTGCCACCTTCCGATCTTGGCAAGATTCTCGCCGCCATCGCGGCGGAGTTCGGCCTCGCGCCGGCCGCCGAGGTGACCACCGAGGCAAATCCGGAGACCGTGGACCAGCGATCGCTCGACGCGCTGCGTGAGCAGGGGATCAACCGGGTGTCGTTCGGGATGCAGAGCGCGGCGGACCACGTGCTCGCGGTGCTTGACCGGGTGCACTCACCGGGCCGGGCAGTCGAGTGCGTCGGCTGGGCGCGGGCCGCGGGGTTCACCCAGGTGAGCCTGGACCTGATCTACGGCGCGCCGGGCGAGACCGATCAGGACTGGGCGCGCACGGTGCGGACGGCGCTTGCCGCGGGACCGGACCACATCTCCGCTTACGCGCTCATCGTGGAGGCCGGCACCCGGCTGGCCGCGAGGATCGCCCGCGGTGAGCTTGCGGCGCCCGACGACGACGCCATGGCTGAGCGTTATCTGGCCGCCGACGAGATGTTCGGCGCGCAGCGGCTCACCTGGTATGAGATCTCGAACTGGGCGGTGGGAGAGGCGGCCCGCTGCCGGCACAACATGCTCTACTGGAACCACGGGGACTGGTGGGGGATCGGCCCAGGCGCGCACAGTCATGTGGGCGGCACCCGGTGGTGGAACGTCAAGCACCCGGCTGCCTACGCTGCCCGGCTGGCGCACGGGGTGAGCCCCAGCCAGGCACGCGAGCGCCTGACCCCCGCGCAGCGCCAGCTCGAACGCGTCATGCTGCGCACCCGCCTGGTCAGCGGCTGTCCGCTGAGCCTGCTACCGCCTCGCGGGCGGGCAGCCGCGCGGCAGGCCGTCGCTGACGGGCTTGCCGATCCAGGTGCTCACCGGGCAGGCCGGGTGGTGCTCACCCGGCGTGGGCGGCTGCTCGCCGACGCGGTGATCAGGGATCTCACCGGCTGATGACCTCACCGCACGAGGGGAGTGCAGATCCAGCGCGGGATCCGGTACATGGCGCCCCGGCTCGCCGCGAGCGCCGCGAGGACGGCGTAGCCGAGCATCGTGAGGCCGGCCGCGGCGACCAGCGGGACGCCGACGGCGAGCGCCGTCGAGACCGTGTCGAGGGCTAGCACGGCGCCGACGATCACGAACGACACGGAGTAGAGGAACACCGTGATCCACAAGTTCAGCGCCTGCGCGGCGTGCCAGCGCACGAACGGCGACTCGCGCAACTTGACGAGATACACGGCAAGGGGCGCCACGAAGGCGAAAAAGATCACGCCAAGATAGGCCATCATCGCCCAGAGCCTGTCGTCCTCGCCGGCCGCGGACTCAAAGCCGGCCGTGAACTCCCGCGCCGCGCCGAAGGAGCGGTAGGCGGCGCCGTCGTGGTGGTGATCCGGCGGAAGGGAACTCATCAGCACGTCATGGCCTCCCGTGCCCGTCGCTCACCGCCGCTATCCATCTCATCACGGTTTCACCCGGGCGAAGTCGATCGGCGCCCGCACAGGGTAGAAGATGACTGACAGCGAAAAGTCCGCTGTGAAGGACTGTCGCCGGCGCAATACACTTGGCACTCGGGCGCTGCGAGTGCCAAGGAGGTGAGCACGTGCTCGACGACCGCAAGCTTGAGGTTCTGCGCACAATCGTCGAGGATTACGTGTCCACCAACGAGCCGGTTGGCTCGAAGGCGCTTGTCGACAGGCACAGCCTGGACGTGTCACCGGCCACCATCCGCAACGACATGGCCGTGCTTGAGGAGCAGGGATACATCACCCAGCCGCACACGAGCGCGGGCCGCGTGCCAACAGACAAGGGTTACCGCCTGTTTGTGGATCGCCTGTCCAGCGTAAAGCCGCTGTCGACGGCGGAGCGCCGCGCCATCGAGACCTTTCTCGCGGGCGCATATGACGTCGACGACGTGGTCGCCCGGACCGTGCGGCTGCTCGCCCAGCTCACCCGGCAGGTCGCGGTGGTTCAGTACCCGTCGCTCACGAGGGCGGCAATCCGCCACATCGAGCTTGTCCCGCTGACCGGGCGGCGGCTGCTTGTCGTCCTGATCACCGGCACCGGCCGCGTGGAGCAGCGGTCGATCGATCTTCCTGAACCGATCGCCGAGGAGGAGATCGCTCACCTGCGCGCCGTGCTGAACGCGTCGCTCGATGGGCGGTTGCTCACCGAAGTCCCGCGTATCATCTCAGGTCTGTCGGACAAGCTCGCGCCGGACGCGCGGCCGAACGCCGCCGCGATATTCTCGGCGGTCCTTGAGACCCTGGTCGAGCGGCACGAGGGCAGGGTGGTGTTTGGCGGCGCCGCGAACCTTGCCGCCGCCGTCGACTTGACAGTCGGTTTGCGTGAGGTCCTTGAGGCGCTCGAGGAGCAAGTTGTGCTCATCCGGTTGCTTGGCGAGGCGTCAGAGCCTTCCTCTGTGACTGTGCGGATCGGTGCGGAAAACGCGGTCGAGGGATTGCGAGGCACATCGGTGGTGACGACCGGTTACGGTGGTGAGAACCAGGCTTTGGCGAGGCTCGGCGTGCTCGGGCCAACGCGGATGGACTACCCGGGTGCGATGGCGGCGGTGCGCGCGGTCGCGCGGTACGTGAGCCAGATTCTGGCGGGGTCCTAGTGGCGGGCGACTACTACGCGGCGCTTGGCGTGCGCAGGGACGCCAGCCAGGAGGAGATCAAGAGGGCGTACCGCCGGCTCGCCCGTGAGCTCCATCCGGACGTCAACCCCGATCCGCAGACGCAAGAGCGCTTCAAGGAGGTCACCCAGGCGTATGAGGTGCTCTCCGACCCGGACAAGCGGCAGATGTACGACCTCGGCGCCGACCCGTTCGCAGCCACCGGCGCCGGTCCAGGCGGGTTCGCCGCGGGTTTCCCGTTCAGCGACATCATGGACGCGTTCTTCGGCGCGGGAGCTTCGACGCGGGGACCGCGCAGCCGGGCGCGCCGTGGCAGGAACGCTACCCTGCGGGTAGAGCTCGATCTCGCCGAGTGCGCCTTCGGCACCACGCGTGAGCTTGTCGTCAACACCGCGGTGGTCTGCCCCACCTGTTCGGGTGAGGGAACAGCGCCGGGAACACACCCGGAGACGTGCGAGGTGTGCGGCGGTCGCGGAGAGGTGAGCCAGGTGACTCGCTCCTTCCTCGGCCAGGTCATGACCACCCGGCCATGCCCGCGCTGTGGTGGACACGGCACGCTGGTTCCCCATCCCTGCCCCGAATGCGACGGCGACGGCCGGGTGCGCACCCGGCGCACCATCAAGGTGCCCATCCCGGCCGGCGTGGAGGACGGGACGCACATTCAGCTGGCGGGCGAGGGCGAGGTCGGCCCGGGCGGCGGCCCGCCCGGCGACCTTTTCCTTGAGATCGTGCAGCGCCCCCATCAGATTTTCGAGCGGCGCGGCGACGACCTGCACTGCACCCTGACCATCCCGATGGTGGCCGCCGCGCTTGGCGCGACGCTGACCGTGGAGACCCTGGACGGCAACCAGCAGGTGGACATCCGGCCGGGGACACAGTCGGGGCAGTCGATACCGCTGTACGGCAAGGGCATACAGCATCTGAACGACCCCGGCCGCGGCGACCTGATCATCCATGTGACGGTAGAGACGCCGATCAAGCTCGACGCTGAGCAGGAACGCCTGCTGCGGGACCTGGCCCGGTTGCGCGGCGAGGAGGCGCCGCCCGGCAAGTTCGCACCTGGCCAGCACAGCTTCTTCTCCAGGCTGCGTGACGCTTTCAACGGCCGTTAGCAGTGGACGCGAGGCCGCCCGTCTTCCTCGTGCAGCCATCGCAGCTTGGTGCTGACACGGTCGTGCTGTCCGGCGCCGAAGGCCGCCATGCCGCGACTGTGCGCAGGATCCGCACCGGTGAGCGAGTCGACCTCGCAGACGGCGCCGGACTGGTGGCCGAATGCGTCGTGACCAGCGCCGCACCGGGCCGGCTCGGGCTGCGCGTCACGTCACGGCGCGCGGAGCGGCCACCCGAGCCGCTGCTCGTGGCCGTTCAGGCGATACCCAAGGGAAGCCGGGGGGAGCTGGCGGTCGAACTGATGACCGAGGTCGGAGTCGACGTCATCGTCCCGTGGGCGGCGCAGCGCTGTGTGCCGCGCTGGCGCGGCGAGCGGCGTGCCAGCGCCCTGAGCCGATGGCGTGACAGCGCACGTGAGTCGGCCAAACAGGCACGGCGGGCACGGATACCCGAGGTGCGCGAGCCGGCCACGTCCGACGACGTGGCCGGCATGATCGGTGCGGCGCGGTGCGCGGTGCTGCTGGCAGCCGATGCCCACGTCCGGCTGGCGGACGTGGCCGTGCCGTCGGCAGGGACGGTGATGATCGTGGTCGGCCCCGAGGGCGGACCGACCGACGCTGAACGTGGCGCGTTCGCCGCCGCGGGCGCGGTGTGCGCTCGGCTCGGCCCGTCGGTGCTCCGCACGTCGACGGCTGGCGCGGTCGCTGCCGCCGTTCTGCTCAGCGGCTCCGCTCGCTGGTGATCGGCGAAGCTCAGTCCGTCGCTTCGCCGCTGGACGCCGGGGGACCGCCGGGCGAATTGGACGAGGCGGTGCCCGATGGGCTCGGCGACGGGCTGGCGGTATCTGTCGGCGACGGCGACAGAGTCGGGCTTGGGCTCGGGCTCGCAGTCGGGATGCCCGCAGGTGGTGTTATCGGCGGGCACGTGGACGTGCTTGCGGCGGACGGGCTGAGCACCCACGAGGTGGGGCACGGCGCCGGTGTTCGGCTGCCACGCTTGGGTGAGGACGATGCGCTCGGGCTCGCTGACACCGATGTGCCCTGTGTCGCGGAGACGCCCGGCGATGCGCCGTCGGTGCCCGGCGCTCCACCCGGCGGGCTCTGCCCGGTCCTCGGGGATTCGTTCGAGGTCTGCATGATGTTTTGGCGCAGGCCAGGAATGGCGAGGATCATGACGATCGCCACCAGCACCGCTCCCGCCGTGGCGAGCACCGGCCGAAGCCAGCCGTCGTTTGCCCGCAGCCGTTCCGGCACGATGGATTTCACCACCGGTATGGCGGTCCTGACCGCCGAGCTGGCGGACCTGATCGTTCTTCCCGCGGACCTGAGCGCCGGAACCGCGGCGCGCAGGACCGCCGCGGCGGCGGTCCTGGCGGCGGGCACGACGGTCATCGCCGCAGACCGCGCGGCGGGCGCGAGCGCCGCGACCGCGGCGCTGACGAGCGCCGCGACCGGCGCCAGCACCCGCATGGCCCTGAGCTTGCCGGCCCGCGCGATAGGCCGGATCGGCGGCGTCGCGGATCGCAGGTCCGCGATCAGGAACCTGCAGTCCATGACGACCGACTTGAGCCAGCCAAGGAGCAACGCGAAACTGTCGCGAGACTGCTCGTGCGCGATCCTGTGGCGGATCCGTTCCAGGCCGTCACGAGATGGCACGACGCCGTCGGCGGCCGCGTGCAGCGCGCGGCGCAAGCGCTCGCTGTATTCGGCTTCCGGTTCCGTCATGACTCCCGCTCCAAGACCGTGCGGAGCGCGGACATGCCGCGCGCCGTGTGACTTTTCACTGCTCCCCTGCTGATGCCCATTGCCTTTGCTATGTCGGCCTCAGAAAGGTCAGCGTAATACCGCAGCACAAGCGCTTCGCGCTGCCGCGCGGGCAACCCGCGCAACGCCGCCACGACCGCGGACCGCTCAAGCAGGATGATGGCACCCTGCTCGGCGCTTGGCGCGTCCGGTGGCGGCTTCTGCGCGTACTTATCCACAACCGCCCTGTGCCGTAGGACCGACCTGGACCGGTTGACCACCGATTGCCGGAGATAGGACAGGGCCTTGTCCGTGTCGCGCAGCCGCCCCCAGCCGCCGTGCATGGCGACGAACGAGTCCTGCACCACCTCCTCGGCCGTGGCGGCGTCCCGGACGAGCAGCGCGGAAAGGCGGACAAGGGACTGGTAATGCGCTATGTACAGCGCGCAGACGGCCTTCTCCGACTCCCGCTCAGCCACGATGGAACTTATAACCGGTTCCGCCACGAGGGTTTCGGTCACGTCAGTGTGACGCGCGGCCTTGCCGCGTGGTTCACGAATGGACATGGCGTGTTGCCATCGTCGGGTCCGGGTCGGGCAGGTCCGCCGCTGCGCGCACGCTGATATCCCGTGGCTTCCCAGCCAGCGCTCGCCGTCGCCCGCTCATGCCCCAGCGCCACCCCTGCCGACTCACCTTGCCGCCTGGCCCCCGTGTCCCCTCGGCGGCACGCTCTTGCTGTACGGCAGCATATGCCGTGATTGCAGGACGTCCCTACGTATTCGCGTCAGCGTGACGGTAAGTTTACTAAATGTAACTCTGTGTATGCGCGGCAAGCCGGTACCGGCCGGTTTGGCGAACACGCACCCCCACCTGGATATGATCACTTCGTGCCAGACAGCCCGTTCGTGCCCGACTGCCTATTCTGCAAGATCGCTGTGGGCGAGGTGCCGGCTGACAGAGTGCTTGAGAGCCAGCGGACCATCGCCTTCCGCGATATCAACCCGCAGGCCCCGGTGCATGTCCTGGTCACACCGAAGGAGCACTACGCGGACGTCGCGGCGCTCGCGGGCGGGCCCGAAGGCCTGCTCGCCGAGGTGGTGAGCCAAGCGCACCGTGTCGCGGTCGCCGAAGGCATCAGCGAAGATGGTTACCGGCTGGTTTTCAACACTGGCCCGCTCGCGGGCCAGACTGTCCGGCATGCGCACGCCCACGTCCTCGGCGGCCGCGCGATGGCGTGGCCGCCCGGCTAAGGCCCGCCTCGCGGCCGCCAGCCGGTACCATGGACGTGCACGTGAGCATCAGCCTGCAGGCGCACCGGACACCCATTCGCCGGGCGAGCACAGCGGGCGGAGAAACGAGTATTGGCTGATTCATCCAGTGCTTCCCGCACCCGCGGCGATACATCTGTCGTGCGTGCGGCTCGCGGGGAGAACGCGACACGCGAGACCCGACTGGCGAGCGGACCGGACGGGCGCTCCCAGGTAAAGATCGTGGTCCCCGGCGATCATTCAATGGTTAGCCTGCTGGGCTCCAGGGACGAGCTGCTGCACGTGATCGAGCGCGCGTTCGACGCCGACATTCACGTCCGCGGCAACGAGATCACCGTGACCGGGCAGCCCGCGGAAAACGCGCTCATCACCGGCCTTTTCGAGGAATTGATTGAGTTGCTCGGCGCTGGCACCGAGCTTTCCGCCGACGCCGTCGAGCGCAGCGTCTCTATGCTCCGCCGTGGTGGTTCCGAGCGTCCGGCGGACGTGTTGACCTTGGACATCCTGTCGGCCCGCGGCAGGACCATACGCCCGAAGACGCTGAACCAGAAGCGCTACGTCGACGCGATCGACAACCACACCATCGTCTTCTCGATTGGGCCCGCGGGCACCGGCAAGACCTACCTCGCCATGGCAAAGGCCGTGAAGGCGCTGCAAGCCAAGCAGGTCAACAGGATCATCCTGACGCGGCCAGCAGTCGAGGCGGGCGAGCGGCTCGGCTTCCTGCCCGGCACGCTCTACGAGAAGATCGACCCATACCTGCGCCCGCTCTACGACGCGCTTCACGACATGATCGATCCAGATTCCATCCCGCGGCTCACCTCGGCTGGCACCATCGAGATCGCACCGCTGGCATATATGCGCGGCCGGACCTTGAATGACTCGTTCATCATCTTGGACGAGGCGCAAAACACCTCACCCGAGCAGATGAAGATGTTCCTGACCCGGCTCGGGTTCGGATCCAAGGTGGTCGTCACTGGCGATGTCACCCAGGTGGACCTGCCAGCCGGGCAGCCGAGCGGCCTGCGCGTTGTCCAGGAGATACTTGACGGCCTGACCGACATTCATTTCACCCGGCTCACCAGTCGCGATGTGGTGCGGCACCGGCTTGTGAGTGACATTGTGGACGCCTACGAACGCTATGACGCCCGAGGCAAACCCGCTGGCACGCTCGCCGCGGGTCAGCAGGGCACGAGCGCGCGGCGGCGCCCACGCAAGGGCGGGCGGTGACGCGGGCGCAGCGAGCAAGGTGAGCCAGTTGAGCATCGATATCGCGAACGAGTCGGGCACCGGGGTAGACGAGGTCGCGCTCTGCGGCATCGCCCGCCACGTGCTCGGCCGGATGCGCATCCATCCGCTCGCTGAGCTGTCTGTTCTGCTTGTGGACGAGGGCACCATGGCGGAGCTGCATCAGCGTTGGATGGGCGAACCCGGTCCCACCGACGTGCTTGCCTTTCCCATGGACGAGCTCCGCCCGCCGCCGCACGTCAGCGGCGCGCGCGCATCGACGGCACGCCAAGAGCAGGAACCCGAGCCAGGCCTGCTCGGCGACGTTGTGCTCTGCCCCCAGGTCGCCGCCAGGCAGGCGCAGGCGGATGGCCGCGGCACGGAAGCCGAGCTCGAGCTGCTGTGCGTTCACGGCATCTTGCACCTGCTCGGATACGATCACGCCGACCCCGATGACCATGCCACGATGTTCGGCATGCAAGAACGGCTGCTCGCCTCCTGGCGCTCCGAGGAGGGCGCAGGTGACTCAGATCCGCCAGGCGCGGCGGGGCGCGCCGACGGCTCTGCCGAGACGCAGAGCCCGGCCCCGCCGAACGGAGACCACGCAAGCCGGGAAGGCCGGGAAGGGCCTGCGTGATGTCGCCTATGGGCTGGCTGGTTGCCGGTGCGGTGCTGCTGACGATTGTCGCCGGCGCATGCGCGAGCGCGCAGGCCGCTCTAGCGCGCATATCGAGGGTTCAGGTCCAGGAGCTTGTCGCCGGCCGCCGCCGCGGCGCGCAGCGACTGCAGGAGATGCTCAGCGACGCGCCGCGCTACCTCAATGTCCTGCTGCTGCTGCGGGTGAGCTGCGAGCTGTCCGCGGTTGTTGTGGTGGCCGCGGCGTTCGTCCTGCTGTTCGGGCCGGAGCCACGCGCTTTCGCTCTCACCGCCGCGGTCATGATCGTTGTGAGCTACATCGCCGTCGGCGTGACCCCGCGCACCCTGGGCCAGCAGCACGCCGACCGGGTGGCGCTCGGCGCGGCCGTCGTGCTGCACCCGCTGACGCGGGCGCTGGGCCCGCTTGCGCGGCTGCTGATCAGCGTCGGGAACGCGCTGACGCCGGGCAGGGGGTTCCGTGAGGGCCCGTTCGCATCCGAGGCCGAGCTTCGCGACCTCGTCGACCTGCTGGAGCAGCGGCGCGTGATCGAGCCTGGCGAGCGTGAAATGATCCACTCGGTCTTCGAGTTCGGTGACACGCTCGTGCGCGAGGTGATGGTGCCGCGCACAGAAATGGTCTTCATCGAAGGCGACAAGACCCTCAGGCAGGCGTTGTCGCTCGCCTTGCGCAGCGGCTTCTCCAGGATCCCCGTGGTGGGCGAGAACCAGGATGACGTCGTCGGCATCGCCTACCTCAAGGACATCGTCGCGCGCAGCCACGAGTACCGCGAGGGCGAGTCGGTGGAGACGGTCGAGTCGATCATGCGGCCCGCCACCTACGTGCCGGACAGCAAGCCCATCGACGAGCTGCTGCGGGAGATGCAGGCACGGCAGATCCATCTCGCCATAGTCATCGACGAGTACGGGGGGACGGCCGGCCTTGTCACGATCGAGGACATCCTCGAGGAGCTTGTTGGTGAGATCGCGGACGAATACGATCGCGGGCAGCCCGCGGTGGAGTGGCTGTCCCCGGACACCGCGCGGGTGATGGCCCGGCTTGGCGTGAACGAGCTCGCTGAGCTGTTCGGCGTCAGCATCGAAGCCGAAGACGTCGAGACGGTCGGCGGCCTGCTCGCCCACGCGCTCGGCAGGGTGCCGATCGCCGGCTCGGTGGCGAACGTGGCCGGGCTGCGGCTGACCGCCGAGAGCCTGGCCGGTCGGCGCAACCGGATCAGCACTGTGCTCGCCGAGCGCGTGCCCGCCGCCAAGACGCAGCGCAGCGGCCAGCCGGTGTGACGCGGAAGAGTGGCATCGTGGAGCCAAGCGCCGAAGACCAAAAGATCATCATGCTCGCCCGGGCGACCAAGGCGCGGGTCGCCGCTCCGGAGGGCGCGGCAGTGCGGGACGAGACCGGGCGCTCCTACGCGGCGGCCGCTGTCGCGCTGCCGTCGCTTCGGCTTTCCGCGCTGCGACTGGCCGTGGCCATGGCAGCGTCGAGCGGCGCCACCAGGCTGGAAGCGGCGGCTGTGGTCAGCGATACCGGCGAGCTCGACCCGGCAGATGTGGCGGTCGTACGCGATCTCGGGCCGACGGCCGTCGTCTACCACGCCGGCCCGGACGGCGCCGTGCGTCGTGCGCTCACGCCCTGACTGCCCGGGGGGAGAATCGGCCTCATGAGCTCGCGGCGCGCGGCCACGACGCCCGCATTCCGTTCTGGTTTCGCCTGCTTCGCCGGCCGGCCCAACGTCGGGAAGTCGACCCTGATGAACGCCCTCGTCGGCAGCAAAGTGGCGATTACAAGCAGCCGCCCGCAGACCACGCGGCGCGCAGTTCGCGGCATCGTGCACCGGGCTGACGCCCAGCTCGTCATCGTGGACACCCCGGGGCTGCACAAGCCGCGGACCCTGCTCGGCGAGCGGCTGGACAGCCTGGTCCGCTCCACCCTGGGCAGCGTCGACGTGGTCGGGTTCTGCGTGCCCGCGGCGGAGCCGGTTGGCGCGGGCGACCGCTTCCTCGCCCATGAACTCGCCAGCCTCGCAAAGACGCCGGTTGTCGCGGTTGTGACCAAGGCGGACCAGGCGTCGCGTCGCCAGATCGCAAGCCAGCTCGCCGCCGTCGGCGACCTTGGCGACTGGTCCGACATTGTGCCTGTGTCGGCTGTCACCGGCTACCAGCTCGACGTGCTCGCCGATGTGCTTGTCTCCCACCTGCCAGAGGGCGGGCCGCTGTATCCGGCCGGCGAACGAACCGACGAGCCCGAGCCGGTACGGGTCGCCGAGCTGATTCGCGAGGCGGCGCTCGAGGGTGTAAGGGACGAGCTCCCGCACTCGATCGCCGTGCTGGTCGAGGAGATCGCGCAGCGCGCCGATCAGAGCGGGCTCACCGATGTCCACGCGGTCATCTACGTCGAGCGGCCAAGCCAAAAGGCCATCGTCATCGGCGCCAAGGGCGCACGGCTCAGGGAGGTCGGCAGCCGGGCCAGAAAGCAGATCGAAGCGCTCCTCGGCACGAGGGTCTACCTGGATCTGCGGGTTAAGATCGCCAAGGACTGGCAGCGGGACCCGAAGCAGCTTCGCAGGCTCGGGTTCGATTACTGAGATCGCTGGCGTGCCCGCCGGCGGGCGCCGGCGGGCACGCCAGCGCCACGGCGGCCTCGACCGCGAGGCCGAGGGCGGCGCCGCCGGCGATGTCGAGCGGTAGATGAGCGCCGACGTACGCGCGAGACATGCCAACCGTCGCCACGGCGCCCGCGATCGCGCAACGCCCGGCGGGGCCGGCCCGGTGGAACGCCGCCGCGCCCAGAGCCGTCACGACGCCGGCATGCCCGGACAGGTACCCGAGCCCGGAGGCCTCGGGGCCCCGGCAGCGCGCGCCAGGGAGCAGGCTTGACGGGCGCGGCCGGCCGACCCTTTTCTTGACCAGCTTGGCGAGCGCCCAGGTGGCCGAGCCGCTCGCGGCGAGCCGCCATGCCAGGCGGCGGTCGCCAGCGAGCCACGCGGCGCAGGCCGTGGCAGGCACCGCACCGAAGGCGCCGAGCTGCATGATCATCCATGTTGGGCGGTAGAGCCGGTCGGGCAGACCGTTGACGGCCAGGAACACCCGGCTCTCGCGCTGCCCGACCCGGTCGGTGCGCACGGGCGCCGCGGTGGCCAGGATCGCCGCTGCGGACAGGCCCAGCCGGACGCGCGGATCTGCCAGCGTCACCGTCGCCAGACGCGGCTGGTCGTGCCCAAGGCGCCCGCTCACCATGCCGCCAAGGTATTGCCAATCCGATTCTCAAGCCCGGCGCATCGACCGGGCCGTTCGGCTCGCCATCTGGTGTCCTTCGGCCCTTGGGCCGGCTGACAGACCGTGCCGTCGCTCGTAATAGCGAATCGCTGCCAGGGTGCGCAGCACAGGGCGGGGGTGGGTTCGCCGCGGCGGGCGCCGCCGCACGGCGTTCGCCGCCTCCGGCGGAATGGAGTCCATTATGGCGACGGCGACGATCACCTCAACCGCCCGGTTGGAACACAAAGCAGCGGCGAGGACCGAGAACGCGGTCAAGGTCTATGGCAAGGACCAGACCGAGGTCCGCGCCCTCGACGGCGTCTGCGTCGAGTTCATCGTCGGCCGCTACACGGCCATCATGGGGCCCTCAGGCTCGGGAAAGTCCACGCTGCTGCACTGCGTCGCCGGTCTCGACACCCTCACGTCCGGCCGGGCGTTCATCGGCGACGTCGACCTGAGCACCCTCAATGACCAGCGGCTGACGATCCTGCGGCGCGACCGCGTCGGCTTCGTCTTCCAGGCTTACAACCTCGTTCCGACCATAAGCGCGGCGAAGAACATCACGCTGCCGCTGTTGCTCGCGGGCCGCAAAGGCGACCAGGAATGGATCGACAAGGTCATCGACACCATGGGCATCGGCGACCGGCTGCAGCACCGGCCCAGTGAGATGTCAGGCGGCCAGCAGCAGCGGGTCGCGGTGGCGCGGGCGCTCGCCAGCCGTCCCGAGATCATCTTCGCCGACGAGCCGACAGGCAACCTGGACTCCCGCGCGAGCGCGGAGGTGCTGACCTTCATGCGGCGGGCCGTGGACGAGATGCACCAGACCATCGTCGTGGTCACCCACGACCCCACGGCGGCCAGCTACGCCGACCGCATCGTCTTCCTTGCCGACGGGCAGATCGTCGATGAGATGGCCAAGCCGACCGCCGAGCGGGTGCTGGAGCGCATGAAGCGCTTCGGGGAGTGAGCCAAATGATCAGGATCGTGATTGAGGGCCTGCTCGCGCGGAAGCTGCGGCTCATCGCCACGGCCCTCGCGGTGACGCTCGGTGTCGCGTTCATGGCGGGCACGCTGGTCCTCACCGACACCATCAGCAGGACGTTCAACGACCTGTTCGCCACCGTGTATCAGGGAACCGACGCAGTCGTCCGCGGCACCGCCGCATTCAGCGGACCCCAGTTCACCGGGGAACAGCGCCCGCTTGTCAACGCGTCCCTCGTCCAGGCCTTGAGCCGGGTGCCAGGCGTCGCGGCGAGCGAGGGTGCCATCACCGGCTACGCGAGGCTCGTCGGCAAGAACGGCGAGGCTCTGGGCAATCCCGCCGCTGGCGCGCCTGTGCTCGGCGGCAACTGGAGCACATCGCCGCAGCTCAACCAGTTCCGGCTGGTAGCAGGTCATCCGCCGCGGGCCGCGAATGAGGTCGTGATCGACAAGAAGAGTGCCACAGACGGGCGGCTGTCCGTCGGGGACACCACGACCGTTCTCGTTCAGGGGCCGCCTCGACACGTCCGCATAGCGGGCATCGCCACGTTCGGCACCGCGTCCAGCCTCGCCGGCGCCTCCATGGTGCTGTTCACCACGCCGGTCGCGCAGCGGCTCATCACCAGGCCTGGCATGTTCAACGAGATCCACGTCACCGCCCGCGCCGGGGTGTCGCAGGAGCAGCTCGTGCGTAACCTGAGGCGCGCGCTTCCACCGCAGACCCAGGCGGTGACCGGGGCGGCGATCACAAAGGAGGCGCAAGACGTCGTCCGGAGGTTCCTGTCGTTCTTCGACACGTTCATGCTCATCTTTGCCGTCGTCGCGCTGCTGGTCGGCGCCTTCATGATCTTCAACACGTTCTCGATCACCGTCGCTCAGCGCACCAGGGAGAACGGCCTGCTCCGAGCGCTCGGCGCAAGCCGCCGTCAGGTGCTTGCCTCGGTCCTGATCGAGGCGGTAGCGGTCGGCGTCATCGCATCGATCATCGGGCTCGCGGCGGGCGTCGCCGTGGCGATCGGCTTGAAGGCGATGCTGGACGCGCTTGGCTTCGGTGTTCCGACGGGCGGCGTGGTGTTCGCTGCGAGAACGGCCATCATCTCGCTCCTCGCGGGCATGGTGGTCACGATCGTCGCGGCCATCTCGCCGGCGAGGAAGGCGGCGAAGGTCCCGCCGGTGGCAGCGATGCGGGACGTCGGGGCGGGCAGCTCGGGCTACGGCTCCAAGCAGCGCGTCATTGTCGGCGCAAGCATCCTCGCCGTCGGCGTCGCCGCCCTGTTCACCGGTCTGTTCGCCCACGTCTCCCACACGATTCAGATGGTCGGCGCCGGAGCGGTGCTTGTCTTCTTCGGCGTCTCGGTCCTGGGCAGGACGGTCTCGCTGCCATTGAGCCGGTTCATCGCCACTCCGTTGCCCCGCCTTCGTGGCATCACCGGCGGCTTGGCGCGCGAGAACGCGATGCGCAACCCTAAGCGGACCGCGGCCGCCGCGTCGGCGCTGATGATCGGCGTGGGTCTCGTCTGCTTCATCACGATCTTCGCCTCGTCAAGCACGGCGTCCATCAATGCCAGCGTCAACCGGACATTCGCAGGCGACATCGTCGTTGACTCAGGGGCGGGCATGAGCGGCGGAGGCATCGACGAGGGCCTCACCCAGGCATTGAACACCCTCCCTCAGGTCGCCACGGCCACAGGCAAACGCATCGGGCTGGTCAAGGTCTTCGGCAAGGTAGAGCAGATCGCGGCGGTAAACCCGGGACTGGCCGGCAAGATCTTCGATGTCAAGGCGATAAAGGGGTCGATGCGCAACCTTGGTATCAGCGACATTGCCGTCTACTCCGGCGTCGCCCGTGCCCATCACCTGAAGCTGGGCGACACGGTGCCGGTGTTGTTCAAGGACACCGGGCTTGGCCAGCTTCGGGTCGCCCTCATCTATGGCGACAAGAAGGCCGCGCCCGCGGCCGTGCCAGGTGGCGATGCTTCGTACTTCCTCGGCAGTCCTGCCTACGACGCCAACTTCGTCAGCCGCTACGACGCTCAGGTCATCGTGAACAAGTCGCCGGCCGTCGCCATGGCGACGGCGCTGGCAGCCGTGAAGGCAATCGCCGCGCAATACCCAGGCACCACGGTGATGGACAGGAACGGGTACGCAAAGCAGCAGACGGCCGGGGTCAACCAGATGCTGACGCTGGTTTACGCGCTGCTCGGCCTGGCGATCATCATTGCCCTGCTCGGCATCGGCAACACGCTGGCGCTGTCGATCTTCGAGCGCACGCGCGAACTCGGCGTGCTGCGCGCGGTCGGGATGACCCGCAGGCAACTGCGCGGCACCATCCGGTGGGAGTCAGTGATCACCGCTCTCCAGGGAACGGCCCTCGGCCTGCTGATCGGCGTGTTCTTCGGCTGGGCTCTCGTCCTCGCGCTCAAAGACCAGGGGATCTCGGAGTTCAGCGTGCCCTACATGAGCCTGCTGATCGTGGTGGTGCTGGCGGGCCTCGCCGGCGTCGTCGCGGCGGTTTGGCCGAGCCGGCGCGCGGCGAAGCTGAACATCCTGCGGGCCGTCGTCACGGAATGACGGCGCCAAGCACCACTGCGCCGGGCCGGGCGCGCGGGCATCGCGGGCATCGCGCGCATGGCGTGGCGCCGGCGCGGGAGCGTGGTGTCACCGAGCGGTAGCCGTTCGGGATGATATTGTTTGCAACCGTGCTGCGTGAGCTGCTCCTTAGCGGCCGCGGCGGGGGCCGATAAGGCCGGCTCCCTCGCCGCGGCGCCTGGTCGTGACCGCTGGCCACCTGACGACCACGCGAGGGAGCAGTTTCGATATGACCGTGCGCCAGCACCAGCGTGTCCACCCCGGCCGCAGCGGCGTGCCCTGCGCGCGCTACGCCCCGTTCAAGCCTGTTGACCTGCCCGACCGGACCTGGCCGGCGAAGGCGATAACCGCGGCGCCGCGCTGGCTTTCCACCGACCTGCGTGACGGCAACCAGGCCCTCATCGACCCGATGAGCCCCGCGCGCAAGCGGGCGATGTTCGAGTTGCTCGTGCGGATGGGCTACAAGGAAATCGAGGTGGGCTTCCCCTCGGCCAGCCAGGCCGACTTCGAATTCGTCCGCGCGCTGATCGAGGGCGACCAGATCCCAGGCGACGTCCGCATTTCCGTGCTCACCCAGGCCAGGGACGAGCTGATCGAGCGGACCGTCCAGTCGCTGGCTGGAGCGCGCGCCGCGACCGTTCACCTCTACAACGCGACCGCGCCGCTGTTTCGCCGGGTCGTCTTCGGCGTCGATCGTGAGCAGTGCAAGTCGCTCGCCACCGATGGCACCCGTTCGGTGCTCAAGTACGCGGAGGCGTACCTGCCCGATTGCGACTTCGGCTACGAATACTCTCCGGAGATCTTCGTCGACACCGAACTCGACTTTGCCGCCGAGGTTTGCGAGGGCGTCGCCGACGTCTGGGCGCCGCACGCCGGCCGTGAACTGATCATCAACCTGCCCTGCACGGTCGAGCGCTCGACCCCGAACTGCTACGCCGACCAGATCGAGTGGATGAGCAGGCAGCTCTCGCGTCGCGAGCACGTGTGCCTGTCGGTGCACACCCACAACGACCGCGGCACCGCGGTCGCCGACGCCGAGCTCGCGATCCTGGCCGGAGCGGACCGGGTGGAGGGATGCCTGTTCGGCAACGGCGAGCGGACCGGGAACGTGTGCCTGGTGACGCTCGGCTTGAACCTGTTCAGCCAGGGCATCGACCCGATGATCGACTTCTCCGACATCGACGAGATCCGGCGCACGGTCGAGTACTGCAACCAGCTTCCCGTGCATCCGCGCCACCCGTACGCCGGTGAGCTGGTCTACACGGCGTTCTCCGGCTCGCACCAGGACGCCATCAAAAAGGGATTCGACGCGCTGCGGCGCGACGCCGCGGCGGCGGGCGTGCCGGTGAGCGAGTTCCGCTGGGACGTGCCCTACCTGCCGATCGACCCGCGGGATGTCGGCCGCACCTACGAGGCCGTGATCCGGGTGAACAGCCAGTCAGGCAAGGGCGGCGTCGCGTTCGTCATGAAGGCCGAGCACCAGCTCGACCTGCCGCGGCGGCTGCAGATCGAGTTCTCCCGAGTGATCCAGGCCCACACCGACGCCCAGGGCGGCGAGGTCACCCCCGCCCAGATGTGGCAGGCCTTCGCCGCCACCTACCTTGCCGAGGGCGACGTAGCCCTGCTCGCCTGCCACACCTCGCAGGCCGTGGCGGACTCGGATGTGCTCGCGGTGGAGGTTCGGGTGGACGGCGAGGCGCGCACGCTCGAGGGGGCGGGCAACGGCCCCATCTCGGCGTTCTGCGACGCCCTCGCCGACGCGGGCATCGGCGTGCGGGTGCTTGACTACAGCGAGCACGCGCTGTCCTCGGGCAGCGACGCCAAGGCCGCCGCATACCTGGAGTGCGAGGTCACAGTCCCCAGCTCGGATGGCGCGGCCGACACAGCGGTGGCCTGGGGCGTCGGCATCGACGCCAACACGGTCACGGCCTCGCTCAAGGCAGTGCTCTCCGCGGTCAACCGGGCCCGGCGCGCGTGCACGCAAAGCTGTGTGAAAGCTGCCACTTAACGGCTGCCGCTGCCGTCTCACGACTCCGCCAGCGCCGTCGTCTTTCAAAACCCGCCCGCCCTTGGGGGCTCTGCCCTACTGACGATCTTGGCACGCTGTCAAGGGGTCGCGGGAGGGGTGAACCATGATCTGTGGATAACTTGCGACGGCTCGGCCAGGCGCGTTCCGCTGCTGTGGATACACGGCACAATTGGGGTGTGAGCAGCTACCGCGACGAGGCGATCGTCCTGCGCACGCACAAGCTGGGCGAGGCCGACCGCATCATCACGCTGCTGACGCGGCGCAACGGCCGCGTCCGCGCGGTGGCGAAGGGCGTGCGGCGCACCACGTCGCGGTTCGGCGCGCGGCTCGAACCGTTCACGCATGTGGATCTGCAGATTTACGCGGGGCGCTCGCTCGATGTGATCACCCAGGCCGAAACGCTGCGCCCTTATGGGGAGCTGTTCGGCGCCGACTACCCGCGGTACACGGCGGGCACGGCAATGCTGGAGACCGCCGAGCGGCTGACGCCGATGGAGAAGGAACCGTCGCTGCGGCAGTTCCTGCTGCTGATCGGTGGGCTGCGCACGCTCGGTGACGTGGTGCACGACCCGCGGCTGGTGCTCGACGCCTACCTGCTCCGCTCGCTGGCCGTGGCGGGGTACGCGCCGGCGCTCGAAGAATGCGCGCGCTGCGGCGCGCGCGGCGCCATCAGGTCGTTCGCCGTCGCCGCGGGCGGGATGGTCTGCGGATCATGCCGCCCGGCGGGCGCTGCGAGCCCGGCGCAGCAGACGGTCACCCTGATGACCGCGCTGCTTCGCGGCGACTGGATGTACGCGGACGCGAGCGATTCCAGGCACCGGGTCGAGTGCAGCGGCTTGGTCGCCGCCTACCTGCAGTGGCACCTGGAGCATTCCATCCGTTCGCTGCGGCTCGTGGAGCGCGCGTGACAGATGACGCCCGGCCGTCGCCGCGCGAGCGGCACGGGGTCAGGCCACCCGATCCGCACCCGTCCGGAGCGCGGCCGCCCGCGATCCCCGCCGAACTCGTGCCAACCCACGTCGCGCTCGTCATGGACGGCAACGGCAGATGGGCGAAGCAGCGCGGGCTGCCACGGACCGAGGGGCACAAACGCGGCGAGTTCGCCCTGTTCGACGTCATCATGGGGGCGATCGAGCTCGGCATAAAGAATCTGTCCGCCTATGCGTTCTCCACAGAGAACTGGAAGCGCACCCCCGAGGAGGTCCGCTTCCTGATGGGTTTCAACCGCGACGTCATCCGCCGCCGACGGGACCAGTTGCACCAGATGGGCGTCCGGGTCCGGTGGGCGGGCCGCCGGACCCGGCTGTGGCGCAGCGTCATCTCAGAGCTTGAGGACGCCGAACGGCTCACGGCGCGCAACACCGTGCTGACGCTTCAGTTCTGCGTGAACTACGGCGGCCGTGCTGAGATCGCCGACGCGGCCGCCGCGCTCGCCGCCGAGGTCGCGGCGGGCCGGGTCCGCCCCGGCCAGATCGACGAAAAGCTGTTCGCCCGGTATCTGGACGAGCCCGGGCTTCCAGACGTCGACCTGTTCGTCCGGTCTTCAGGCGAGCAGCGGATTTCCAATTTCTTGCTGTGGCAGTCGGCCTACGCCGAACTGGTCTTTCTCGACACGCTGTTTCCTGACTTCGATCGCCGCCACTTGTGGCATGCCTGCGAGATCTATGCGAGCCGTGATCGCAGATACGGCGGCGCCATGCCGAACCCGGTACCGCCGAGCCCGGCGCCGGGCTCGGCGGCTTCCGCGTGACCGGACCCGGCGCTCAGCGGACCGCCTGAGAGACGGCGAGCGCGAGCACCGCGATGATGACCGACCCGCGAAGCAGCCGGCCCGGGAGTTCCACCGCGGGCCACGACAGATAGCTGAACCAGCCGAGGAAGGCCGCGACCAGAACAAGCGCGGCCGTCCCCACGAAGCCTTTCACCGCAAGGCCGACGACAAGCACCGCGACGAACGCGAGTGGCACGACCCAGCCGGGCAGCTGACGCAGGAAGATCAGTGGCGCGGCGCTGCGCCGCTCGACGTGGCGGCGAAAGCCCTTCGCACCAGGAGTGATCAACGTCTCGCCAGTGCGCGGCGGCCGCCGCGGGGGTTGGTGTGCTGCCACGGGGTGTCCTTCGCCGTCCGATGAGCTCCCGATGAGCTGGCGTGCCCTGCCATGATTTCGCATGTGGCAGGCGCGCCGTCGGCCGGACCGGCACGATGGTGCTCTGAGCTTGTTCGGGGGGTCTCACCGCAGCGGGGGCGACGATGCGACATGCGGGCATGGCCGTGCTGGCTGCGGGGGTGCTGGTCGGCGCGGCGGCCGGGGTCCGCGGACCCGGCGCCGGCGCCCGGCCCGAGTCGCTGACGCCGCACCGGGCTGCCATCTTTGCTGTCAGCAAGACCAAGCCGGTCGCCTACGACGGCTACGTGGTCGAGGTCCCGGCGGGCTGGCCGGTCTACCGGCTCGCCGCGGCGCCGCGCCGCTGCGTTCGCTACGATACCCACGCCGTTTACCTGGGCGCCCCAGGCCCTGACCAGCAGTGCCCGGCGCATCTGGTGGGGCGGACCGAAGCGGTTCGCATCGACAGCGCGGGGACACGCAGAGTCGCGGCGGCCGGCGCTGGGGCGCTCGCCCGCGACTCGGCGGCACACGAACTCCGCCTGACGCTTGCGGGAACGGCCGGAGATCGTCCCGCCTGGGTAGCAGCCACGCGGCAGAGCCTCTCCATCACCGCGACCTACGGCGACGACCCTGCGATGGCTGAGCGGATCGTCTCGAGCGCCCACGCCGCAACGGCGCCCACGTCGCTCGTCTCACTTGCCGTGCCTGCCTCGCCCGGGCCGGCCAAGGCTCGCGGCGCGGCGAGGGCTGGCGGCGCGGCGAGGGCTGGCGGCGCGGCGAGGGCTGGCGGCGCGGCGAGGGCTGGCGGCGCGGCGAGGGCTGGCGGCGCGGCGCGGCCGGCCAAGGTCTTCGCGCATGGGCCGATCGCGGGTTTCGACACCTGCACCGCGCCGTCAATGCGAGCCATGCGCGCGTGGCGGAGGGCCTATGCCGCTGTCGGCGTTTACATCGGCGGTGTGAACCGAGCCTGCGACGCAGGCAACCTCTCGCGCCGTTGGGTCCGTCGGGTCAAGGCGATGGGGTGGTGGCTGATCCCCACCTACGTTGGCCTGCAGCCACCATGTGACCGGGACTACGCGCGGATCAAGCCCAGGCGCGCGAGCGCGGAAGGCAGAGCCGCCGCCGACGACGCCGTTACCCAAGCGCGCTCGCTCGGCCTGCGCCGCCACGCGCCGATCTATGCCGACATGGAGGCGTACAACAACACAAAGAGGCGATGCCGGCGTGCGGTGCTCGCCTTCCTCGATTCCTGGACCAGGCGGCTGCGTGCCCGCGGGTACGTGCCCGGCGTCTACTCGAGCGCCGCGTCCGGAGTCGAGGACCTCGGCAACGCCACCTCGGTCGGCGGCCACCCGCTCGCCAGGCCGAAATCGATCTGGTTCGCGCTCTGGGACGGCCGCCGCAATGTCAAGGGCGCGCCCTACCTGGCGCGCACATGGTGGCCGGGGGAGAGGCGGATCAAGCAGTTCCGTGGCGCTCGCTGGCAAAAGCACGGCGGGTTCCGGCTCAACATCGACATCGACCGCGTGTTCGGGGCGGTCGACTAATCCGACGTTGCGCCTCGCCACAACCGTCACAGGAGTTGTGACGGGTGAGTCCGGGCCGCGGCTTCGTACTCCAGAATGTCGTTACCGGCCGGTATTTCGGGGGCCGGCGCAACGCTCCGGAGTACAAAGCGCCGTGGCTGCTCCGGATCGGCCTGAGGGCGGTGGACAGGCTCTAAGCTGGGACCGCTTATCAGACATCGTCATTGACGACGCGGCGCCCAAACGATGCGCCCGCGAGGTAGAGCGGCGCGCATCAGCCAGTGCCCGGCGCCGTGCTCACCACCCGCCGACCGCCAGCCGGATGGAGACCTTCATGGCCCGACGCAGCGACACCATGGACACAATCGTCAACCTGTGCAAGCGCCGGGGGATTGTCTTCGGCTCCAGCGAGATCTACGGCGGGCTCCGCGCGTCCTGGGATTACGGGCCGCTCGGCGTCGAGCTAAAGAACAACGTCAAGCGCCAGTGGTGGCGCGCGATGGTGCAGGAGCGCGACGACATCGTCGGGCTGGACTCCTGTGTGATCCTGGCGCGGGAGGTGTGGGAGGCGAGCGGCCACGTCAAGGAGTTCGTTGACCCGCTCACCGAATGCCTCTCCTGCCACAAACGATTCAGAGCCGATCAGCTCGCCGAAGCCTACGAGGCCAGGCGCGGCCACCCACCCGCGCGTGGCCTGGCCGACACAACCTGCCCGCACTGCGGCAACAAGGGCACGTTCACCGAGCCCCGCATGTTCAATGGCCTGCTGCGCACGTCGCTCGGCCCGGTGGAGGACGAGTCCGGCCTTGCGTACCTGCGGCCAGAGACCGCGCAGGGCATCTTCATCAATTTCCGCGCCGTGCAGCAGTCGTCGCGCCGGAAAGTCCCGTTCGGCATCGGGCAGATCGGCAAGTCCTTCCGCAACGAGATTACGCCGGGTAATTTCATCTTCCGCACCCGCGAATTCGAGCAAATGGAGATGGAGTACTTCGTCGAGCCTGGGACCGACGACAAGTGGCACGACCACTGGATCGACGCCAGGCTGAGCTGGTATGTCGACCTCGGGATGCGTAAGGAGAACCTGCGCCTGTACGAGCACCCGGCCGAGAAGCGCTCGCATTACTCGAAGCGGACAGTCGACATCGAGTACCGGTTCGGCTTCCAGGGCGGCGAATGGGGCGAGCTCGAGGGAATAGCAAACCGCGGCGACTACGATCTCTCGGTGCATTCCAGGGCATCCGGTGAGGACCTTTCCTACTACGACCAGGACTCCGACACCCGGTACCTGCCCTATGTCATCGAGCCCGCGGCCGGCGTGGACCGCTGCGTGCTGGCCCTGCTGCTCGACGGCTACGCGGAGGACGAGGCGCCAAACGCCAAGGGCGTGCCGGAGAAGCGGACCGTCCTGCGGTTTGACCCCCGGATCGCGCCTGTGAAGGTCGCGGTGCTGCCGCTGTCCCGCAACGCCGAGCTTTCGCCGAAGGCGCGCGGGCTGGCAGCCGATCTGCGCAAGCTGTGGAGCACCGAGTTCGACGACGCGAGCGCGATCGGCCGCAGGTACCGGCGCCAGGACGAGATCGGCACGCCCTTTTGCGTGACGGTGGACTTCGAGACGCTGCAGGATCAGGCGGTCACCGTGCGGGAACGTGACTCGATGCGGCAGGATCGGATCGCCATCAGCCAGGTGGAGTCCTACCTCGCGGAGCGCCTGCCCCGCTGCTGATCATGGAGCTCCTGCACTCTGGCAAGGTCCGTGACGTGTACGCGGACGGCGAGGACATCATCCTGGTGGCATCCGACCGGGTCAGCGTCTACGACGTCGTGCTGCCCACGCCGATCCCTGGCAAGGGCCAGATTCTGACCCAGCTGTCGCTGTGGTGGTTCGGCAGGCTCGCCGACATCGTGCCCAATCACGTGATATCCGGCGTCGACGTTCCTGGCGAGTTCGCCGGGCGGGCGATCCGGTGCCTGCGGCTCGAGATGGTGCCGGTGGAGTGCATAGCGCGCGGTTATCTGGCAGGCCTTGGCCTGCGCGAATATCAGCGCTCTGCCGCGGTGTCGGGTGTTGCGCTGCCGCCGGGCCTGGCCGAAGGCGCGCGGCTGCCTGAACCGATCTTCACTCCGACAACAAAGGCGCGGGTGGGCCACGACGAGTTCATCACCTTCGCCGACCTGGCCGCGCAGTTCGGCGGCAGCGTCGCCGATTACCTGCGCCGCGTCACGCTCCAGGTGTACCAGCGCGGCGCGGACCTCGCCGCAGCGCGCGGGATAATCGTCGCTGACACCAAGATCGAGTTTGGCCGGGCGCCCGACGGCGCCCTCGTCCTCGCCGACGAGGTCCTGACACCGGACTCGTCCAGGTTCTGGCCCGCCGATCGCTGGCAGCCTGGGCGGCCGCAATACGCACTGGACAAGCAGGTCGTCCGCGACTGGGCGGTCGGCACCGGCTGGGACATGCGCCCGCCAGGGCCTGAGATCCCCCCGGAGGTCGCGCGGGCCGCGCAGGCGCGATACGCGGAGATCTACGAACGGATCACGGGGACGCCGTGGATCAGCCGCCGATCATGAGCCCTGCGAGCGATGGCTCGGGCGCCGCTCGGTAGAGTCTGGATATCGGGGCCGTCAGAGCCTGTACGGCAACCACCCGTGCGGCCATGGAGGTTGCCGCCGTCGGGCCGCATCACGAATACAACGCCCATCGTGCCGCCGCATCACGAGGAGAACGCGCCGTGGCCAAGCTCGTCTACGCCTTCGCAGAAGGCAACAAGGACCAGAAGGACCTGCTCGGTGGCAAGGGCGCCAACCTGGCCGAGATGACCAACCTGGGTCTTCCTGTGCCGCCCGGTTTCACCATCACGACCGAGGCGTGCAGGCACTACCTGGCGCACGACAGCGTCCCCGAGGGCCTCGACGAACAGATCGCCAGCCATCTGGCCGCAATCGAACGGGCGATGGGAAAGCTGCTCGGCGACCCAGGCGACCCGCTGCTTGTCAGCGTCCGCTCCGGCGCGAAGTTCTCCATGCCCGGGATGATGGACACGGTCCTCAACATCGGCCTGTCCGACGAATCCGTGCTGGGCCTGGCCAAGCAGGCCGGCAGCGAGCGGTTCGCGTGGGACGCCTACCGCAGGCTGATCCAGATGTTCGGCAAGACCGTGCTCGGCATCGACGGCGACGCATTCGAGGGCGCAATCGACCAGGCGAAGAAGGCCAAGGGCACGAGCAGCGACCTCGACCTGGATGCGGAGGACCTGAGCCGCCTCACAGAAACCTTCAAGGGCATCGTCAAGGAGCGGACAGGGCGGGAGTTCCCTTCTGATCCGCGTGAGCAGCTTGACCTGGCGATCCGCGCGGTCTTCCAGTCATGGAACTCGCCACGCGCGATCCTGTACCGGCGCCAGGAGCGGATTCCGGCCGACCTTGGCACCGCGGTCAACGTGGTGGCGATGGTCTTTGGAAACCTCGGCATGGACTCCGGCACCGGCGTCGCCTTCACCCGCGACCCCGGCACCGGCCACCAGGGCGTGTACGGGGACTACCTGCAGAACGCGCAGGGCGAAGACGTCGTGGCCGGCATCCGCAACACCGTGCCGCTGCAGGACCTGGAGCGGATCGACAAGCGGTCCTACGACCAGTTGCTCCAGATCATGACGACCCTGGAGAACCACTATCGCGACCTGTGCGACATCGAGTTCACGATCGAGCGCGGCAAGCTGTGGATGCTGCAGACCCGGGTGGGCAAGCGCACCGCCGCGGCGGCCTTCCGCATCGCCACTCAACTTGTCGATCAGGGCTTGATCGACATGGATGAGGCGGTCAGCAGGGTGAGTGGCGACCAGCTCGCGCACTTGATGTTCCCAAGGTTCGACGAGGCGGCGGCGACCACCAAGATCACGACCGGGATCAGCGCCTCGCCGGGCGCGGCGGTCGGCAAGGCCGTCTTCGACTCCGACCGCGCGGCGGAGCGCGCGGCCGCGGGCGAGGCCGTCATCCTGGTGCGCAGGGAAACCAACCCGGACGACCTGAACGGCATGATCGCCGCGCGTGGCATCCTGACCAGCCGGGGCGGCAAGACAAGCCACGCGGCCGTGGTGGCTCGCGGCATGGGCAAGACCTGCGTCTGCGGCGCCGAGCAGCTTGACGTCGACACCGCAGGGCGCAAAGCCCGCGCGCCCGGCGGCAGCACAATCAACGAGGGCGACGTGATCTCGATCGACGGGACCAGCGGCGCGGTGTACCTGGGCGAGGTCCCGGTCGTGCCGTCGCCAGTCGTGGAGTATTTCGAGGGCAATGTCGACCCGCTGGCGGCAGACGCCGACGACCTGATCAAATCCGTGTACCGGATCATGACCCACAGCGATGAGCGCCGCCGCCTCGGCGTGCGTGCCAACGCCGACACAGGCGACGACGCTGCGCGCGCCCGCCGGTTCGGCGCGGCGGGTATCGGGCTCTGCCGCACCGAGCACATGTTCCTTGGCGAGCGGCGTCAGCTTGTCGAGAACCTCATCCTGGCCGACAGCGACCAACAGCGCCGCGCCGCGCTTGACGCGCTGGAGCCGCTGCAGCGCGGCGACTTTGTGGAGATCTTCGAGGCGATGGACGGGCTTGCGGTGACGATCCGGCTGCTCGACCCGCCCCTGCACGAGTTCCTGCCCGACATCACCGAGCTGACCGTCAAGGTCGAGCTCGCCGGGTCCAGCGCGAGCGAGAAAGACCGCAAGCTGCTTGACGCCGTGCGCCGCCTTCATGAGCAAAACCCCATGCTTGGCCTGCGCGGCGTGCGGCTCGGGCTGGTCATTCCCGGTCTTTACGCGATGCAGGTCCGGGCGATCGGGCATGCCGCCGCGCAGCGGAAGAAGGCGGGCGCCGACCCGAGGCCCGAGATCATGATTCCGCTTGTGGGCGCTGTGCAGGAACTTGAGCTCGAGCGTGAAGAGGCGCAAAAGATTCTCGCCGAGGTGGCCGCCGAGACCGGCGTCGACGTGCATACCTTGATCGGCACGATGATCGAGGTGCCGCGCGCGGCGCTCACGGCCGGCCAGATCGCGGAGGCCGCGCAGTTCTTCTCCTTCGGCACCAATGACCTGACCCAGATGGGCTGGGGCTTCTCCCGCGACGACGTCGAGGGCTCCTTCTTCAGCCGGTATCTGGAACTCGGCGTTTTCGGCGTGTCGCCGTTTGAGACCATCGACGCCGACGGCATCGGCCGGATGGTACGCATCGCGGTGCAGGAGGGGCGGCAGACCCGGCCCGACCTCAAGATCGGCGTCTGTGGTGAGCACGGCGGCGACCCGCAGTCGGTGCATTTCTTTCACCAGGCCGGGCTCGACTACGTGTCGTGCTCGCCGTTCCGTGTCCCGGTGGCCCGGCTGGAGGCGGGCCGTGCGGCGATCGAGTCCGCCCGGGGGAACGTGGGCAGCGACAGCCGCTGACCTCAGCGTCTGTTCGAACCGGCTTGACCGGCTACGATGCCCACGCCACGCAGCGCTGGGCCGCCGAGGGCCCAAAACGGCGGGGGCGCAGCGCCTTCGAGCGCGACCGAGCGCGCGTGCTGCACAGTTCGGCGTTGCGCCGCCTCGCGGCCAAGACCCAGGTGGTCGAGGTGGACGCGGGCGACTTCCCGCGAACCCGGCTCACCCACTCGCTCGAGTGCGCCCAGATCGGCCGGGAGCTCGGCAAGGCGCTTGGCGCCGATCCTGACCTGGTCGAGACGGCATGCCTAGCGCACGACATCGGGCATCCGCCGTTCGGTCATAATGGCGAGCTAGCCCTCGACCACGTGGCGCGGGCCTGCGGCGGGTTCGAGGGCAACGCGCAGAGCCTTCGCCTGCTCACCCGGCTGGAAGCGAAGGTGATCACGGCCGGCGGCGCCAGCGCCGGCCTCAACCTCACCCGGGCGGCGCTCGACGCCGCGCTCAAGTATCCATGGCTCGCGCCGGAGCCGCTGCCCGAGCCACTGCCGGAGCCGCGGCCGGAGCCGCGGCCGGAGCCGCGGCCGGAGCCGCGGCCGGAGACCTCGTCAGGGGTGAAGTACGGCGGGTACGCGGTCGACGGCGAGGTGTTCGCGTGGATCAGGGCCGGCGCGCCCGCTTCCAGGCCCTGCGTCGAAGCGCAGATCATGGACTGGGCCGATGATGTCGCCTACTCCGTGCACGACCTCGAAGACGGCCTGCACGCGGGGCACATTACGATCGAGCGGCTGCAGGACGAGACCGAACGGCTCGCGGTGGCGAAGCTCACCGCGGCCGGCTACACCGAGCCAGGTGATCCCGTCTCGGTCGCCGACCTCGGCGAGGTGCTCGACGACCTGCTGGCACTCGGCTGCTGGCCGCGCGGCTTCGACGGCGGGCCGCGTTCGCTCGCCGCGAGCAAGAACCTGACCAGTGAGCTGATCGGCAGGTTTTGCACGGCGGCCGAGGACGCCACCCGCGCGGCCTACCCAGCCGGCCCGCGCACCCGGTATGCGGCCGACCTGGTGGTGCCACGGCGGCAGCGGCTTGAGTGCGCGCTGCTCAAAGGCGTCACCGCGCATTACGTGATGAGCCGGCCCGGTGCCGCGGCGGCCCAGGCGCGCGAGCGCGAGGTGATTGCCGAACTGGCCGAGGCGGTGGCTCGCGGCGCGCCGGCGGCGCTCGATCCGGCGTTGCGGCCCGCTTTCGAGGCGGCCGAATCGGACTCAGAGCGGCTGCGCGTGGTCGTTGACCAGATAGCGTCGCTGACCGACACGTCGGCGATGGTCTGGCATCGCCGGCTGTGCGCCGCGGCTCGGGGCGCCTAGCCGTCACCCGCAGGTGGCGGGGCGGCTAGCGTTGTGGCCCGAAGGCGGCGTGCCACGGCGTAACGCACGGGAAGGAGCCACAGATGGCAGCAGAGCCCAGGTACGTGATCATTGGTGCCAGCCTGGCCGGCGCGAAGGCTGCTGAGACCCTTCGTGGCGAGGGCTTCGACGGCGCGGTCGTGCTCGTCGGCGCCGAGCCGGAACGGCCGTACGAGCGGCCGCCGCTCTCCAAGGGGTTCCTTACCGGCACGGAGGAGAAAAGCAATGCCTACGTGCACGAGGAAGGCTGGTACGCCGAGCACGATGTGGAGCTGCGGCTCGGCGTCACGGCGGTCGCCGTCGACCGAGCCGCGCGCCGGGTCGAGCTGGCCAACGGCGCGTCCGTCGGTTATGACAAGCTGCTGATCACGACCGGCGCGTCGCCGCGCCGACTGAACGTGCCGGGCGCCGACCTCGACGGCGTGCTCTATCTGCGCACCATTGCCGACTCCGAGCGGCTCATGGCGTCCTTCAAGGCTGTCGGCGAGGCCGGCGGCCGGGTGGTGATCGCAGGAGCCGGCTGGATCGGGCTGGAGACAGCCGCAGCCGCGCGTCACTACGGCTGCGAGGTCACCTCGGTGGAACCGGAGCCAGCGCCGCTGAACCGCGCGCTCGGTCCCGAGCTCGGCGGCGTGTTCGCCGGGTTGCACCGCAGCCACGGCGTTGAGTTCCGCCTCGGCACCGGCGTCGCCGAGTTCCGTGGCGGCGCGGGCGCGAGGTCAGGCCGGCTGGGCGCCGTGGTCACCTCCGACGGCGCCGAGCTCACCGCGGATCTGGCGGTGGTCGGCATCGGGGTGCTGCCCAACACCTCGCTCGCCGAGTCAGCCGGGCTGAAGGTGGCGGACGGGGTCGTCGTGGACGCCGCGCTGAAGACCTCGGATCCGGATATCTTCGCGGCCGGCGACGTCGCCAATGCCTGGCACCCGTTGCTGCACCGGCGTGTCCGGGTCGAGCACTGGGCGAACGCGCTGAACAGTGGGCCAGCGGCTGCCCGATCGATGCTCGGCCAGCAGGTGAGCTACGACCAGGTGCCGTACTTCTTCAGCGATCAGTACGAGCTCGGCATGGAAGCCTCCGGGTTGCCGGATGGTGGCTACGACCAGGTCGTGTACCGCGGCGAGCCTTCCTCGCTTGAGTTCATCGCCTTCTGGCTGGCCGACGGGCGCGTCGTCGCGGGCATGAACGTCAACGTGTGGGACGTGACCGAGGACATCCAGGCCCTGATCCGCTCCGGCGCCCGGGTCGATGCGGCACAGCTCGCCGACCCAGGGGTCGCCCTGTCCGAGCTGGCACCCAAACCAGGCTGAGCGAGCTCCGCGCCTGCGCCGAAGCACCGCACGGTTCATGATCGCGGTCCGTTGCCAGTCACTATGACTGGAACGGACCGCGATCATTGTTGGCGGGCGTGGCGGAGCTGGCCGAGAACCGCGGCGACGACGGCGGCGGTCTCGGTGAGATCGGGTAGCACCGCATGCGCGCCCGCGGCGGCCAGGTCGCCTGGCGAGCTGGCGCCGGTGGCGACGCCCACCGCGCGGGCGCCGGTCGCGCGCGCCGCCTCAACATCGAGCGGGGTGTCCCCGACGAGCACGGTCATCTCGCCGGGAAACTCCCGCAGATAAGCCCGGGTGGCCCGCCGCCTGGCCACTGTGACCAGTTCCGCTCGCACCTCATGCGCGTCGCCGTAGGCGCCGACGTCCATGTCGAGGTAGCTGACCAGGCCGAGCGCGCCGAGTTTCACCTCGGCGAGCGCGCGCACGTTCCCGGTGAGCACGGACTGCACCACCCCGCGCGAGTTGCCTGCGTCAGCGAGCGCGCGCAGCGCCGCGACGGCGCCGGGCAGCGCGTGTCCCCGTTCCCTTACCCGCCTGCCGAACTCGGGCGCCTCGCGGGCGAGGCCGCGGGCGAACTCGCACACGTGCCTCGCGGGCTCAGCTATCCCCGCGAGCGTCAGCGTGTCGAGGATGATCGCCCGGTCGGTGCGCCCGGCCATCGGCGCCGCGCGTCGAAGCTCCCGCCCGAACAGCTGCCGGAAAACGACGCCGTACAGATGGGCGCTGAGCCCGCCCGCGTTGATGAGCGTGTGGTCGACATCCCAGAGGACAAGGCGGTCGCGTTCGGGCACGTCGTGACGGTACCAGCCAATAGACTCGCGCTGTGGCAGGCCGGATCCGCGATGAGGACATCAGCCTCGTCAGGGAGCGCTCGCCCATCGCCGAGGTGATCGGTGAGCATCTGCAGCTGCGCCACGCGGGCGGCGGTTCGCTGAAGGGCCTGTGCCCCTTCCATGAGGAGAAGACGCCGTCCTTCAATGTCACCCCCGCCCGCGGGCTGTACTTCTGCTTCTCCTGCCAGGAGGGCGGCGACGTCATCTCGTTCGTGCAAAAGATCGAGAATCTGACCTTCGCCGACGCGGTCGAGCGCCTAGCCGCGCGCGCGGGCATCGAACTGCGCTACGAGCAGGGCGGCCAGGTGCCTGGGCGGGAGCAGGGCCAGCGCCGCCGGCTGCTCGACGCGCACCGCGCGGCCGCCGAATTTTATTCCGAACGGCTGCGCTCACCTGACGCGGCGCCCGCCCGCGCATTCCTCGCCGAGCGCGGATTCGATACCGCTGACGCGGAGCGTTTCGGCGCCGGGTACGCGCCCGCCGAGTGGGAGACGCTCACCCGCCACCTCATTGGCCGGGGCTTCACCCAGCAGGAACTGCTGATCGGCGGGCTCGCGAGCGAGGGCAGGCGCGGCCCGGTGGACCGGTTCCGTGGTCGGCTCGTCTGGCCGATCCGCGACGTCACGGGCGAGGTGATCGCCTTCGGCGCGCGAAAGCTCGGTGCGGACTCAGACGGCTCCGACGGCCCCAAATACCTGAACACCCCGGAGACCCCGCTGTTCAAGAAGAGTTCGATGCTGTACGGCACCGACCTGGCCAAGCGGGAGATAGCGCATCGCCGCCAGGTGGTGATCGTCGAGGGGTACACCGACGTGATGGCCTGCCACCTGGCCGGGGTTCCCACAGCGGTTGCCACCTGCGGGACGTCGTTCGGGGAGGGCCACGTCAGGATCGTGCGGCGGCTGCTTGTCGACGCGGACACGTTCCAGGGCGAGGTCATCTTCACCTTCGACGGCGACTCCGCGGGCCAGCGTGCCGCGCTGCGGGCGTTCGGCTTGGAGGAGAAGTTCGTCACGCAGACCTTCGTGGCCGTGCAGCCTGACGGGCTCGACCCGTGCGACCTGCGGGTGGCCAAGGGCGACCTGGCCGTGCGCGATCTGATATCGCACCGGGTGCCGCTGTTCGAGTTCGCCATCCGCAGCGTCTTGGAGCGGCACGACCTCAACGCGACGGAGGGTCAGCTAGCCGCTCTCGACGACGCGGCCCCGATCGTGGCCAAGATCAAGGATGTCGGGCTGCGCAAGCGCTATGCGGTGAACCTGGACCGCTGGCTCGGTCTCATGGACGAGCAGTTCGTGCTTGACCGGGTCGCGCGGCACGCGGGTGCCCGTCCGGGCGCTGACGGCGGCGGGCGACGTGCCCGCGCGGGCGCCAAGAGCGGCTCGGCCTCGCTGTGGGCCGGCCAGGGCATCCAGTCGGCGGGATGGTCGGACGCGCCGCAGCGTCAGCCGTTCGGGAATCAAAGCGATGTCGGCTACGATCCGAGCGATCCCGTCGCCAACGTGGAGCGTCAGGCGCTCAAGCTCGCCGTGCAGCGCCCGGCTCTCGCCGGGCCGATGTTCGATGCGCTCGCAGCGGACGCGTTCACCGTGCCCCCGCATGCCGCGACGTTCGCTCTGATCGCCTCGTGCGGCGGCGCTGGGTCCGCCGCTGGCGCTGGGTCCGCTGGCGGCTGGGCGGCGCGGTTGCGCGACGCCGCCCCTGGCGCGGCGGCCCGCGCGTTCGTGACCGGGCTGGCCGTGGAGCCGCTCGAGGTGCCGAGGGCCGACGGCGAGCCCGACGGGCGGTACGCGGAGGGCGTCTTGGCCCGGGTGGGGGAACTCGCGGTCTCGCGGCAGATCACCGCGGTGAAGTCGCGGCTGCAGCGGATGAACCCCGTCGATGAGCCTGCCGCGTACAACCGGCTGTTCGGCGATCTCGTCGCCCTCGAACAGCGGCGCAAGGTCCTGCTCGCCCAGGCCGACGGCGCTCTGTGACCTTTCCCGGCCCTCCGGCCAAACCCTTCGCCGCGCCGTCCCCCTACAGGACCCACCCACCCTGGGGGCTCTGCCCTACTGTGATCTTGTCAGCTTGTCGAGGGGTCCGCTAGCGGCGAGCGCCAACCTGGGGATGACTGGCGAGAATTATCCCCAGCCGTCGATCCGTGCCGGCAGGCGGCCTGGCGTGGGGGTTCTCGGGAAGTATCGCCGCTTTTTTCGCTACTACCACGAAGGTTACAAAATTAGACCCCCACTCCCGTGCTCCCATGACGCACACTATTCTCCGTGGGCCCTACGGTGCTGCCCAGTGGCTCGCCGCCGCCAGAGCAGGTGGCGGATCTCGTCGCGCGGGGACAAGAGCGCGGTGTCGTAACGATGGGCGACGTAGCTGCGGCCTTGGACCGCTCGGACCTGCCTGCCGACGCTCTCGACGGCGTCGTGCGCTTGCTCGCGGATGAGGGGGTGGAGGTTCTCGACGCTCAGGCCGACGAGCTCGAGGATCTGCGCCGGGCCGGCGAGGAGGAGGCGGGCAGGCGGGCGCCCACCAGCGATCTGGTCCGCATCTACCTTCGCGAGATCGGCCGGGTGCCCCTGCTGACCGCGCAAGACGAGGTCGAACTCGCCAAGACGATCGAAGCCGGCCTGTTCGCCGAGGAGAAGCTGAGCGGCGGATTCCCGTTGTTCGGCGTCCAGCGCTGCGAGCTCGAGCAGCTCGTACGGGACGGGCTGCGGGCCAAGCAGCGGCTGACCGAGGCCAACCTGCGGCTTGTGGTGTCCATCGCCAAGCGGTACATCGGCCGCGGGATGCTGTTCCTTGATCTCATCCAGGAGGGCAACCTGGGCTTGATCCGCGCGGTGGAGAAATTCGACTACACCAAGGGCTACAAGTTCTCGACGTACGCGACCTGGTGGATACGCCAGGCCATCACCAGGGCGATCGCCGACCAGGCGCGGACCATCCGGATTCCCGTGCACATGGTAGAGACGATCAATAAGCTCGCCCGCGTGCAGCGCCAGCTGCACCAGGACCTCGGCCGTGAGCCCGCGCCAGAGGAGATCGCGGTGGAGATGGGCCTGCCGGTGGACCGCGTGGTCGAGATTCAGCGGATCGCGCAGGAGCCGGTGTCCTTGCAGTCCCCGATCGGTGAGGAGGACTCCGACCTCGGCGACTTCATCGAGGACGCGGACGCCGTGGTGCCGATGGAGGCGGCCGCCTTCATCATGCTGCAGGATCAGCTCGAAGACATCCTTGACAGTCTCTCCGAGCGGGAGCAGAAGATCATCCAGCTGCGGTTCGGGCTGGCCGACGGGCATCCAAGAACGCTGGAGGAGGTCGGCAGGGAGTTCGGCGTGACCCGTGAGCGCATCCGCCAGATCGAGTCGAAAACGCTGGCGAAGCTGCGTCACCCGAGCCGCGCTCAAATGCTGCGCGAATACCTCGACTAGTGTCGGCGGCTGGAACGAACGGGGCGGCCACAGCTGCGGCGCCGCAAACTTTCCTGCGCCTAAGCTGAACCTCCCGCGCCTGCGCGGTTTCTGGGTCAAGGGGACACTCGGTGACCCACCGCTGTTGCTGTCGGCAACACCAAAGGGCCACCGGTGTTTCTCTGGCGCCATCGGCGCCCCACCGCTGTTCCTAGCTGGCAGCAGCGGCGCCCCACCGCTGTTCCTCCGTCGCCCGGTGGCCCACCGGTGTTGGTGTCTGGCGGCCAGGCCCGGGCGGCCAGCCCTTGCCAACTAAGCCGTGCCAACCTGGCCCTACGGAACCCGGCCCCTACGGAACCCGGGACGGGACCCCGGGCTACCCGTAGGGCTAGTGCCGGGCCGGCGGACCGTCCTGCGTGCCGCCGGACGCGATATAGGCGTCCCCCTCGACGGCCGAACCGTGCCGTCCGTTCATCTTGTCGTGCA
>WNGE01002630.1_pt1 | contig 49251 bp, 34 predicted proteins | sample 5400651 | NCBI WGS metagenome assembly WNGE01 (sample SAMN13153370, study PRJNA577476) | soil metagenome | isolation source: 60 cm soil or saprolite under grassland replicate 2 | place: USA:California | collected 2016-06-15 | reverse complement strand
GTCGATGTGAGCGATGATCGCGAAATTGCGGAGAAAAGCGGCGTCCATAGCTTAGAAAATCGATCTCTTGATTCTAACAGGCAATCTTCTGGCACCCTGGTGCGTCGTTCTCGGCGGTTAAGAGCTTTGCTGCAGTTCGTCGAGGTGCTCGGAGCTCGCAAAGAGAGCGCCAAGAACCGCCGCATACTAAAATGTATTTGTATGCGCTATCTGGTCAGAGCGCGGGTGAAGCCCGGACGCGAAAAAGACCTGCTCAACGCGATCCAGAGTGAGACTCTGGGCGAAGGCTCCGTTGCGGAAGGCGAATATCTTCGCAATATGAAAGATGCCCGGCTGTGCGGCGACGACACCGCCCGCTGGGTGGAAGTGTGCTACTGTCCTACGCCTCTGCAGGAAGAGCGTCCATACTGGGAAGAGTATTTTGATCTCACAAGAGTCCAGGACGCGCACGATCGCGGCAAATGTCGCGACAACAACGGATCGGAACCCTGGGCATGTGGCGGCTGTGATTGCACTGCACGGTTGGAGCAGAAACTCGCAAACACCGGCAAGCCGTTCCTCCAATTCTTGCGGGAGATCGCAGTACGTTGGAAAAGTTAACTACCCGCCTCTCGTATGCTCACTTCACTTCGTACACCGTCTTCCCCCCAACCACAGTGCGCAACACCTTGGTTCCAAGGACTTTTTCCGGCGCTACCGCAGTCACATCGCGGTCGAGGACAACGAAATCAGCCAGCATCCCCGGCGCGAGCGTTCCTTTTTCTTTCTCGGCGAATTCGGCGAAGGCTGACCCGCTGGTATATGCGGCGATGGCCTGCTCCATGGTTAGCTTCTCTTCAGGGAAGTATTCTTTCTTGCCATCTTCGCTTTTACGAGTGACGGCCGCGTAAAGTCCGCGAAATGGCGTGACTGGCTCAACCGGGTAATCCGTCCCAAAAGCAAGCGTCACGCCTTTCTTCAGGAACTCCGCCCAGGCGTAGGAAGTGGCAGCGCGCTTGGGGCCCAGCCGGTCCATAGCCCAGTTCATATCGGTAAGAAGATGATTGGGCTGCATGGAAGCAATCACTTTTAACTGCTTAAATTTTGCGATTTGTGCCGCCGTGGTTACCTGCGCGTGTTCAATGCGGAAGCGGTGATCTGTGGAATCTGCCGAGCTTCGCTCGGCCTGGACGGGCGAGATGCCCGTCCCCACACGGCCCGTCCGCACACTGCCCGTCCCCACACCGCCAGTACTGGCAAACGCGTCCAGCGCCATCTGCACGCCTTTATCGCCGATGGCGTGGAAACCAATTTGAAATCCGGCGTCGGCGCGCTCTTTCGTCATCGCCGTGAGCCTCGCTTGTTCATACTGCGGCAGGCCAGAATTTTTCGGATCATCTGCGTACGGCTCGAGCAATGCTGCCGTACGCGAGCCGAGCGATCCATCCATGAACCCCTTCAGCATTCCGGTATGCAGCATGTTGTCGCTGACGGGATGCGCGGCGCGATGAGCTTTGAGCGTTTCCAGCGAATCATCGAATGCCAGCCATTCGCTGATCCTCACCGTTAGCTTGCCTTCCCGCTCTAACTGTTCATAAACCTGAAAATCTTCCCAGCCTGAATTGTCCTGCGCTGAAGTGATCCCCCATTGCGCGAGATCCTGCAACGCTGCTTCAATCGCCTGCCGGCGTTTTTCGGGTGTGGGCTTGGGAACCACCGCGCTCACCGCATCCCGCGCGGTTTCCCGCAGTATGCCCGTCGGGCTTCCCCTCAAATCGCGATCGATTTTGCCCCCCTCAGGATCTTTACTTGCCAGACTGATGCTCGCCAGTTGCAACGCTCGCGTGTTCGCGACAGCGATGTGTCCATCCACGCGTTGCAGAAAAACTGGGTGATCCGTAGTGACCTCATCAATGTCCCAGCGGCTGGGCAGTTCTTTCACCGGCCACAAGGTGTGATCCCATCCGCCGCCGGTGATCCATTCGCCCGGCTCGGCGGTTTGTACCCGCGCGCGAATCCGATCGCGAAATTCGGTTAGCGATTTGACGCCGGTCAGATCAACCGTCAGCCGCCGAAATCCCGCACTCGCCAGATGAAGATGGGCATCGTTGAATCCCGGCATCACGAAATGCCCATCCAGATTGATGACCTGGGTTTGTGGCCCCTTCAGTTTCAGAATTTCATTTTCCGTTCCCACGGCTTGTACCCGATCGCCGCCAATGGCCAAGGCTTCAACCCGCTGCATCGCATGAAATGAAGATGGAACCTCCACGCCGGTGTAGATATTCCCGTGTACAAGAATCACGTCGGCCTTGGGTTGCGATGGGTTATTTTCCGCCAGAAGCATGGAAATTGTGCAAAACAGCAGAACTGCTGTTTTCAGGGTCATGCACTCACTCCCGCGAGAGCTAGCGCTGCGAGCAGAATACGTTTGAGACCCAGCTCGCGCCCGCTGCAATCAAACCATTCTTGCAGGGTGTGCGCGCCACCGCCCGTGCCGCCGCCACCAATCGCGATGGCTTCGCGGCCGAGCGACAGCGGAATATTCGCGTCGGTCGAAGCCCGCTGAATTTGCGCGGCGTTGCCGAGATGCGAGTCCACCGCCCGAATCACTTGCAGGATCCGAGCATTCGGGTCCAGTTCGCCAGCGGGACGATTGCCGATGACAACAATCTCCGAGCTCAGCCCGGATGGCTTGCGGCTCGATGCTAGCCGTCCTTCCGTCGCGCGCGTTTCTTCCTCAATAGCTGCTTCCAGCGACTGTCGCAAGGCACGCTCCAGCCGCTCCATTTCAGCCATCGACGTCGAGCGGATGTCCACGCGCATGCTGGCCGATTCCGGTATGGAATTTACTGAAGTTCCACCGCGGATGGCGCCGATATTGAACGTAGTCTTGGGAGAAGCGGGCACCGGCGTTTGCGCAAAGCTCTGAATTGCGCGCGCCAGAACCACAATCGGATTCGGCGCGCCGAAGTCGCTCCAGGAGTGTCCGCCAGGCCCTCGCACGATAACTTCGAAGCGACGGCTGCCCAGCGCTTCCGCGACAATAGTGTCCGAGCCGGCGCCGTCGAGCACGAGATTGTAGCGGATAGCTTCCTTCCAGCGCGGGATAGAAAAAATGTGGCGCATACCCCGCAGGTCGCCCTCACCTTCTTCCCCCACGTTCCCGATGAACAGAAATGGCTGTGAATGGCGAATGCGCGTTGCTCCCAGCACGCCAGCGACGGCCAGCAGCGCGGTGACTCCCGCACCATTATCGGAAACTCCGGGACCGTAAAGCCGCGCTCCCTGCTGGCGAATATTCAGCGGCGTTCCCGCAGGAAAGACAGTATCAATATGCGCGCTGATCGCAACATAGTCCTTTCCTCGTCCTGGACTAATGCCGAAGACATTGCCCACGTCGTCGCAGTGAACATCCTCAAGCCCAAGGTCAATAAATCTCTGTGCCAGCCAATCCCCGCGCGCCCGTTCCCCAAATGGTGGCGCCGCAATGCGTGCCATCTCCAATTGCCACGCCGCGAACTGCGCTTCCTGCAAGCGAAGCCAGGCAAACGCGTGGCGAATTTCGGGCAGTCCTGCAAGCCGGGCGATCTCCTGCTGCAATGCGGGTAGCACCTCCGACACTTCCGCACGCGGAACGGGGCTCATGGACTCTCGCCATATTACAACGTGACCACAAGTTGGAGCCTCGGTGTCACTCGGTTTACTCCTTTAATAACAACATTTTCTGCCATATTGGACAGCTCGAACCAGCTACCCCGCCATCCTAGCGTCGTGTAGAATGGCCCCAGTAAAATGACACCAGCATTCCTCAAAGCGAGCTAATTATGACGACCAGCCTACGTGCCGTTATAAGTGCCGAGATCTGTGCCAAGCTGAAGGCGCTTGGCTATGCTCGATCCAATCGCATTCGGTTGTATGGAGAGGAATATGAAGTAGTATCTGATCCCTTTGGTAAAGACGACGGAGTGGCCGTTGAAGTGACCACGGCGAAAGAGCGGACTCCGCGGACACTGAAGCTGCCCAAGATGATCTTGCGGATGGTCTCTCAGAGCCGTAAAGCAGCGTAATTGATTCGAGTACCCTGAAGTCGTCCCGAGCTTCAGGCGGAAGCGAGAGATCTTGCGTGTATCACCACGGTAAGAGTAAACTGCATCATTACCATTTTTCCCTCACCTTCCCAAGAATTCCCCCCATCTAATCACCTCGGGACATGCGCTACGCCGTTCTTGCCACCGACTACGACGGAACACTTGCCACGCAAGGCCATGTTGATGCCCCCACGCTCGCGGCCTTAGAAAAAGTACGCCAATCAGGAAGAAAGTTGATCTTGGTCAGCGGCCGCCATTTGCCTGATCTGCAATCTGTCTTTTCCAGGCTGGACCTGTTCGATCGCGCTGTTCTCGAGAATGGCGCCTTGCTCTACACTCCCGAAACAAAGCAGGAGCGACTGCTTTGCGAGCCTCCGCCGCGTAACTTGCAAGAGGCCCTTCGCAAACGCAGCGTGCCATTCTCAGCGGGGCGTGGAATTCTCGCCACTTGGGAACCGAATCAGACAGCAGTATTGGAGGCGATTCACGATCTTGGCCTCGATCTCCAGGTCATCTTCAATAAGGGCGCGGTCATGGTGTTGCCATCCGGCATCAACAAGGCCAGCGGGCTTAAAGCCGCGCTGAATGAGCTTTCTTTGTCATTCCATAATGTGGTCGGAATTGGCGACGCCGAAAATGACCACGCATTTTTAGCTGTTTGCGAATGCGGTGTCGCGGTTGCCAATGCGCTGCCATCGTTGAAAGATCGCGCTGATATCGTAACCGCTGGCGACCATGGCGCGGGCGTGATCGAGATTGCAAACCAACTCCTTGACGACGATCTGGCTCGCTACGATGCGCGCCTCTCCAGACATTCGATTTCCCTGGGAACGCGAGCCGATAAATCCGGAGAAGAGGTGCGCATCAGTCCGTCCCGGAACAGCATTCTGGTGGCCGGTCCCTCCGCCAGCGGCAAGTCAACGGCTGTGTCCGGCATTGTGGAGCAGCTAGCCAAACAGGGATACCAGTTCTGCCTCATCGATCCCGAAGGAGATTACGAGGGCTTTGCCGGAGCGCTCAGCTTCGGCACCGCGAAAGAGAAGCCGGATATCAAAGTGATCTCTCAGGCGCTGGCCGATCCCGATGAGAACTTGATCATCAACTTACTGGCTGTCCGGGTGGGCGAGCGGCCAAACATATTCGCGGGAATGTTGCCGGTCATCATGGATCAGCGGTTCCGGACCGCGCGGCCGCATTGGCTCATCATCGATGAAGCACATCATCTGCTGCCCAGATCGTGGTCTTCGGTGGACGGTACTCTCCCACGATCGCTAGGTGGGACGATTCTGATCACTGTGCATCCGGATCGCATTTCTGAAGCCGCCTTGGCCCGCGTAGATGTCGTGATCGCAACCGGCGAGTCGGCGATAGAGAGCCTGCGCGTTTTCGCCCGCATGCGGCAGATGAATGAACCCCCGCAGCCCTCGCCAGGCGCGCCTCAATCTGGGCAAGCATTGATCTGGTTCGCCGGACAATCTCCGCCGCTCTTGGTAGTCACGCCCAAAGCTGACCAGGAACGCCGCCGCCATTTGCGGCAATATGCGCAAGGCGAATTGTCGCCCAATCAGAGCTTCTATTTTCGCGGTCCCGAATCGAAGCTCAACCTGCGCGCGCAAAATCTCGAAACGTTTTTGCAAATGGCAGACGGCGTCGATGACGACACCTGGCTATTCCACCTCCGCCGCGGTGATTATTCCACCTGGTTCAAGAACCTGATTAAAGATCCCGACCTCGCCCAGGAAGCCGCCGCCGTAGAACAGAATCGTGAACTGAGCGCCGCCGACAGCCGTGTACTGATTCGCAAAGCCATTGAAGCGCGTTACACAGCGGCATCGTAAGCGAGCGGAATCATTTGCCTAACGACGCGGGGACGGGACCGCGCCTTGACACTATCTTGCAGGCGCACCGCCCGCCCCCTTCGCAGCTGGGAATTTGTTCCATGGCTCTATATTTCGTTTGTCTTCTGGCGGCAAGGTCGGTGGACTGCAGCCGCGAACGGCCTTCATCCGATCAATCACACTTTGGTAGGCCGGCGAATTGTCCTGCTTCGTTTCCAGCCCTGGAGCTGCCGCCCCAGAGGCACGGAAAGTAGTTGACAGTCTGCTACAATCGCCCGGCCCGGAGGAATGCTGAATGGCTAAGCCAATAAGCGGATTGCAGTCTGTAGTCTCGCAGTTAAGGAAAGAGAGAACGAATTTGGTAAACCAGCTCAGGCACGTGGACGCGGCACTATCTGTGCTTGGTAAATTGAACGGCGGACGCTTTTACACCCAACCCCGCCACAGGAAAATGAGCGCCGCCGCGCGAGCGAGAATAGCAGCCGCCCAGAGAGCACGTTGGGCCAAGGTGAAAGGGCAGCGGAAGGTTGTCTCAATCGCTCCCAAGCGCCGCCGCATTTCACCAGCAGGTTTAGCGCGGATCAGAGCAGCAACTAAGGCGAGATGGGCCAAGTGGAGAGCCGCACAGAAATAGCAGCGTCGCCCGAATGAGCTGCCTGGGAACGCGGCCTGGTCGCAAGCCTCACTTGATGTCGTGATGCTCGCGTGCCCACCGTTCCGCCTCCTCCAATTCGTGGAGAGCGGCGTCGATGTGTTTGATCGCCTGTACTCTGTGGCCGCCCCACTCCGTTCCGGCGCGCTCAAGCTCGTTTTTCGCTGTTTGTAATGACCGCTCCGCACGATCCACTTCACCGGGCTTATCCCTTTGCGGGCTTGAGAACAGAGTAGCTGAGGGAGCCATCATCATCACGGAAAGCAATACCAAGGTAGCAATCTTCATAGTCTCTCTCCTTTGTTCCGCACTTGGAAATGCTTAGATGGCAATATGCTGCTGCGCGCTGCGTATGAGGCTCACCCGGCGCACTCTTATTCTGCCCGCAGCAACCTGAGCGCAAGCCAGCCTAGATAAAGGAAGTCGAAAACCACTCCTGCGAAAACGACGCGCCAAAACCATTCCTCGGCCCGACGTGTTTTTGCAGTGGCTCTAATGGAGGAAAATCTCATTATGATGCGGGGGGAGGGTGGGGAAGGTGTCATAACATAGCTCAGGAATCGCCGCTTCGCAAGTACGAATGTTCCCTCACTTCTGCGGTACTGGCTCGGGCGGCTGAAACGGCAAGGGGGCACGCTAACCTGCTAGAAAATTGGCGGAAGCGAGTGGGAGTCGAACCCACCATCGCCATCAAAGATAACGATCGGCGGTTTTGAAGACCGCGAGAGTCACCGGACCCCTTGCGCTTCCTGGTTGAGCTATGAGGTTGATTCTACTTTAGCTTCAGGGATCCGATGAACATTGATGAACATTAGAGAGGCCCCGCGTCTCCCGTTCTTTCACGCAGGGCCTCGCGACTGGCCCAGCACAGCCGACCTTTTCGGGTACGGCAGCGTAGTTGCTGAACCGGGATCATTCTGCATGGTTCTCCCTGGCCCCGCACATAAATCTGAACGCTGTCCGGTTTTCGGAACACGGCTCTACGCCCAAAAACCTCGGCTCGCGAGAGCCACCCGCTGGCTTTGATTGGAGCTTCGCGTACTCCGTTTCGGCGTCCTTTGTGTTGCCTTGAAGGTTTGTTAGTCCTAAGAGCCAGTTGTGCGGCTTCAACGCCAGTATCTTATTTCATGCGAAAAAGAACCCCGCCAGTCCTGGTTTGTGGAGGGCTTCGACGGGGTGGAGACAATCTCTTTGAAATGTGCAGCACAAGACTAAAGTCGTAGCAAGGAGCGCCGCAATCGGGTAAATCATGTATGCCGATTGACGGGTCGCATCCCATCACGACCCATGCCAGTCGTCTCCAAATTACGGGATCCTTTCGCGCGTAGCGCCGCCCTGTGCGCTCTGTAGCCCTCTGTGGTCAATCTCGCCGTCATGGCTTGAAGTCGAACGGCGCTGTAGCGTCGATTTGGTTGAAGATGGTATCACCGGTCGACGATGCAGTCGCTTGCGTCACAGTCAGGCCCGTGATCGAAAACAATGTGGCTTTGGAGTTGCCGCCCACATCCGCGACTGGGACGTTAAGCGTGATAACTCCCGGGCCACCCATCGTGAAACTCCCCTGGATACTGTGCGCGCCTGGATACGTCAGAAATTTGCCATGGGTTGTGTTGACGGACGAGGTTTCACCATCAAAGAAGCTGGGCGCCTGACCTGCGTCTGACTCCATCGCGGCAAAATAAGTATGGCCTGCGCCGTTCGGGTCAGGGACTTCCCAGCGCACCAGCCATACGGCATCGGTTCCACCGAGAGTGGGCAAAACTGCAAGAGTGCTGAGGTTCTGCACATTAATCTTGAAGCGATAGTGTTGCGCGTCGGGCATGGTGACCGAAGCGGAGCTGATCACCAGGTTCGAGCTAGCTGGCGTGATTGTTCCATTGGCGGAGTAAAAGGCATCCGGCGAGCCTGACGCGCTGCCGCTGGCGGGCGCTGGACCCGTCACCTGCCCCACACTCGCGTACAAACTGGGTCCGGCAATCTGGCGATTGAAGGCAATAAGAGCGGAGGAGGTGCCGCCGCTAAAATTGCTGTTCACGGCATCTGCCCACACGACGTTGGCTTCCCCCTTAAGGCCTACCGTCACGCTCAAGAAATCGAGCAACCCGCGGTCTCCACCGGTTGTGCACCCGAGTCCCATAGTGCAGATAGCGCCAAAGTGGTTCGAGACCTCGGACACCTGGATAGTGGTAAAACTCGGCCTGGCATTCGGCGCTCCGTTCACGACCGTGTTCAAGCTTTGTGCCATCATCACCGACCAGTGAGCCTGAATGCCGCTTGATCCGCAGGGCTGGCTCGGACACGAGCCGAGCGTTGGCGTCCCGTACCAAACGATATCAACGCGGCCGGGATCGCCAGCGGCGATCCACGGGAAGAGATTCGTCTGCAACGTCGGAGTGGCAGCCGTGACCCTCACCGGAGCTCCCCAATGCGCGCCGTGGTCCGTGGAAACTGCCATGTAAATCTGGCTGGAGCTGCTCACGTTGCCGGTTGAATCGACCGAAGCCTGCGACCAGGTCAGGTAAAGATTGCCGCTGCGATCGATAGCGATCGGGCTGAAATCCTGACCCACGGTAACGGTGCTGTTTCCATTTGCATCGAGAGGAGCGCGGAATCCAACCGACGTAGTACACGTGGACGGCGACATCTGGCAGAGGGTTTGACCGGTAGCGAGTGGCGTGGAGACAGCGCCCGAATATCCATCGCGAAAGCGCACAACCACGACGGCATTATCATTGCCGTTCGCGTCCGCCCCACCGGCAATATTCCCGGATGAGTCCACGAGCCCGGTGTGCGCAATATAAACGCCACCATTGGAATCGGTCACGATGCCTGAGACGATTCCGTCCGGCTCGATCTGCTGGGCGGGTAGGGGCGTGAAGGTCACGCCGTCCTGGGACCGCGTGATCTCGACAACATTGGCGCCAACCTGTCCCAGGTTCTGCTCGCATGCACCCACACATTGACCAATCTGATCGACGGTCTGATAAAGCGCGCCGCCATTTTGCGGATCCTTGAAAGTGGCAATCCAGGGCCGGTCAACCCCCACGTCGTTTGTTGCGTTGCAGGTCGTAAACCAGGTCGCACCCTGATCGGAACTGACGCTGTTGCTGACATTCGTGAGGCCCTGGAGATCGGCGAAGTAGAGCCGATTGGCAGTATCGACGGCGAGCGCGGAATCGCCGCCCCCAATGCAGGTCGTGGGCTTGCCGAAAGTGGCAAGATCACCGGGCACAAGATGGAAGCTCTGGCCGTGATCGGTCGAGCGCCATACGAAGCTGGCGGTGGTCGAAAATCCGAACGGCGCGGCCACATAAATTCGATCTTGCGAATCAATCGAGATGCTGGGTTCGCCGGCAACCCGTTGATGATCGACGATGACTTCGCGTCCGAAAACAGGTCCCTTGGATGCGGCGCTTACGCCCGGGGCAAAGTGAAGAAGTGCAGTTGACGCGGCAAACAGAGCCAGGATGGTAAGGGCGCAACGCCCGCTAACAGTTCCGAAGCAAGACATCACCTTTCGCATTGCTTTTCTCCTTAATATGAGCCCCAAAGCGAGCGAGGTGAAAAATTCCTGACAAAATGACGAAGGGGCACGTTGCTTTCGATAATGCGAGTTGCGGCAGGTCTCTCGATGCGAGAAGAAGGTTTGCGGGTTGTCTATGGTCTGTGGGTATTGCCGTTCTCGCCAGCTTAGACATGACCCTGGACAAAACGCGTCCCGAAGATTTCGATACCGTCCTGATCCCGGAGGCGCGCTCAATGCCGATCAGCTGCGGGTGGAGAAACAGGCCCAGGAATTTGTGGGCCGCATTGACCAGACCGGGAAACCATTAGCGGTAATTTGTCACGGTCCATGGCTCCTAATTGCGTCAAGGGCCGCACGTTGACCGGCTTTCACACCATCCAGGATGACATTCGGCGGAAACTGGGTGGATAAGGAAGTTGTGCGCGACCGGAATTGGGTCAGTAGCCGACAGCCCAGCGATATCCCGGCATTCAATCGAGAGATGCTTAAGCTTTTCAGTGAATACGCAAGCAAAGGCCGAAGGGCCGCATAGCTCACGCATTTACAAGAACCGGCGGTTTCAACTTGGAATAGATATACCCTGGTAAGCAAAAACTATTACCGGAGTTACTTTACGGTTGGCCAACAGGGTCGTAAGCTCGGCGGTATGGGATTGAACGCCCTGCTCATGTGCCGCGATCAGCAGTCACTGCGTGTCCTCGGCGGCGCTCTGAACACCCTCGGTATCGAGCCGGAGGTTTGCCTGTCGCCTTCGGAAGGCATGGAACTCATGACGAGGGGTTATTACTCTGCGCTGGTACTGGATTTCGATCTGCCCAATGCCACGCTACCCAATGCCACGCTAATGGTGAAAATTGCCCGGCTGGCCCCCACGCAACGCAGGCCCGTTGTCTTTGCCATGATTGGCGCTCTGACGGAAATTGCTGCGACCTTTCAGGCCGGTGCAAACTTTGTCATCTATAAACCGCTAACATCCGAGCAAGTTGAGCGCTCGCTGCGCGCGGGCAAAGCTTTTCTGCGAGCGGACCGGCGGCGTTCCCCGCGTCAAAAATTGGAAACGCTGGTGTATCTCCAGTTCGGAATTGCAGCCATGCCGGCGATGGTGCTCGACCTGAATGAGCAGGGGATCTCGTTGCAATCGCCGGAGCCGCTGCCGCCGGTGCAGGCGGTTCCACTGCGTTTTGTCCTGCCCGGAACGAGCAACATGGTGGAAGGAACGGGCGAGGTGATCTGGACCGATGACCGCGGCAGAGCCGGTGTTTTATTCTCCCGCCTGACCGCCGCCTCAAGAAAGCACCTGAAACAGTGGCTCGTGAAGGGTGGCGCGAAGACGGGAATCTTCTCGCGCGTAACTCGCCCCGCAAAGTCCCGCCGCCTACAATTCGCCTCCCAGTAATCGCCTGGTGCTCAACTCAGTAGCGTCCGCACATGCTAGACTCGCCATTTCTCCCGGGTAAGCGAGCGCATGAACGATCTCACTTTTTTGCCAGCCGTTCAGATGGCTGAGCAGATTCGCCACAGAAAAATTTCTCCTGTTGAACTGGTTGAAGCGCACCTGAGAAAAATCAAGAAACTAAATCCCGTACTGAATGCCTTTGTGCAGGTGGACGCCGAAGGAGCGTTTCGTCAAGCTCGCGAGGCTGAAGTTGCCGTTAGGCGGGGGGCGAAGTTGGGAGCGCTGCATGGAGTTCCGGTTAGCATCAAGATCTCGATTGAAGTCGCGGGATTCCGCTGTGAAGCGGGAACCAAACTGCGGCAGGGAACAGTTGCATCTCAAGACGCGCCGCTGGTGTCACGCTTGCGTGATGCCGGAGCAATCATTCTGGGAACGACAAACACGCCTGAGCTGATGATGGCGTGGGAGACTGACAATCTTCTCTATGGCCGCACCAATAATCCTTGGGACTTGACGCGAACGCCGGGAGGATCGAGCGGCGGCGAGGCAGCGGCAATCGCCTCGGGAATGTCGGCGGCCGGAGTGGGAAGCGACGGCGGCGGATCGATTCGAGTGCCGGCGCACTTCAGCGGAATCTGCGGTCTGAAGCCGACGCCCGGGCGCATTCCGGCAACTGGGCATTTTCCGAATTCGGTCGGGCCGTTTGCTCTGATCGGGGTCGTGGGACCGATGGCACGCAAGGTGCAAGATTTGAAGTTGTTGTTTGAGGTAATGCAAGGGCCAGACATCGGCGATCCATCGGCTGTGTCGGTTCCGGTGCGCTGGCCGGACCGCGATGAGTTGAAGAAAGTTCCGATTGGATATTTCGAGGATGACGGCCGCACGCCGGTGACGGCGGATACACGTGCGGCGGTGCGAACGGCCGCGGAGGCTTTGACGCGTGCAGGTTTTCAGGTCGAGCCATTTCGTCCCGATGGGCTCGAGTTGGCCAGGCAACTCTGGTGGAAATTCTTCGGAATTGCTGGAGGAATGTTGCTCGGCCCGATGACACGCGGACATGAAGCAGAGCTAAGCCCGATTCTGAAGGAGTTTTCGAGTTGGGTTGAGGCTGAGCCGAGTCACACAGGAGAGTCGCTGCTCGATGCCTGGATTCAGCGCGATGCGATTCGCATGCAAGTCTTCGCGCAAATGCGTGATTATCCCGTGCTGCTTTGCCCTGTAGCGGCAATTCCTGCGTTTAAGCATGGCGAGCGTAGGTGGCAAATTGATGGCAAGACAGTCGAATACCTCGATGCCTGGAGCTACACCGAATGGTTCAATCTGCTCGGAACTCCGGCGGCTGTCGTTCCCGTGGGCCAATCGCCGGAAGGTTTGCCGATTGGGGTCCAGATTTCGGCACGGCCATGGGAAGAAGAGTTGGTATTGTCAGTCGCGGCAGAATTAGAAACACAGTGCGGTGTCTGGCGGGCGCCGGTCCTTGAGCAAAGATTTTCGACGTTGTAGGGTTCGTCACGCCCTGTGGAATTACCAAGCCGCTAAAGATTTGAACCGCGAAGAACGCAAAGAAAACGCCAAGCCCGCAAAGAGACCCCATTCTCTGACGCGATATCCGAATAGTATTTTTATACTATTCAGCGCAGTCCTTCAGTTGACTACGCTGTTGCGATAATCTTCCTGAGCCGGGGATGCCCTGGCTGACCTTGCGTTCTCATGCCTGAAATTTCATCGTCCGGAGTTTCCGCCAGTTCGCGCGCGTTTTCGGCGCTGCTGGTATTTCTGGTCGTTTCGGCAACCTATCTTTACACCCTCCCTCAACCCAACATCTTTTATGCGGTGATCGTGCTGCTGCATGCGACGACAGGCGTAGTAGCAGCAGTCATGCTGGCGATCTTTTTTTTTCGCTTGCTGCGAAATGGAAGCTTTGCCGCGCGTGCCGGATGGGTGCTGCTGGCGGCTGGAGCGGTAATCGGAATTGTTCTGATCAAGACCGGCACGCCGCGCGTGGAATGGAATTGGCTGTACGTCCACATCCTGCTATCGCTCGCGGGTGTTGGGATATTGTTTGCGGATTGGGCCGGGAATCGTGGCTGGCTGGGCACCGGCGCGGCTCGGGCTGTGCTTCGCTTAGCAATCTGTTTGCTGGCGCTTGCCGGACTAGGTTACGGGGCGCGCTACGTGCGCGAGTCGCGCTGGCAGAAGCATGCGCGGATTGAGAATCCCGCGATGCCTCCCGCTAACATGAACGGCGAAGGTGATGGCCCAGAGGGTGCGTTCTTCCCCAGCTCTGCCCAGGTCTACGGTAAACGAAAAATTCCCAGCAAATTCTTCATGGAGTCCGACTCCTGCAAGCGCTGTCACCAAGACATATACAACCAATGGTTCAGTTCGGCGCACCATTTTTCTTCGTTCAACAATCAGTGGTATCGCAAAAGCGTTGAGTACATGCAGGACACCATCGGCCCCAAGCCTTCCAAATGGTGCGGCGGCTGCCACGATCCTGCAGTGCTCTACAGCGGATTGATGGACACACCGATCAAGCAGATCGTGCATCGCCCGGAGTCGCAGGCGGGACTCGGCTGCATGATGTGCCACTCGATTGCCAAGGTGAAGAGCACGATGGGCCAAGGTGATTTTTACCTCGAATATCCAAAATTGCACGAACTGGCAGCAACGAAAAATCCAGTCGCGCGAGCGCTGCACGATTTTCTCATCAAGCTGAATCCGGAGCCGCACCGCCGAGTTTTCCTGAAGCCATTCATGCGTGATCAGACGGCGGAGTTCTGTTCGAGTTGCCACAAGGTGCATCTGGATGTGCCGGTGAATCATTACCGCTGGATTCGCGGCTTCAACGAGTACGACAATTGGCAGGCCAGCGGCGTTTCGGGACAAGGTGCGCGGTCGTTCTATTATCCGGCGAAACCGGCGCAGTGCGCGGATTGCCACATGCCGCTGACGCAATCGAAAGATATGGGGAATATTGCCGGATTCGTGCACTCGCATCGCTTTCCCGGCGCGAATACGGCCCTGCCGACGGCGAATGAAGACTCCGAGCAGCTCAAAATCACGGAAGATTTCCTGAAAGACAAACTTCTAAGTGTGGATATCTTTGCGCTGTCGCCGGAGCGCGGCGAGTTGAAAGCTGCCGTGGCTGGACAATCTGAACTAGCGACGACTTTTGCGGTCGGCGAAGAAGCAGAAACGAAAATAAGCGCCGAAGGACAGGGCGAGGTGTCTCCCGTGACCGCGCCCTTGAACCGCGTGCAGCCGGTGGTTCGGCGTGGCGACACAGTGCGCGTGGATGTCGTGGTTCGCACGAAGAAGATCGGGCACTTCTTTCCCGGCGGGACTGTCGATGCTTACGACACCTGGCTCGAACTGAAGGGCACTGATGATAAAGGCCAGACCATTTTCTGGAGTGGTATGGTCGAGGATGATGGGAAAGGTCCAGTAGAGAAGGGAGCGCATTTTTATCGCTCGCTGCAAGTGGATGCGCATGGCAATCGCATTAACAAACGCAACGCGTGGGCCACGCGCGCAGTAGTTTACGTTCACCTAATTCCGCCGGGCGCAACGGACACGGTCCATTATCGGCTGCATGTTCCTGAGAACGCGGGTAACAAGATCACACTGCACGCGAGACTTTGCTATCGCAAATTTGCCTGGTGGAACACGCAGTTTTCGTTTGCCGGCATTCCGGAGCCAACCAAGTCAGCAGAGGTTACACCCGATTACGATGATCGACAATTTACATTCACCGCTCCATTGATCGGAGTCTCGGCGAAACGAGAACAAATTCCGAATCTTCCCGTGGTGGCGCTTGCTGAGAATGAAGTCACTCTCAACGTAGCGCCACACGGTGCGCGAATACCTGGAACAGAAATTGATCTGAAAGCCGAAGACTGGCAGCGCTGGAATGATTACGGCATCGGCCTTTTTCTGCAAGGAGACTTAAAGGGCGCAGCGGCAGCTTTCGAGAATGTCACCGAAGTTGATCCCAAAAATCCGGATGGTTGGGTAAACATCGGCCGTGCGGCAGTGCAAGAAGGCGACATGGACCGGGCGCGTACCGTGCTAGAGAAAGCGCTGTCGCTTAGTCGTAATTTGGCGCGCGCGCATTTTTTCTATGCCAAAGTCTTGCGCAGTGACGGTCGTTACGACGAGGCTGCGGATCATCTACGCAAGGTAGTCGCACAATATCCGCGAGATCGCGTGGCGCTGAACGATCTCGGACGCATTCTGTTTTTGCAGCGGAAATATGCAGAGGCCGTGAATATGCTGAAATCCGTGCTGGCGGTCGATCCAGAAGATTTGCAGGCGCATTACAACCTGATGCTTTGCTACAACGGCCTGGGTGACGAGAAGCAGGCGCATGAGCATCAAGTTCGCTATTTACGTTTCAAGGCGGATGAAGCGTCGCAGGCGATCACGGGGCCGTACCGGCAGTTGAATCCAGAAGACAATAACGAGCGTCAGGCAATTCACGAGCATGTGTCGGTGCCGTTGGATCGTGTGGGGACGGGTCTCCGACCCGTCCAGGCCGAGCGACGCTCGGCGGCTGCGCGGAGCGGAGGCTCAGAATAGTGGCCTTCACATGCGGGACCGTTCTTTCGCCCCGCTGGGGCTCGTCGCGGCTCCATAGCTCACCCACGGCTCGCGCCGTGGGCTGCATTCTTTTGCCGCTACGCGGCTTTGTCGGTTCACTTCTGCTAATGGCGCTCCTTTGGAGTGTTGCCGCGTCAGCCCAGCAAATCCGCTTCCGCGACATCACCTTGCAAGCTGGCATCCATTTCACTCACAACAACGGCGCATTTGGAAAGAAATATTTGCCGGAAACCATGGGCCCCGGTTGCGCGTTCATCGATTATGACAACGATGGCTGGCCTGACATCGTGCTGGTCAACGGCGAGAACTGGCCGGGCCATCCCGGGCCTGCCATGACCCTGAAGCTCTATCACAACAGCCACAACGGAACGTTCACAGACGTGACTCGGAAAGCTGGCCTTGCGGTTTCAATGTTCGGACTGGGAGTTGCGGTCGGAGATTACGACAACGATGGCTTCGACGACCTCTTCATCAGTGGGCTGGGCCAGAGTCATTTGTTTCATAACAACAGGAACGGTACATTCACCGATGTCACGAAAGCGGCGGGTCTCTGGGGACCGAACGAATTTTCCACCGGCGCAGCCTGGGTTGATTACGATCGCGACGGCAAGCTCGATCTGGTGGTTGCGAATTACGTGCAGTGGTCGATCCAGGGCGATCTTTTCTGCACGCTCGACGGGACAAGAAAATCCTACTGCACTCCGGAATCGTACAAAGGTTCGTCGGCGCGGCTCTGGCACAATCTCGGGAATGGGAAATTCGAGGATGCCACTCAGAAAGCGAATTTCTACGATCCGACTTCCAAGAGCCTCGGAGTAGCTATTCTCGATTACAACAACGACGGCTGGCCTGACATCCTGCTGGCGAACGACACGCAGCCGAACAAGCTCTATCTGAATAAACACGATGGAATGTTTGAAGAGCGTGGCGTCTCGGCGGGAATCGCCTTCAGCGAAGACGGTGTGGCACGCGCGGGTATGGGCGTCGATGCGGGAGATTATGATCGCTCGGGCCACGCGAGCATCATTATCACGAATTTTGCAAATCAGATGCTCTCGCTCTATCACAACGAGGGGAATGGCTTGTTTGTGGACGAAGCCCCGCGTTCCGAGGTCGGACGCGCCACACTGGTCACTTTAGGTTTCGGCTGCTTCTTTTTCGATTATGACAACGACGGCTGGCCGGACATTCTGGTGGCCGATGGCCACATTGAAAACGAGATTGAAAAAGTGCAAAAGCGCGTGAGTTATGCCGAGCCACCGCATTTGTTTCGCAATCTGGGAGGCGGGAGGTTTCTAGAAGTGACGCAGTCAGTGGGTCCGGCTTTCGGTTCTCCGAAAGTGGCTCGCGGTGCGGCCTATGCGGACATTGACAACGATGGAGCGCTCGATGTGCTCATGACCACCAATGGAGGCCGCGCCTATCTGTTTCACAACGAGGGTGGGGCGAATCATAGCCTGCGCATAAAGCTGGTGGGGACGAAATCCAATCGCGATGGCATCGGCGCCATCGTGCGAGTCAGCTCAGGAAAAGACCAGCAATGGCAGATGCTGCGCAGCGGATCGAGTTATCTGTCACAGAGCGAACTGGTGCTGACGTTCGGCTTGGGCGCGCAAACGAAAGCTGACTCGGTTGAAGTACAGTGGACCAGCGGACAGGTGGACAAGCTGACCAACATCAGCGCCGGGCAGACGGTCGCGATTGGGGAAGCCAAGGGCGTGATAGCATCGAAGCCCTACGGCAAGCCCTGAGTGCTCATTATCGGCAGATGGATCCAATGAGCACACGTGGGCCCGGACGCCCTCGTTCCGGGCGGGCGAGCAAAGCTCACCTAGCATCTGCCGAGCTTCGCTTGGCTGGGCGGGTGAGGGCACCCGCCCCTACGCATTCGTCTTTGTCGCATGATGCGAAGACTCTTCCTCACGTCTGGCAGTGTCATTCTGGTTGGACTTGCCCTCATGGCGACCGCTCCACGACAGGGTGCCTCGCCTGATAAATCTACTGAGGCCGCACGCCTGAACAATCTCGGCGCGGCGTACATGAATCAGCAGCTCTTTGAGAAAGGCGTAAAAGCCTTTCAGGACGCAGCCGCACTCGATCCCAAGCTCGAAATTGCGAAGCTGAATCAGGGAATTGCGCTGCTGAATCTCACGCGCATTGAACCGGCGAAGCAGGTGCTGGAAGAGGCGGTCAAACGCGATCCCAACGATCCGCATGCGTGGTTCAACCTTGGGTTGCTGTACAAGAATTCCGACAATCCCCAGGGAGCGATCGATGCGTTTCGTCACGTCACGGAAATAGATCCAAATGACGCCGACAGTTGGTATTTTCTCGGCGCGGCGTATGCGCAAATGAAGCAATATCCGCAGGCGATCGATGCCTTTCAGCACGCACTGAAGGTCAATCCGCTGCACGCGTCGGCTGAGTTCGGGCTGGCCCGCGTGTATCAGCAATCCGGCGAAGCCGCAAGGGCGCGTGAGAATCTTCAGAAATTTCAGCACATTACGCAGGCGAAGCTGGGCTCGCCGATCGGGCTCGCATACGGAGATCAGGGGAAATACTCGCTGGTGGAAGAATCGCCCGCGGTCACGCAAAGGGTGCTGCCGCAAATTCCGGTGAAGTTTGTGGATGTGACGGAGCAGGCGGGATTGTCGTCGAAGCCGGAGGCAGGCCCATCCACAGACCTGGCCTCTTTTCTGGGCCCCGGCGCTTGCTTTCTAGACTATGACGGCGATGGCAAGTCCGACATCTTTCTCCCCGACAACGGTCCCCAGGGCGGCATCGCGCTCTACCGCAACCTGGGGGGCAGCAAATTTGAAGATGTAACTCGGAAGACCGGGCTCGATCCCACGCTTCACGCCATCGGCTGCACAGCGGGTGATTACGACAACGACGGCGCCACCGACCTGGCCGTCAGCCTCCGCGTTCGTGCGCTCTTGCTGCACAACGAGAAGAATGGCACGTTCAAGGATATGACAGAGTCGGCGGGAATCAAGAGTGAGGGCTCGAATGTTGGCGTCACCTTCATAGACTATGATCACGACGGTGATCTCGATCTTTACGTTACCAACACCCTCAGAAATGCGCCCGCACCGGCCTGGGGGCAAGACATCAAATTGCCAAGTGGACTAGTCTTTCCCGGCAACTTTATGTGGCGCAACAACGGGAACGGCACGTTCACGAATGTTACGCAAGAGCTTGAGATCTATCTCGATCCCAGCGTCAGCGCGATTGGAACTGACTACAACAACGACCGGGCGATCGATCTAGTAGTTACAGATCTCAAGGGCCCTTCGATTCTTGAGAATCCGCGTGACGGAAAGTTTAGGGTAAAGTCGCTCTCGGAGTTAGCGGTTCCTGATCTCAGCCTGGCCGTTTCCATCCTTGATTTTAACCACGACGGCTGGATGGACGTTACTTTCACACATTCCACTGCTCCCGGATTGACGCTCTGGCGAAATAATCGTGGCAAGAACTTCGTGCAGGTGAAACTGCCCGAGACCAACTGGGTCCGCGCCTTCGGCATCGCCGCCTTCGACTACGACAACGATGGCTGGGTTGATCTCGTCGCGGTAGGCGAGACGAAAGACGGCAAAGGCGAAGTGCGCCTGTTCCGCAACCTGGGGACGGATGGGTTCAAAGACGTCAGCGCCGACGTTGGCCTCGACAAAATTCAACTCAAGGATCCTCGCGCGATTATCACCGGAGACTTCGATAACGACGGCGCCACCGACCTGCTCATCACCCAAAACCACGGTCCCGCCGTCCTGCTCAAGAACGAAGGCGGCAATAAGAACAACTGGTTACGGCTGGCGCTCAAGGGCCTGGCTGACAACAAAAGCGCCATCGGTACCAAGGTCGAAGTTTTTTCTGATGGCATACGGCAGAAATTCGAGATCTACGGGTCCAACGGATATCTCGGGCAGAACTCACCGTATCTGACTGTGGGTCTTGGTCAGGCTAAACAAGCCGACATCGTCCGCATGCTCTGGCCTTCCGGCGTGCTGCAAGATGAAATCGAAGTCGCTGGCAACGAGGAGCACAGTTTTCTTGAGATGGACCGCCGCGGCAGCTCATGTCCAACGCTGTTCGCATGGGATGGAGAAAAGTATCAGCTTGTCGCGGACATGCTGGGTGACGGCGTGGTCGGACACTGGGTCGGGCCAGGACAGCGCAATATTCCGCGGCCGACTGAGTACGTGAAAATTGATCGCAACATGCTTCATGAAAAAGATGATTCCCACTTCTCCCAAAATCGGGGAGAAGTGGGGCACCCAGTCTTCAGTTTCCGGTTTATGGAGCCGCTGGAGGAAGTTGTATATCTCGACAAAGTGGATCTGCTGGCGGTGGATCATCCCGCTGATTTCGATGTATTCCCCAACGAATATTTCGCCAGCAATCCGCCGTTTCCCGAGTTCAAACTGGTTTTCAGCCGTGACGCGCGTCCTCCCGCTGGCGCTTGGGACGAGCACGGGCACAACGTTTTACCCGACATTCTCGCGCATCGATATTTCGGCGACTTCGAGATGACGTCGTTCAAGGGCTTCGCTAAGCTGCACAGTCTTGAGCTCGATCTCGGCGACCCGTATCGTGGCGGGCCCCTGTGGCTGCTGATGCATGGCGAGATTGAATACTTCACTGCAACCGGAATGTACGCGGCTGATCAGGCCGGTATTCAGGGAATCGCGCCGTACGTCGAAGTGCTTGGTCCGGATGGCAGATGGAAGAAAGTCATTGATGATCTGGGATTCCCGGCTGGCGGCGCGCGCACCATGACTGCGGATTTGAGCGGCAAGTTGCGAGTCTGCACCAAGCGCATTCGCATCACGACGAACCTGCAGATTTATTGGGACAACATTCTGATCAGCCGAACGACGCAGAACCAAAAGGCACGGCTGACTCCAGTTCCACTCGCCCGTGCCGACCTGCGCTTCCACGGCTTCCCGCTCAAGATCGAAGGCGATCCGCCGGGAAGCGGGAAATACGTTTATGAAGAAGCCAGTGCCACCGGGCCGTACACTCGGCCTGTGGGCGCGTACACACGGTACGGCGATGTGCGTCCGCTGCTCTCATCCTTTGACGATCGCTTCGTCGTCTTTGGCTCCGGAGACGAAGTTGCTCTAGATTTCGATCCATCCAAGCTTCCGCCGACACCGAAAGGCTGGGTCCGCGACTACTTCTTCGTCGCCAACGGTTACGAAAAAGATATGGACTTCTATGCAGCCCAGGGCGACACAGTTGACCCTCTGCCGTTCCGTAGCATGGGAACGTATCCGTACGGCGCGGGAAAATCATTCCCGCTCGACGAAGCTCACCTCAACGATCTGCTGAACTACGACACGCGCCATTTATCAGGAAATGAACCGCGAGGGTATTCGTTCAACTATCCCAAGTAGCACGGCGTCCAGCCGGCTGTCGTGCGGTCTTCGTCGCCCGCACTGGAAAACTATTTGTCTCCTGCGACGGGCAGGCGGGACGGCTGCCCCACAGCCGGCAAGATGCCGGCGCTACTGCGAAATCGTTTTAATATTGACAACCCCATACGTACATAATCCAATACGCGGGATGGAAACCACGGCTACCGTTACTTCTGCCCACCGGCTCAAGCGCGTTTATGGAGTGGCTCAGAAACTTTCCGATGGGCACTTTGCCGCCATCATTCTGATCGCCATGTTCGCCATGCTGATTACCGCTGTCAGCTACGGACGCATGGCGGCGCTCTATCCATCGGCAGGTTCGGCTTATACGTATGTGGGGAAGGGACTGAATCCGCATCTAGGATTCCTCGCGGGCTGGGCGATGATTCTCGATTACCTACTTCAGCCGCTCATCAACACTGTCTGGATTTCAACCGCACTGCACGAACGCTACGTGCCGCAGGTTCCATATATCGCCTGGGCAGCGCTGATTGCCGGAATTATGACGGTGCTGAACCTGGCGGGAGTGCGCTCATCGGCGCGGGCGAACAAGCTCTTGCTGCTTGTCATGTCGGTGGTGGTTGTGGCCTTCGTCGTGCTCGCAACGCGGTTTCTCTATGGTTCTCAGGGATGGGGCGGCCTGTTCTCGATCCAGCCGTTTTACGATCCAAAGACTTTTAACTCGCATCGGATTTGGACTGCGACGTCTTTTGCCGCACTTACTTACATCGGTTTCGATGGGGTCACCACCCTGGCAGAAGATGTCGAGAATCCCAAGCGCAACGTGCTGTTAGCGGTAGTGTTAACCTGCGTTTTTGCCGGCGTCGTGAGTTGTTTTGAGGCTTATCTCGGCGCACGTGTGTGGCCCGATTGGCGCGGCTTCTCCAATCTTGAAACTGCATTCATGGACATTTGCCGCCGGGTAGGAGGCGCGATTCTGTTTAATGCTATGGGCGTGATTCTGATCGTCGCCGCATTCGGCAGTGGGTTAACGGGGACTTTGGGAGCGGCACGTTTGCTGTTTGGGATGGGACGCGATGGCGTCCTGCCGAAGAAAACTTTCGGATATTTGAAGCCCGGGAGCAACACGCCGACATTTAACATCGTTCTCATCGGATTGCTCGCGTTTGCCGGCGCGGTGCTTTTGAATTACGTAGGCAGCGCCTATGAACACGCTGGCGAGCTTCTGAACTTTGGCGCGTTCCTCGCATTTATGGGGGTGAACCTAGCGACATTTTGGCAATTCTCGATTGTGTTCAAGGAAGGCTACAAGCGACACTTGCTGCGCGATTCGATTCTGCCGCTCATCGGATTCCTCTTTTGCGGATTGATCTGGTGGAACTTGAACAATTTGGCGAAGACCGTTGGCGGAATCTGGTTCGCTCTCGGCATAATTTACGTTGGCATCAAGACACGCGGCTTCCGCCGCGCACCGGTGATGATTGACTTCAGCGAATCGTAAGGCATCGGGGCGATGGAATTCTCTGCGCTCCTTCGCGCTCGCTTAACTCCTTTTGCGATTAAATCTTTAACCGCAGAGTTCGCGGAGGAAAAGACGCGGAGCGTGCAGAGGAAGAACTCAGTCCACGTTCCAGCCGCTTACTTCCACCACTGGCCTGGCTGCCCCTAATTCGCTGGCGCGATAAGTTGCGGATATCTCGCGCTTTTCGCCCGGCAACAGTGAAATGTAATTGTCCTGCCACACCACGGGCAAAATCTCCTGTCCAGCTTTATTCACTTTCAATCGCACAAAAAACGCCAGGCTCTTGCTCGGATTCTCAACCATCACATGCGTGATCGCATCTGCGCCCTTGCGTTCGGTGCGATCAGCAACCTTCAACTTAACTTTGGGCAATTGCGATAGCGCGGTGAAGTCGGCGTATGAGGCAGTCGGGGTTGTGTACCAGTTAGATTTTTCCCAATCGATTTTCTCCGGGCTGGTAGAGAGCCAATAGAAATTTGATCCGACCAGTTTGCCGTTTTGATCTTCGAGCCGAAGCACCAGAAAATAAGTAGGACTCAGGCCGCCGATATCGGGCAGTGTCAAAATCTTTGTCGTGCTGTCGGCCGTCGCATCGACCGCATCTTGATGTGAGTACTTCTCCGTCATATCGAGATTTAGAACTTTCGTGGTGAGCTTCAGCCCCTTGGCGTTCTGATACTGACTGCTCACAACCCAGACCGAGCGGTCATCGTAACCGTAAAGCGGATGCAGCTGCTCCATGGCGCGCTTGGCGCCGAAGTAGCCGCCTCCGGGGCGAAGATAAAAATCGTACAAATGCCAGATGATCGATGGCCACGCATTGTTCAGCATCCACTGAATCACGCCTGTGGACTGATACTTGTTGCGGCTGTAGGCCTCATACATCGCCCGCACACCTTCATATGTCTGAAGCTGCGACTTGAACGTGAAATCTTCTGCGCTGTCTGCCTTGCCATAACGCGCATTCAAAGCGTCGGCGAATACGTGAATATCTTTGAACGAGCCACCACCCGCGTGATAGTTCCAGAAATCGTCAACTGGCCAGAGATGGTCTTTCGGCAACATTGCGCGCATGCTCTCGATCGGTGGAACCGCCGGTCCCATGCTGGTTTCAGTGTTGAACCCGTAAGCGCCGCCGCAGCCGCCGGGATTGCATTTGTGCGGAGAATCAGCAGTGGTTCGGTCCTCTTCCCAGTAACCCGGCGCAATGTATTCATAGGGTCCGGTCATCTTGACGCCGCTCTCGCCGGAGTATCCGGCCAGCTTTGCGGTTGCCGATGAAACCACCGGATTCGGCCAGAGCAGTTCTTTCTCGACCCTCAGATAAGTTTGCTCTACGTCCGGCGGAGGGGGATTGTCACTGCCGTTCAGCCACATCACTAAGCTTGGATGAGTGCGCATGCCATACATCTGATCGCGCAACGACTGCTCGGCGATTTTGAAGTCCTCCGGCTTCCATTTGGCCCAGTGCTCCCAATGGTCGCAACAGCACCCGCCGGCCATGATAAGGACGCCTTTGCGATCGGCGAGATCGAAGAATTCCTTGGTCTCCAGCTTGCCTTCCAGGCGAATTGTGTTCAGGCCCATGTCCTGCACATAGCGAAATTCGTCTTCCAGACGCTGCGAGTTTTCGCGCAGCATCATGTCGGGAGACCAGCCGCCGCCACGAATCAGAATATTTTTGCCATTGATGGAGAACAGGCGGCGGTTGGCGGCAAGCACTTGCGACGTGACTTCGCGGATGCCGAAGTTCGCTTCTGATTTATCGGAAATCTTGCCGGCTACGACGAATTCCATGTCCAGCTTGTAGAGTTCCGGTTTGCCCATCTGCGCCGGCCACCACAGGCGCGGGCTGGAAATGTTCAGTTGTGAAAATTGCTCAGGAGCGAAAGTCACATCCTTGGACTCGCCCGCTGCGACTTCCACATCTTGCGAGAACTCGATGTGTTCGATCCGCCCTTTTAGTGTTCCTTTTACTGGCCCATTGGTTCCGTTTTTCAACAGCGCCGTTACAGTGAGGTGAGCGCTGGTGTTTTGCGGAGAATCCACTTTCGAAACGACTGTCGGATAACGCAACGCGACCGGTCCGCTGGTGGTGATGTCCACAGCCCTCCAAAGTCCCATGTTCTTATCCGGTGGCGCAGGATTCCAATCGACAAACGTGATCGCCAGATCTGTATCTGTTGGAGAAAAAACCTGAACCGCCAGAACATTGGTTGCTCCCGGCTTCGCCGCACCGGTGATGTTGAATTCATAAGTGCGCCAGGCGCCGGCCACGTCGTCGGAATTGGCGATCTGCTTCCCGTTGAGCCAGATATTCGCTTTGTAGTTGATCCCATGAAAATTCAGCCAGAGCGCTTTTCCCTTGTAGTTCGCGGGAATCACGAATTCCTTCCGGTACCACCACGGCACGATGTAGGGACTGTCTGGCTGCATGGGAATATTGGAAAAGTTCGCGCCGATTGGATAAGTCACCCCGGGCGCGGAGCGCAGATTCATGCCGAAATCTGGATCCGCATAAACCTTGTGCTTTACCAGCGCCGAAAAGACAGTCGTGGGAACACTCACGGCATGCCAGCCCTGCGGGCGGAATCTAGCCGTGGAGACGACGTCACCTTTTTGCTCCACCTTGCAGGAAGATTGCAGCGCCCAGCCGTCACGCAATAAAAGTGTGTCTTCAGCCAGCGTATGGTGAGCTTTTGGTTGCTGAGCGAGGACGAGAGAAGACAAACACAGCGACAAACACAGCAGGCTGCGCTTTTTCATGAAAAAGGGTCCTTGGGATTCAGAGGTTAATGGCCGTCCATTATGACGCATCAACGCGAACTTTGATAACACGTTTTATTGATTCGTTTCAACGCCCATATTTCAGGTTGTATAGTTGCGAAATCCGTTAGGGGCGGGTGCCCCTTACACACCCACGGCTAACAGTCTCGCGGAAACTTAACAGGTTGCGGAAAACGCGCGAAAGCAGATTCCTCACCGCTAAAGCGGTTCGGAATGACAAAAAAGTAAAGGTTTTAGCGGTACCAGTAAGCTCGTGCCCTCCTCAAGAAGCTTCCAAACGAGATTTTTCCGCAGCCCTTTAGATCGCCAGAGGGATACCGTTCGCGGCAATGCCGCAGTACGTTTTAGGCCGTTCACGTAGTTTATAATCGAGAGTTCCGCTCACATTCTGGAGTGATCCGAAGATGATTCGATTCCTGCAAACCCCTGGGCCGGTGAAGAAATATGTTCTGGGCGGCTTACTGCTTCTCATTTGCGTTTCCATGGTTTGGTATCTGGTGCCTAGCGGAGGGAGCACGGGTCTTGGTGGTCCTGGCCAGGGGGTAATCGCCAAAGTTGGTGGCGAGGAAGTGACCCGGCTTCAGGTGCAGCGCCAGGCCACTCAGATGGTCAAACAGCAGTTTCCACGTGGCGGCGCGCAAATGTCGATGCTGATGCCCTTCTTTGCTCAGCGCGCGGCTGAAAACCTGATCAGCCAAAAGGCAATCCTGGTCGAGGCCGAGCGGCTTGGTTTGCGAGTAAACGATCAGGAATTGAGCGACGAGTTGCAGCATGGGCGCTATGCACAGGCATTCTTTCCGGGTGGTAGCTTCATCGGCCAGGAAGCATACGAGGCGCGAATTCAGCAAGCGGAACTAACCGTTCCGCAATTCGAGCAGAGCGTAAAAGAAGAAATCCTTTTCGATAAACTGCGCAACCTGGTCACCGGCAGCGCCTCTGTCACAGATGCCGAGGTTCATCAGGAATTCGTGCGCAAGAACACCAAAGTCAAATTTGATTACGCAGTGCTGCGCAAAGATGACGTCCTTAAAGAGATCCATCCGAGTGAGGCCGAGCTGAAGGCTTTCTACGACCGCAACAAGGCCACGTACAACAACTCGATTCCCGAGAAGCGAAAGATTCGCTACGTGGTCGTGGACACCGCGAAAATCCAAGCCGAAACGCAGGTCACGCACGAGGATTTGCAGTCCTATTACAGCCAGCACCGTGACGAGTACCGCGTTCCGGAACAGGTCAAGGCAAGCCAGATCCTTATCAAGACTCCTTTGCCAGGACCCGACGGCAAAGTTGATCCCAAGGGAATCGAAGAAGCGCGTAAGAAAGCTGAAGACGTCCTGAAGCAATTGAAGTCAGGCGCGAAATTCGAGGATCTGGCTAAGAAGTATTCCGACGATTCCAGCGGCAAGACTGGCGGGTCAATCGGATGGGTGCAGCACTTCCCGGTTCCTTCCGCTGACAAGGTTGCCTATTCGCTGCCGAAGGGTGGAACGAGCGACGTCATCGATGCCGGTTACGCATTCTTGATTCTGCGGATCGACGACAAACAATCAGCGCATGTCAAGACGCTCGACGAAGTCAAAGATCAGATTGAGCCAGTTATCAAGCAGCAAAAGGCCGCACGTGCCGCGGACAACGACGCGAACACATTGCTGACGCAAGCGAAAACCGCGGGTTTGGACAAGGCTGCTTCCGCCAAAGGGCTGCAAGTTGTAACCACCGACTTCGTCAGCCGCACAGACGCGCTGCCCGGCATCGGCAATTCTCCGCAGTTTACGGAGGCAGTATTTTCCGCGCGTGAAAAATCTCCGCCGGATGAGGCGCAACTGCCGCAAGGCTATGCAATTTTCGAAGTGCTGGCGGTAAAGCCACCGTCAACACCGGCATTCGAGGAAATTCGCAGCCGCGTGGAAACAGAGTTCAAAAACGAGCGTTCCGCGGCCCTGCTGTCGCAGAAAACGCGAGAGCTTTCCGATCGCGCCAGAGCTGGGCATGATTTGAAAAAAGCCGCCAAAGAACTGGGCGCGACTGTTAAAACCAGCGACTTGGTGCTGCCCGATGGCCAGGTGCCCGATATCGGTTCCATGTCAGGTGGTGCTTCTGTGGCCTTCGCGATGAAGCCCGGTGAAATCAGTGGTCCCATCGATAATGGAAACACTGGCGTCGTGCTTGCGCTCTTGGACAAGCAGGAACCGCCGGAGCAGGACTTTGCAGTGAAGAAGGACCAGATTCGCGATTCACTTCTGCAAAGCAAACAAGAGGAGCTTTTCCGATTGTTCGTCGCAAACTTGCGCGATCAGATGCAGAAGGCCGGAAAAATCCAGATCAATCAGGACGAAATGAAAAGTCTGACCCGCTCGCAGGAGCAGGGTGGATGAATTGTAGCGCCGACGTCCTCGCCGGCTGTGGCGAGGGCATCTTGCCCTCGCGAGCCTCATAACTTTAAGCATATCCAATGTCATTCCCCCGCTCTACCGGAATCCTGCTTCATCCCATCTCATTCCCGTCTCGGGGTGGCATCGGGGACTTCGGCCCAGCTGCTTATGAATTCTTGAATTGGCTTGCTGATGCGCGCCAGGGCCTTTGGCAAGTGCTGCCGCTCGGGCCGCCGGCGAACGGGAACTCTCCCTATTCTTCTACTTCTGCTTTCGCGGGAAATCCGCTGCTCATCAGCCTGGAGCGACTTGCAGACCGTAGATGGATCGATCGTGCGTGTCTTGCCGGCCTCGCTGATGAAATTTCCTACAGCATGCCCCGGGGGATGCACGATCTCGCTTCGATGCATTCTGCTCCGAAAATTCCTGGTGGCTGGAAGATTTTGTCCTCTACGACACTTTACGTGATCGCTATGGCAAGAAATGTTGGAACCAATGGCCGCGCGAACTGGCACGGCGTGAGCCCGCTGCTGTAGAGAAGGTGCGGTCCGAACACGCCTCTGAACTCGCGACTCGCCGTGTTATTCAGTTCTTTTTTTACGAGCAATGGCATGCTTTGCGTTTGTATTGCGCGCAAAAATCAATCCGTGTAGTGGGTGACATTGCCATTTTTGTGGATTACGACAGCGCGGACGTTTGGGCGCATACCGAACTGTATCGCTTGAATGAGAATCTCGATCCTGAGGTCGTTTCAGGCGTCCCGCCTGATGCGTTTAGCGCGACCGGGCAACGCTGGGGGAATCCGCTTTACGACTGGGATGTCATGCGGGCGCGCGGTTACGAATGGTGGATTCAGCGGCTGCGCTGGGCTACGCAGACCTGCGATTACATTCGTCTTGATCACTTCCGTGGTTTCGCCCAGTTTTGGGAGATTCCTGCACATCACGACACGGCTATGAACGGCCATTGGGTGGACGGTCCTCGCGATGAGCTATTCATCAAACTGCGCGATGCTCTTGGCGGTCTGCCGTTCTTTGCCGAAGACCTCGGTTACATCACGCCTGATGTGCACGCGTTGCGAGAGAACCACAAAATACCAGGCATGGCGGTGCTTCAGTTTGGATTTGGTGATGCCGGCGCGCATGTCTATTTGCCGCACCGGCTCACGCCCGATCGCGTGGTCTACACGGGAACGCACGATAATGACACTACGTTAGGGTGGTGGAACACAGCGAGCGATCACGAGCGTCGCGCAGTAGAGGCATTGGCCGGGCGCTGCGACGATGGTGTGAACTGGTCTTTTATCCGGCTGGCGCAGAGTTCGGTAGCGAGTCTTTCTGTTGTTCCCATTCAAGATGTCCTGGGGCTGGGCAGTGAAGCTCGGCTGAATACCCCCAGTAAGCATGACGGCAATTATCACTGGCGAATGCAGCCCGGATCGCTCACGCGCGAGTTAGCGGACAAGCTGTCGCGCTTGGCGGAAGTTACCGATCGCCTGCCGCAGCCTGTGCCGGTGCAGAACGAGGAAGATTTCATGGCGTAGATTGGCAATGACCGCGTAGAGGGGATTGCTTTCACCTACCTTTGCCGACCCGACGGAAACTGCGAACTTCGCTCGCCTGCCCGGACGAGGACGTCCGGGCCTCCGGGACGGGGATAGAAAAAAGCCGGGATCTTGCGATCCCGGCGTGCAGTTGGTGGTTGCCCGGATAAATCGTGATTCGATGTAGGACGCAAGCGAGCCGCGCCCTACATTGCGCTGCTCTTTTGCCGCGTCAAGCGGATTTTCTTATCGCGGCAGGGAATTCGATTACCTTGCCGCGTTGTTCCGGGGGGAGCCATTTCACTTTCTTGTGAAAACGTGCCGGAATGTAAAACTCAATCACCTGCGCCATAGCCATCCTCCGATCCACCCGCCAGCGGACCCCACGTTCCTGTATAGTCACCGCGAAGGCCGTCCGCTTCAATTACCTAGTTAGATGCCAGCAGGAGAGGAAAGTGGCGGGGTGATTTCCGCGTAGGCTTAAGGCGGCATTAAGGTTAGAGCTGGCGAGCACGCGCGTTGACCCTATTGCGTCCGGCATGCTATAAAAGCACGTTTTGTGATCGAGGCTGCGCGGGGCAGGAGTCTGCCTGCTCGCTGCGTAGCCGGCGCAAATCAACCGACGCGGCCAAGCTCAGCAATCCTTTTCAAGTCTTGCAGTGGAAGCGTGTTCGGAACTCCGGCAATGCGCTCCCCGGCGCTCTGGTAAGGAGCGTTTGGTTCATGCTGTGTACCGAAATGTGGTTCTTGAACTCGTGAACATCTGACAAGTTCTCATCTGGAGGAATCCCTATGCGCATCTGGCTCGCGAGTGTTGCGTCCCAAGGATGCCGAATCGGAAAGATCGTGGCGGGTGCTGTTGCAGTCATTGCCCTAACCACGTGTGCCTTTGGCCAATCTTCTTCTGAAGTAGGCGGCGAGGCAAACCTGAAACTTCCCGACCTTTCACAGGTCAATTTTCTCGGAACGGACGGCCATCGGCTGTTACTTATCGGGATTCTCTTCTGTGTTTTCGGCCTCGGATTCGGGCTGGTGATTTACACGCGGCTGAAAAACTTGCCAGTGCATCGCGCGATGCGCGAAATTTCTGAACTGATTTATGAAACTTGCAAGACCTATCTGATTACGCAGGGCAAATTCCTGTTGCTGTTGTGGGCGTTCATCGCGGTTGTCATCGTGCTCTATTTTGGTGTGCTGTTGAAGTATGAGGCCATGCGTGTGGTCATCATTCTTCTGTTCAGTGTTGTGGGGATTGCTGGAAGCTACGGTGTGGCATGGTTCGGCATTCGCGTGAACACGTTCGCGAACTCGCGGACAGCGTTTGCCAGCCTGGGCGGCAAGCCTTACCCGATTTATCGGATTCCGCTTGAAGCCGGCATGAGCATTGGCATGATGCTGATCAGCGTCGAGCTGCTAATCATGCTGTTCATCCTGCTTTTCATTCCAGGTGATTACGCGGGACCATGCTTTATTGGATTTGCGATCGGCGAGTCGCTGGGAGCGGCGGCGCTGCGAATTGCCGGCGGAATTTTCACCAAGATCGCCGATATCGGCTCCGATCTGATGAAGATTGTGTTCAAGATTAAGGAAGATGATGCGCGGAACCCCGGCGTGATCGCCGATTGCACCGGCGACAACGCGGGCGATTCGGTTGGGCCGTCAGCCGACGGATTCGAGACTTACGGTGTCACTGGCGTCGCACTGATCACGTTTATTTTGCTCGGGGTGAAGGATCCGACGGTACAAGTTCAGTTGCTGGTGTGGATCTTTGTGATGCGCGTCATGATGCTGGTGGCCAGCGCTGTCGCCTATTTCTTGAATGGAGCGATTGCCAAGGCGCGTTATGGCAATGTGCAGGAGATGAACTTCGAAGCCCCACTGACCTCATTGGTCTGGATCACATCGCTGGTTTCGATTGTGCTGACCTACATTGTTTCTTCGCTCATCATTCCGCAGCTAGGCGGCGACCCGACACAGTGGTGGAAGCTGGCGTCGATCATCTCCTGCGGAACACTAGCGGGAGCAATCATCCCTGAGCTGGTGAAAGTATTCACTTCGACGGAATCGCGGCACGTGAAAGAAATAGTGATTTCGGCCCAGGAGGGCGGAGCGTCGCTGGATATTCTTTCCGGCTTTGTGGCAGGAAATTTCTCGGCGTACTACCTCGGATTTTCGATGGTCATTCTGATGTCCATCGGATACTACTTCAGCACAATGGGTTTGGGCGCACTGATGGTAGCGGCGCCAGTCTTCGCGTTCGGTCTGGTGGCGTTTGGATTCTTGGGAATGGGACCGGTGACGATCGCCGTCGATTCGTATGGGCCAGTGACTGACAATGCGCAATCGGTTTACGAGCTATCGCTAATCGAACAGGTTCCGAACGCGAAGCAGGATCTCAAAAGAGATTTCAACATCGACGTGAACTTTGAGCGCGCCAAGGATCTCCTCGAGGCCAATGACGGCGCCGGAAATACATTCAAGGCAACCGCCAAACCAGTGCTGATCGGACCGGCGCTTCCACGCAGGCCGTAACGACGGGCGCTTACCGGGCAGTCGAATTCATCAAAGCGAATATCAGGCTGGAAGGAGTGGAGAAGGCTTCGGTTTCTGACAGCAAGAAAGTTGTGGAGATTTGCACGCAGTATGCGCAGAAGGGCATGTTCAATATATTCCTCGCGGTCTTCTTCGCTACGCTGGCGTTTGCCTTTGTCGAGCCCTTCTACTTCATTGGATACCTGATCTCGATCGCGGTCTTCGGTTTGTATCAGGCGATCTTCATGGCGAACGCAGGGGGCGCCTGGGATAATGCCAAAAAAATTGTGGAAGTTGAATTAAAGCAGAAAGGCACGGCGCTGCATGATGCTACGGTTGTTGGTGACACCGTCGGTGATCCCTTCAAGGATACGTCCTCGGTGGCGATGAATCCGGTGATCAAATTCACGACATTGTTCGGCCTGCTGGCAGTGGAGCTTGCGGTGAAATTGACTCTGGAAGCAGGTAGCGCATTGAGCCACGGACTGGCACTGGCGTTCTTTCTAGTTTCGTTCTTCTTCGTTTACCGCTCGTTCTACGGCATGAGAATTGTGAGAAAAGGAGCGACTACTGCCGAAGCTCGGGCGGCAGCGGATTGAGCCTTGAGTGAAACGAAGCACGGCTGTCTTCCAAGATAAGCTAAAACTCAAATACCAAGCCAAGTGTCGGCGAAGTGAACAATCTTGCCAGCCATGGAGTAGATCAATGTTGCTGCCAGTCAAAATACTGAGCGCGAGGGCCCATTACCATTAGAGACTCGGAATCAAAGCTGAAGTGGTCTTAGAGGATGAAATTCTGGAAGTAGTGCGAGGCTGACGCCAGCTACCGTGTGCTTTCCCATGCAGCTTCGCAGAACTGGACGTGTAATCAAATCCGATCCTGCGGCCATTCGGTGGTGGAGGGGCCATGAGTTCTCGAATAGCTTCGACAAGGTCCTGTATATCCGCATCATGGCTTTCGAGCCGGCATTCAAGTTCAGTTAGCTTTGCCACGACCTGCTGATTTGCTGCCAGGGCTTCGCGCATACGCACGAATGCGCGCACGACAAAGATGCTCATCTCTATGGCACGCTTGGAATTCAACACCGTGGCTGCCATGATTGCACCGTGCTCGGTGAAGGCGTAGGGCAAGTAACGCCTTCCGCCACGGCCCTCCTTTGAGGTTGCAATTTGCAACCTCAAAGATTCGTACTGCGCCGAGGAAAGTTGCAGCACGAAGTCACCAGGAAAGCGGTCTATGTTTCGCTTGACTTGCTGATTCAAACGCTTCACTTCCACGCCGTAGAGCTCGGCGAGGTCCGCGTCAAGTATGACTTTGTGCCCGCGAAGAACCAGGATTCTCGACTCTACTCGTTTGGAGAGGACAATCGCTCGTTTTTTCATTTTTCTCCCTCAGGCTTGAAATCACATTCTGTGATCTCAAATTCGTACAAGGGAACTAACTCCGAAGTATAGCTTGAAAATAAGGGCTTCGAAGCCAAAGGCCGAGGTTCCCAATTTCAAAATGGGAAAGAAGTTGCGACGGATCGCACTTACGACGTCAATCACCGCTGAAAATTGCGTACGCACCAAGCTCTGGACCAACGGTGTCCCGCTGGAGGACGCGGCACGCCAGCAACGTTCGAATCTTGCGCGGTTGACGTTCACCGGACGCGGAGATAACTTTGGGCGGGAATCAGTCGTGCTGACGCGTAGCTAATTTTCCGGCTTCAGTTTGCGAATGAAAAGTACAAGCTGCCAGCGCTGCGGCTCGGGAAGCTTACTAAAAGATGGCATGCCGCGATCGGGATTTCCGTTGGTAATCTTCCAAAACAAAGTGCCGTCACTTTGATTCTGCACGACCGGAAGCTGCAAATCGGCGGCATGCTTTTTCACCAGGCCAGAGCCGTCCTGACCATGACATTCCGTGCAATTTCGCAAAAAGAGTTTCTTGCCTCCCACGGCAGCGTCGGGCTTGCAAGCCAACGGATTCGGCTTCATTGCGGCATCTTGTGGGACGCGCCAGTTGGGGTCGGGCTGATATGCGCTGTTCTGCGCGAGCATAATGCTCACGAGCCCAAAGATGGCGGATAGAATCCAGCACCTCACGGCTTGGCTCCAAACAGCCGAGCTAGTTTTGTGCTGAATCCGCGAATTTCGTAGCTGTAGCCGAGGCGCAGCAGCGCCGGGCTGCTGCCATGAGTCAATCCGATTGCAGGAGAAAACCGCAGGCTGGTGTTGTCGCTGATCTGCCAGGAAATTGCCGGCGCAACATAATGGGCTGTGTCATGCAGGCCGAAGCCCTGCGTCGTGCCCAACCCGCCGTACAGCTCTACCCCAGCGATGAAGTTTTCACGACAAAAGCGGCAGTTCTTGCCGGAAGCCAGCGTGGCCAGCGGCCGGGCGACAGCCAGCGCATAGCCGAACTCGAAACCTTCGTTTTCAGAGAGATTCTTCTCCACAATGAAGTTCTCTGAAATATTCCAATCGTGCGCGGTGCTGGAGAGAATCAACCTAGTTTCAAGCTCGTGATCCCGAGTTGCGCGCAATTCGGCGTTGCTCTCATTAAGCTCAGGCGCGGCGCCAACAATTTCTTTCCGGATGCGGCTGGCCTCATTGATATTCTCGTATTCCAGATAAAGGACAGGGTTTATCCAATGCTCGCGCGCAAGGGGACGAAACCGATTCTCGATTCGCCATCCGGTGAAGATGGTGCTGTCACCAGCAGTAGACTGCCCTTCCAGGTACAGCTCCGAAGTCCAACGCCCAGTGACGCCGTATTCCAGCTCCAGGTAAGGCGCAAAGAACCAATGCTGCACTGCGCGCGGGACACCCACCGTGCTGGAAGTCTCGATTTCCAAATTTCCCGGTTCTTCCAAATGATGATCGTACGTTACGAAATAAGGAGACTCCTGGGCCTGCAAAGTGACTGAAGCGAACAGGGAAAAAGCAAAAAGTGCGATGTAGGCTAGGCGCATATTATTTGCAACTGAGTTGCATTTGAAAGAGCAGTAAACAATCTAATCACTGGGACAGCAACCGTCAATGTATTGGCTGCTTTTTTGTTGCGATGCCGTTGCAACCAGTTGCAACTCACGAAGGCAGGCTGCGGCAACGAGAGCAGTAGCCGCCGATCTCCATACGTGTAACCAAAATATGGAACTGGCACTCGCGCTGGATTTGCCCTTTGAGACGGTCGAAAAGATCGCTCTCGAACTCCAGGATTTTCCCGCAACGCAGGCATGCCATGTGCAAATGATCGCGCTGCGGTCTGCGCTCGTAAAAATGCTTCTCCCCCTGGAGGTGCATTAAATCCAATTCATCGATCAGGCCATGCCGTTTGAGCAGCTTCAAGGTGCGATACACGGTCACCCGATCAATTCCAGGATCGATCTTGCGCGCCCTGCGAAGAAGTTGGCTGGCATCGAGATGCTGCTGGGCGGTTTCCACAACGCTCAGGATCGTGCGGCGCTGGCGGGTCATACGCAGTCCGCGAGATATAAGCTCGGCTTGCAACCTACCGGGTTGTTCAGTTTCCGGAAGAGGCATATTCGCAACTCGATTGCAACTAGCTTAACACGAGCACACCTTCGCCTGGAGCTTCAGACATTAGAGAAAGGGACTTGTCCATGCTCATTAGTTATATCCCTTCACCTTTTCTTTTACGCTGCGCGCCAGCTTCTCGATCGCTTCCGCTTTTTTGAGTACATCCAATGAAAGGACGTTTTCGTTGCTTTTGTCGACATATTGCTTCAACTCGGTCGCGAGCTTTAGCAGCTTGTCAGTATCGCGTTTCAGATCGGCCTGGCGCTCCTGGCTGGCTTTTTTGGCCATGCCTCTCTCCACTCTGGCGCGCTCCTCATCTTCGGGCGGCTTTTGTTCGATCCCGGGAATCCGCTGCTGCTGCAGAGGTCCCGCCAACGCAGCAACTGGAAACATTATCGCGACAATCAAGAATCCAACTGCTAGAAGTCTGAATCGCACGCTCACCTCGAAAGAGACGCAGAATTATCTCGATTATACGTTCGGCGAGGCGGCGGAGGCAGCGTGGCTGCGCTTGCTATAATCGCCGTTCACCATGAGTACTCTTTCAGATTTCGTTGTCGTCGACGCGGGCAATTTTCCCGCACTGCTTCGCGACTGGCGTGAGGACACGGCTACCTTTCTCCATCATGACATGCCGAAGCTGGTAGTTATCGTGGTGGGGGCTTTGGTGTTGAGCCGCCTGCTGCGGGTCATGGTTCGCCGAATCGCCGCGCTGCAAGAGAAGAAATTACCCTCCGGTATTCGCGCGCAAAAAATTCGCACCATGGCCAGCGTGATTACCAGCGTCGGAGTCTTCGTAATTTTTTTCTGGGCAGTCCTGCAGGCACTGCCTCTATTTGGCCTGAACCTTGGTCCGCTATTGGCCAGCGCGGGAATTGCGGGCCTGGCAATTGGGTTCGGCGCGCAGACGCTGGTGCATGACTTCATCAACGGATTCTTCATCCTGCTAGAGAATCAATACGACATTGGCGACAACGTTCGCATAGCCGGCGTAAAAGGCACAGTCGAAGCCATGAGCTTGCGCCACACCTTACTGCGCGATGAGGACGGTACGGTTCATTTTGTCCCCAACAGTGAAATCAAGATCGTCTCGAACACAACTCGTGATTGGTCGCAGCTTACGTTGCGTGTGACCGTTGCCTACAGTGAGCCTAGCGATCGAATCGTAAAGCTGTTGCAGGAAATAGGAGATGAAGTGCGCCATGACCCGGCTTATGCCGAGGACATTGTGAGCGATATTCAAGTACCGGGAATTGATCGCGTTGGAAATGGTGAGGCGGAGTATCTGATGCTAGTCAAGACGCGCCCGAATAAACAATATGCGGTAAGCCGCGAGTTGCGCCGGCGAATTAAAGAATGTTTCCACATGCAGAATGTGCAGACTCCGGGGCCCGGCAGGATGTATGTCGTGGATCAGGATCGGGCTAGCTGACAGCAGAAACCAGTGAATCTCATTTCGAGCAGCGCTCGCTGGAAACCGAAAACAATAGCTGACTAAGGCGGAAATTTCCGTCTCACGGGAGGCACCCCGGCCCCCGCTTAATCTTTTCTCGTTATCTCCTGCACCGCGCGGTAAGCCTGATCGATAGCAGAGTCCGTATACGCGTAAGCGCCGGCATCGGCATTGGCGATTGCCAGGCGGCCTAACGGCTTGCGCGCAATCTCACATGGAGTTTCGCCGCCCTCCAGCCAGAATTTATCCCACAATGAGTTGTATTCATACGCGTAGCCGTGCGGCCAGCGATTGACGGTGATCGCAGTGATATCGCGAGTGGGATCGAAGCCGCCCGGTGCGAGCGCGCGGGCAAGTTGCTCGCGAATGCTGCGCTCCATCGTGTCAAACTTGGTTGCGAAAAGCTCGCCACGGCCGATGCGGTGTTGCTCGCGAGCCGGCCGGCCCGGCTTGCAGGGCGTTCTCATCAGGTGAATCACGATCGGTTCATCGGGTTTACGCGAGCAATGGTAATCGCCGATGCTGACCGGCAGATCAAGATTGAAGAAAGTGTGGTATCCGCCGGGAGCATACACGCTGCTGGCTCCCAGTTTCTGGAACGGCTCCCAGTTGCGAATTGCAACGTTCGTGTACAGCAATGGAACTTTTGGCGCCGAGGCGAGCGCCTCTTTCTGCTTATCCGGCAACTCATCGCAGATATAGGGGATTACGACGTGCCAACATGCGAGGATACAATTCGCAGCTTGAATCGTTTGCAGCTTCCCGCCGCGTACATACCCAATCTCGACCCCTTTGGCGCTGGCTGGGTCACCCTGATGTCTTACTCGCACCACCGTGCTGTTCAGACGGATACGCACTGGCGAGAGTTCATGATCCAGCTTGGCGTAGTTTGCGCGTGCGGTAACGACGTCCGTCGCGGAATTTCCGGGGATCGCCTCCGGAATCAGTTTACGCACCAGCAGCCGCGCGATGGAGGCATTGCCGTCGGGAAAATGGAAGAAGTATTTTTCCGCTTCTTCGTTGGGAATGGCATCGCGGTTCATGCCTTTTCCCGGCGCTGGATCTAGATTCATGCCCTGAAATCCAGGAGCGTCGAGCCCCCACGCATCCTGGGCAGACACAGCATCAAAACCGACTCCGAACAGCGGCTGCGGAGTGGCGGACAAGAGTTTAATGATCTGTTCATCCACCTGGATCAGTTCGCGCAAGAAATTCTCGTAGCTCATGCGCGCCAGCCGAGCCTTTTTCTCGTTGGAACTCAGGCCGGGCAAGTAGTCTTTCTTGTCGTGGTGCAGCCGGTCGTAATCTCGTTTTGCTTTTTCGGGGAGAGGCGCTTCAGCCATGAATTTCTTCCATGCCGCCGAGCCGCCTTGTGAGAGATCAGCACCCTCGCCTCCGCCATGCGGGACGGAAGAAAATTGCGGGTGCCAGGCCTTGCGAACGATACAAATCTTTCGACACGTATTTGGGATAAGAAGAAACATCGACTCCCAGTTCTTCGACCATCGCCTTGGCGACCGCGCTGTAAGGCGCCGGGCTTTCGATCGAAAACGTCCCGCCATAACCCAACAGCATCCGGTTGCGAGAACGAAATTCGTTGCGCTTGGCGTGTCCGCCAAAGTCATCGTGATTATCGAGCACTAGAATGCGTGCTTTTGGGCCGGCAACTTTGCGGAAATAGTGCGCGGCAGAGAGGCCGCTGATTCCGCCGCCAACAACAACCAAGTCATAGGCTTCACCGGTATCTAGCGGCTTTCCGAGTTCATCCCATAACGTCCCGTCGCGCAGGCTGTGCGCGGCTTCAAACGAACCGGGATGGCTGCCGCGCAATCCCGTTACCGCGGGAGGATAGTAATCCGGCGACTTTTCCGGATCAGTCTCGAGATCGAAAGCAGCAGATAACTGAGAAGGAACAATGGCGGCACCGACCGTCAAAGCGGCGCCATTCAGGAAATCGCGCCGCGTGATTTCACGACGCATGCCGAGTTCACGATCGTTTGCATCGTCCACTAGAACCCTCGCCCTCAGCTGTTTGGACACGACCCGTTCGGCCCTATGCCCTGTTGTTACCTAGAGAATGCGTGATGAGCGCCGGCCAGCGAGATTTCCTGTGTTTAGGGATTATCGGCCTTCTTCACTGCCGATTCCGCCCCCTGGAATCCGATGCGGCTGTGGGTCCCGTCACAAAACGGCTTGGTCACCGATCCGCCGCAGCGGCACAAAGAAAATGCCGGCTTGCCAGTGAGATCGTACTTCTGGCCATCGGCATCGACCAATTCGATTGAACCCTCGGGAGCTTCCACGCGGTACGGCCCGTTCTTCCTGACGGTGATTTTCACTGCAGCCATGAAGCCTCCGTTCAAAACGCAGATAAGTAAGCATAAAAAGATACCAGCTTCCGGCGGGAGCTTGCCAGCTTGGGGGTGTTCCTTGCAGCTTATGTTGTCAGCACTGGATAAAACCAACGCCAGGTCTCAAGCCGCCGCTGCGCGAGTGCCCAGCACCTTTTGATAGAGGGCAAGGTACTCATCAATCATTCGTTTGGCGTTGAAATAATTTCGTGCCAGGTGGTAAGCGCGATTCGCATACGCGCGACACAGATCGGGCTGGTCACTTAAGCGGCGGATTACTTTCGCCAGGCTGGCTGCGTCATTCGCGCGGAAGTAAAGAGCGGAGTCGCCCCAGATTTCACGGAACGGGGGAATATCGTTGGCGATGATCGCACAGCGGGACAGAGCCGCTTCGAGGGCCGTCATGCTGAATGGCTCGTAGCGCGAAGTAGCCGCATAGATAGTTGCATGGCTGTACAGAGAGCGAAGTTGCGCCTCGGTCTGTGGGCCTTTTAGTGCAACGCAGAGATTGTTGGTCGCAACTTTTACATCTGCCCGGATGGGAAGCTTGGGCGGTTGTATCGGCCCGTCCGCACCTACGATGCACACCGGAAGCGGATGCGTCTGCTGCGTGAGTAGCGAAACCTGCTTGCCGGGATCGAGCAAGCGGCCGACGGCAAGCACAGAATCATCTTTGCTTCCATTTGGATTGAAAAAAATCGGATTCCGGCCGTTGTAGATGACCTGCTCGTGATTGGCTTGCGTATAACAGGAATGGATGAGGTCGAGCATCCATTCGCTGGGAGCGACGACTACGTCGGCCTCGGCTAGTCCCTCCGAAATTACCCGCCGGTACCACTTCAGCCAGCGGCTTTCTTTAGGCTCGCGCCCATGCACCACTTTCCACCAACTGATGAGGTCTCCGTGGGCCACAACGACACGTGGCAAATCCACGGGCAAGCTGCCATAGCACATCTGGTTCAGGTGCAGCAGATCGGGTTTCAGTTCCTCAACCAGGTTGACGAGATAATCGGAAGAGTCGTCGAGATCCTGCTCGCCTTCCTGCATCCAGTCGAGACGAAATGCGGTCGGGCGATACTCCAATCCGTGCAGGTTGTTCATCCAGGTGATCTGTTCGGGCAGTGGAATCTCGCCGAAGCTGACGAGCGTGACACGCGCTCCGCGACTCACCAGACCCGAAACTAATTCGCGGGTGTAAGTCCAGATGCCGCTTATCGTGTCAGTAGTGACGAGAACGTGCAAACACGCCTCCACACCCCGGTTGTGGCGCCAGCCGAAACCCCGCGCTGGTGCCGGGATTCATTGTAGTGGGAAAATGGCCTCCGCCGAAAGATTTTTGGAATGGAAAAAATTGCTGGGTTCCCTAGCAGGTTGCGGAAAAATGCAATGCAGCCACTTCAGCGGCTAAAGCCGTCATGAAAAAAGGCCGCTTAACGCAGCGCTGAAGCGCCGCGCCACCCAAAATCAAAGTTTTTCCGCAACCTGCCAGGAGTTGCCTGGGCGAGGGCGTTTGGACTTACGAGGTTATCTTTACTGAGCTGGCAGGTTCTTAAAGCGCGCCAGCCTGAATAACGGATCCGCGTCACCGCCCTCCATGACAAGGCGAGCTACCATTTCGCCGAGGGCCGGTCCGTGCTTAAAACCATGCCCTGAACCACCGCCGACTATCCAAACGTTTTCATGCAGCGGGTGACGGTCAATGATGAAGTGGTCGTCTGGGCTGTTCTCGTACTGGCAAACTCTGCTTTCGAGCAGAGGAGCATTCTTCAACCCGGGGAAACGGAGCCCCACATAGTCGCGCATCGCCTTGAGTCCATCGGCGCTTACGGTTCGGTCGACCGAAGTCGGATCGAATTCGGCCCCACGCGTGTCATCGGCGACTTTGAAGCCGCGTCCTTGATTTCCCGGAATCCCGTAGACGAAACGCTCACGATGATCAGCCCAAACCGGAAGCTTGCGTTCAGAGTAACGATCGTCTCCCGCAGGGGTGCCGAAGAAAAATACTTCCTGCCTGGTGGCGCGGATGCGCCTTCCGATAGTCTCCGGAAAAAGTTTGCCCAGCCACGGACCGCAAGCGAAGACGTATTGATCCGCCGTGAGCGTCGAACCGTCTGATAGCGAGGGCCCATTCCATTTCGCCTCTTCGAAGTGCTCCGGCTGTACAGCGGCCTGCCTGTACTCGCCGCCTTCAGACCGGAATGCTTCGAGCACTGCCTGGCATGCAATCCGCGCAGTGAGGAACCCGCTCTCACGCTCGTAAACTCCCCAGCGCACGCCTTCAAGGTTGATCTGCGGCCAGCGGCGCGCTAGATCGCGTTGGGAGAGTTCTTCGTAGGGGATTCCGGCTTTCCGCAGCAGCGGCAGCGATCCACGCTCGAAAGTGTCATCCGCATCAGCTGCCATCCACAGCACGCCAATGGGAAACATCAGTTGGCGGCCCCAGCGCTGTTCGTGTTCGCGCCATAGCTGGATGGCCCGTGCCGCCATTTCCGTGTATGGCTGATTCGGACCGTAAGTGCCACGAATAACTCGCGTCTCGCCTCCGGATGAAGCACGAGAGTTTCCCGGCCCCCACGAATCGATCAAGGTGACGCGCGCGCCACGCCGAAGTAAATACAACGCGGTCCATCCTCCGAAGGCGCCCGCTCCAATCACAGCAATGTGAGTCTGTGTCTTCATCTTGATCTGAGCCCGATCGTGATCATTGAGAATAGCCGCCGGTGCACGGCTCGGCAAACCAAAGCGATTGCTTATTGCAGTCAGGCCGCCAAGAGTCGCGCCCCACTTCAGCAGCCAGCGGCGACTCCGGCGATGGCCGAAGCCAGATCTCTCGAGCGCACGGAAAAATGCATCTATCATGCTGCTCGTTCTAGTGAACGAAAGTATGCCGAGAACGTGCAGCCGTCAACGATTAGCATTCTGGTACTGAGAGTGCTAATGCTTGACATGGCCAACTCCTCTTCCTAGAATTCAAGAGGGGGAGTTTCGGCTGTTGCCGTCCTAAGCTATTATTTTTGAGTGTTTTAGCCGAACGGCTTCCTCGCGGTAAAAACTCTATGCAGTCCGGCCAGCCAATCGGCGAACGCGAACGCGAGATTCTTACGGCGATCGTGGAAACCTTCATAACCACGGGCGAGCCGGTAGGATCGCGCACACTGGCGCGCGGCAATCGTGAGGGGTTGAGTCCTGCGACCATCCGTAATGTGATGGCCGACCTGGCCGACGCAGGTTTTCTCGAGCAGCCTCATACTTCCGCCGGGCGAGTACCGAGCACTGAGGCGTACCGCTACTACGTCGAGCAGTTGACGGGCAAGGCGCACCTCTCGCATGAAGATGAGAGCATCGTTCACGAATCGCTGCACGGTATCTCAGACGTGCAGGAATTTATGGAGCGAACGTCTCATGTTCTGTCGCTGATTTCGCGGAACGTCGGTGTGGCAGCCGCTATCCGAGGTCCCAAGAACGCGCTTGAGCACGTTTACTTCTCGCGCCTGGGCGACCAAAAAGTCTTGGCCGTGGTGGTGACGCGTTCGGGGCTGGTGCGCGACCGCGTGCTGCGCCTGGATTTGCCCCAAAGTGACCTCGACGGGGCGGCGCGTTTCATTAACGATAACTTCCGCGGCTGGACGATAGAGGCCATGCGCTCCGAGCTGGCGCGGCGTTTGGAGCAGGAGCGGAGCGAGTACGATCGGCTGATGACCTCGGTCGAGCAGCTTTATCGCCAGGGAGCTTTGGCGACAGATGACAGCGCGCAGGTAGTTTTCGTCGAAGGCGCTGCAAATCTTGTAGCCGGCGAGCAGGATCGTCAGAGGCTGCAAGAATTATTGAAGACGCTCGAAGAGAAGCAAAAGATTGTCGATTTGCTGAGCGCGTATCTGGATGCGAAGCAGGAAGCCGTGCGCGTAGTGATTGGATTGGATGAAGCTCTGCCATCGATGCGCAACTTCGTGCTTATCGGAGCGCCGGCGCGTGTGGGCGGCGAAGTCATGGGGTCGCTGGCGGTAATTGGCCCTACCCGCATCGATTATCAGCACACGATGAATGCAGTTTCTTACATTGCACGTTTATTTGACAAAATTTTGAACGAATCGGAATGAGTAGAGTTATGGCAAGGACGAACGGAAAATCAGAAATAGAACCGCAGGAACTGGATGCGCAGCACGAATTGCCGCCAGCGGATGGTGCTGATGAAGCAACCGGCGATCCGCCCCAGCTTGGCGAACGCGCGCAGACCGAGCGGGACTCGGAGCTGGAAAAGTTAAAAGCGGAGCGCGACTCGGCAATCGACCGGTTGGCGCGATTGCAGGCGGAGTTCGAGAACGCGCGCAAGCGTGCGGCGCGGGAGCAGCAGGATTTTCGCGAATACGCGTTGGCGGACGCAGTAAAGGCGCTGCTTCCTACTCTGGATAGCTTTGAGCGCGCGTTGAAAGCCGGTGAAGCGGAAAAATCGGAGTTCCGCGGCGGGGTTGAACTCATCTATAAACAATTGCAGGATGCGCTGGCGAAGTTGGGATTGCGTCCGATTCCCGCGAAGGGTGAGCCGTTTGATCCACACCTCCACCAGGCGGTTGAGATGGTGGATACAGATGAAGTTGAAGATCACCACGTACTTGATGAATTACAACGCGGGTACAAGCTGAAAGACCGACTGCTGCGTCCTTCAATGGTGAGGGTGGCGAGAAACTCAAAACACTAAATTGGAAACTTGGAAAGACTGGGGGAGAGGCCTATTCTGACCAGCAACGGAAAACGCGATTATTACGAGGTGCTTGGTGTCGCCCGCGGCGCCAGCGAGCAGGAGATCAAAAGCGCGTATCGCAAACTCGCGCTACAATTTCATCCTGACCGCAACCCAAACAATCCCGACGCGGAGGAAAAATTCAAGGAGTGCAGCGAGGCGTATGCGGTCTTAGCTGACTCGGAGAAACGCGCCACATATGATCGCTTCGGCCATGCCGGGGTCGCGGGCGCGGCAGGGGGTGGGGTAGGATTCGACGCTACAGTCTTTCAGGATTTCAGCGATATATTTGGTGACTTTTTCGGGTTCGGAGATCTCTTTGGCAGCGGAGGTTCACGCCGGCGCAGCCGTACCCAGCGCGGCGCCGATCTGCGTGAAGATATCACCCTCGAATTTGAAGAAGCCGTCTTTGGCACCGAAAAGCAAGTGACGGTGCGGCGGCACGAAACTTGCGAAGACTGCGGCGGCTCGGGTGCGGCGGCTGGTAAAGCGCCAGTCACCTGCCGCTCCTGTGCGGGCCGCGGGCAGGTTCGTTATCAACAGGGATTTTTCAGCATTGCCCGGACCTGTCCAACCTGCCAGGGCGCCGGCAGTGTGATTACCGATCCTTGCCCCAAATGCAAGGGCGAAGCGCGCGTTCTACGACAGAGAACCGTGGACGCAAAAATTCCGGCGGGCGTTGAGGATGGAACCCGAATCCGCTTTTCCGGGCTGGGCGAAGGAGGCGTACATGGCGGTCCGCCTGGAGATCTTTATGTTGTTCTGCACGTCAAGGAGCATGCATTCTTCGAGCGTGAAGGCAACGATCTGCACTGCGTGATTCCGGTCTCCTATGGTCAGGCGGCGCTCGGAGCAGAAATTCCTATACCTACACTGGAAGGCGAGCAGACGTTGAAAGTGCCGGAAGGCACGCAGTCAGGCACTACGCTTCGCATTCGAGGCAAGGGCGTGCCTGTACTGAATGGCCGTGGCAAGGGCGACTTGTTCGTTGAAGTGCGAGTTCAGACACCCAGCAAGCTCACCAAGCGGCAGCGGGAGTTGTTACAGGAGCTCGACGGATACACAAAGGTCGAGAACAAGCCGGAGCACCGCACTTTACTTGGTAAGGTCAAGGATATTTTCAGCTAACCTCTTCGAAGCCATTTAATCACTAAGGGCACAAACGTACGCGAAGGAATTCTTGGAGCGCTTTCCTTCGTGTATCTTCGTGTCCTTGGTGGTTATTGTTTTTTAACGCATGACGCGACGCCGCTGGATCGCCGACGAAGTTTCTGGCAATCGCGCCGCTCTCACCGGCTCGCACGCCGCGCATCTGGCACGGGTTCTTCGTGCACGGATCGGACAGGAATTCGATATTGCCTCGGGAAGTAATATTCGGCGAGGTCGGATTACCAGCATCGACAACGATCGAGTTGAGTTTGAATTAGGCGAGCACATCCCGGCAGTTGCTGTCCCCAACATTACCCTCGCACTTTCTATTTTCAAATTTGACCGCATGGAATGGGCGATCGAAAAATGCACGGAATTGGGAGTAGAGCAGATTATTCCTGTTATCGCTGCCCGTACGGAAGCTCACCTGATCGTCGCAGCGGTCAAGCGTACAGAACGCTGGCAGCGAATCGCGCGGCAAGCCGCAGAACAGTCGCGGCGAAGTTCACCGCCGCAAATTTTCGAGCCGATGAGATTGAAGAATGCGGTTTCACTGCCAGCGTCGAAACGCATTGTTCTGGCAGAATCGGAACAGCAGGTGATGTTGAAAGACGTGCTCCAGTCAGATGATGCCAGCGATGATCTGATTTTGGCCCTCGGCCCCGAAGGCGGATGGGCCGAAGAAGAACTCGAGTTATTTCGTGACCAGGGCTGGATTTCGGCATCTTTGGGCACGTCCATTCTTCGCGCCGAGACTGCGGCTATCGCTGCCGTGGCGGTCGTAATTTCAGAACTGACCTGAGAGTCTGCGGAAAACGCTCTTACGCGGCCAAAGTAACAGCGAGGCAGGTTTAGAGAGCACCGCAACCGAGCGGCAGACCGTCAAGCAGCGGACGCAGTTTCCTCCGCCGAGACGATGGCCGGTTTAGCGGTGGTAGCTGGCGTCAGCAAAGGCCAGCCTCGGCGGAGCACATAGTCAAGCCAGGCGCCGGCCATCTGCGAGGTAAGGACGGCCGCTAACACAAGTGTCGTGTAGAATTTCGCGCTGATGATTCCTGCGTCGAATGCCACGCTGCCTAGTACGATACCTGGTCCGCCCCGCGCGTTCGTCGTGATCGCTAGATTGATTAGATCCAGCCCGCGAAACCCTGCGAAACGACCCGCTAGTGATACAGAAAAAATCTTCACCACACAGCTTCCGGCGATAAAGGCGACCATCACCCACAGAGACAGGCCGCGAATCAGATCGAGTTTCAATCCCACAATCGCGAAGTACGCAGGAATAAAGAAGGCGAACGAGACCTTTCCTATCGCGTCCAGCGCTTCCGAGAACAGCCTGCGCTTCTTGTGTACGACAGCGAAGCCGGCAAGAAACGCGGCAAATACCAGGCTGACATCGAGCGCCCCAGCGACCACACAATATCCAAGAAGAACTGTAAGCGCATAGGCCACTGGCGAGTGTTTCGCGACGATGTTGAACCGAGACTTATTGATCCGCTTCACTAGGCGCGGAACGATCGTCAGCCCCAGTGCGAAGAATCCGATCGTGCGGACCAGGTGAATCGACATCTGCCGCGGGTTCAGTACGGTGTTCCCGGCTATTGCCGTGGCTACCGCCAGCGCCAGCCACAGAACGATGTCTTCCAGCACGGCCACGCCGAGAACCAGTCGTGCGAAGCGTGTATGAAGAACCTTCAAATCGGCAAAAATCTTAGAAAGGACCGGAACGGACGTTACCGCGACCCCCACAGCGAGAATGATGCTCAAAGAGATGCGATTGCCGTTAGGGCCGGCCAGCGCGGGGTGAATAAGCCACGGGCTCAGTGCAAGTCCAAGGACGAAGGGGATGCCCGTGCCCACAACGCCTAACCAAGCCACTTCCCGGCGCTCTTCGCGACTGAATAAGTGGCGGGTCTCCGCTCCAGAAAGGAACATCAGCAACAGCAATCCGAGCCAGTAAACAAAGTTCAAAATATTTGCTTGGTGCTTCGTGGCCTCCGTCAGCACTGACGCGAATGGCAGTCTGCCGATTAAAGCCGGCCCCAGTACGATGCCCGCCAAAATTTCGCCGACCACCTTCGGCTGTCGACATTTCACGAGGACGTAGCCGAGTAACTGTGCCAAGCCAACAAGAAGTAAGAGTACGAACAGAATCGAAGTGAGATCGGTGTTTGACACGCCTGCTCCCCCGTAGCTTAGGATGCGTTCATCGGGAAAAGGTTTGTTATGGACGCGTCAAGGGTTGAAACCGCGCTCCCGGCCGCAATTGCTCATCTGCTCCGTTTGAGCAGCCTAGTAAGAAAATCCTCAAGCATCTCTGCTATGCTGCGGGGCAATGGCAGTACCCAAACCCACCCTGGTCCCCCCGCAATTTGCGCCCGATGAACGCCAGCGCGAAGCGATCGAGCATGGCAACGGGCCAATGCTGGTGATCGCCGGCGCAGGCACCGGCAAGACAACAGTCCTGACACGGCGTATTGCACGCCTGGTGCGCGAAAATGTGGCCCAGCCCGGCGAGATTCTGGCCGTCACCTACACAGATAATGCTGCGCACGAGATGCGCGAGCGAGTGCGGAGCGACCTGCGGGGAACCGACATCTCGCAAATGCAGGTAGCCACGTTTCATGCGTACTGCAACAACCTTCTCATCCGCAGCGGGAAAAATTTCGGCGTTTTGGACGATAAGGATTTGTGGATTTACCTGCGCCGCCGCATCCGCGAGCTAAGGCTGCATTATTTCGTCCGTGCCGCCAACCTCAGCCAGTTTTTGAACGATCTGCTCGACTTCATGCGCCGGTGTCATGACGAACTCGTGGGTCCCGAGAAGTATGCAGAATATTTGCGACGCGTCGAAGCGGGCGAATTGCTCGCGCCACGCGTTTGTAAATCCAAGAACGCCGGATCGCTCTCCGATGAAGAGACGCTTGGACGATGCCGCGAAATCAGCAGCGTATTCGCCACCGTCGAGCACATGCTTGATGAAGAAAATCTCGGCACCTTCAGCCACATGATCACGCGAGCTTATGCGTTGCTCCAGGCAGATCCGAAGTTGCTCGCTCAAGAACAGCAAAAGACGCGGTTCATTCTGGTCGACGAGTTCCAGGACGCCAATTTCGCGCAAGTGAAGATTCTGCAGAAGCTCGCCGCGCAAGAGCGCAACGTATTCGCTGTCGGCGACCCTGACCAGGCAATCTACCGCTTTCGTGGGGCTTCTAGCGCGGCATTCTCATTGTTTCAGAATCAATTTCCGGGTGCAAAACTGGTAGCTCTGGAAAAGAACCGGCGTTCGACCTCGCCCATCTTGAATTGCGCATTCGCGTTGATCTCGAAAAATCCGGCCATTACCTCCGAGGCAAGAGGACAGTTCGCGTATCAACGCTCGCCGCTGGTTTCCGCTCGCGAGGAGGACGCGGCGCGCGAGGGCAGACCGCTTCAAAGCAATCCTGTCGATGCCGTGCTCCTTACCGCTAAAGAAGTCGAAAGCTCCGATTTGATCAATCAAGTGCAGCAGCAGCAGCGACAAGCGCGCGCGCCTTGGAGCGATTTCGCCGTGCTCTATCGCCTGCACTCGCATCGCGACTTGCTTGCCACCGAACTTGCCGAGCACGGCATTCCATTCTCCATTGAAAACATGAATGTCATGGACACGCCCCAGGCTCGTGACCTATTCGCGTGCATAGGCGCAATCGTTTCTACGCACGATGTCGCGGGGCTGTTCCGGATAGCGTCATTCCCGCAGTTCCGCATCAGCCCCGAAAAACTACGAGCGGCACTCAAGGCGCTTCCCAAGGAAAAGCAGAACTCAAGCCTGGCGGATG
>WNGE01000607.1_pt1 | contig 49260 bp, 39 predicted proteins | sample 5400651 | NCBI WGS metagenome assembly WNGE01 (sample SAMN13153370, study PRJNA577476) | soil metagenome | isolation source: 60 cm soil or saprolite under grassland replicate 2 | place: USA:California | collected 2016-06-15 | reverse complement strand
GCCATCATCTGCTGGCGACGCCTCCACAGCATCTCAAATGTCGACGACGCGTGAAAAATGACCCCGTGTCGACGGGGGAAAACTGACCCCCTCCAGGGATCTTGTGACAAGACATGGAGGGTGATCAACGTGGAGGACTGGGCGGAGATCCGCCGGCTCTACCTGGCCGAGCAGATGCCGATCAAGGCGATCGCGCGACGGCTGAGGTTGTCCCGTAACACGGTGCGTAGCGCGGTGCGGTCGGTGCAGCCGCCGAGGTACGTGCGCGCGGCGAAGGGTTCCATTGTGGACGGTGTGGAGCCGAGGATCCGGGCGTTGCTGAAGGAGTTCCCGGACATGCCGGCGACGGTGATCGCGGAGCGGATCGGCTGGAGCAGGTCGTTGACGGTGCTCAAGGAGCGGGTGCGGCAGTTGCGGCCGGTGTACGCGCCGGTGGATCCGGCGTCGCGGACCAGGTACGGGCCGGGTGAGCGGGCGCAGTGTGATCTGTGGTTCCCGCCGGTGGGTGTCCCGTTAGGGTTCGGGCAGGTCGCCTCGCCGCCGGTGCTGGTGATGGTGGCCGGCTACTCGCGCTGGTTGGCGCCGAAGACGATCCCGACCCGTAACGCCGAGGATCTGGTACTCGGGCAGTGGGCGGTGGTGCAGCAGTTGGGCGCGGTGCCGCGGGAGCTGGTGTGGGACAACGAGTCCGGGGTAGGCCGCTACGGCGGCGCGGTGCCGAAGCTGACGGCGCAGTTCGGTGTGCTGGCAGGCATGTTGGGCACGAGGGTGCGGATCCTGCGCCCCCGCGACCCGGAGTCCAAGGGCCTGGTGGAGCGGGCGAACGGGTTCCTGGAGACCTCGTTCCTGCCCGGCCGCCGGTTTACCGGCGTGGCGGACTTCGACGGTCAGCTGGGCGAGTGGATCGAGCGGGTCAACGCCCGGCCGCGGCGGGCGTTGGACGGGGCGGCGCCGGCCGAGCGGATCGGCGCGGACCGCGCCGCGATGACCGCCCTGCCGCCGATCGACGCTGCCGCGATCGGGTGGCGGCATGCGGTGCGGCTACCCCGCGATCACTACGTGCGGCTGGACTCGTGTGACTACTCGGTGCACCCGCAGGCGATCGGGCACCGGGTCGAGGTGGCCGCCGACCTGCATATGGTGCGCATCACCCGGAGCGGGGTGCTGGTCGGTGGGCACCAGCGGTGCTGGGCCCGCCAGCAGACCATCACCGACGAGGCACACCGCCAAGCGGCGCAGGCGATGCGGCAGGCCTTCGCCGAGCGCCCCCGCGGCCAGGCAGCCACCGCCACCGAGGTGGCCGGCCGGGACCTGGCCGACTACGACCGCATCCTCGGCGTCAGCACCGAGCGTGACGAGCTGGTGGAGGCAGCCCGATGAGCACCGTTGCCGCGACGCGGCCGGACCTGGCCACCGCGCTGGCCACCGCCGCGTCCCTGATCGCCACCGCCGCCCTGGTGCGCGCCGCCGGCGCCGCCGCCGTGCGAGTTGTCATCGCCGATACCGACATCGACGTGCAGGTTCCCCCACGCGCCGGTGACCAGGCCGCCCGGGAGCAGGCCGTGGCCGTCTACGCCGAGATCCTCGGCGTGGCGGTGACCCGCCGGCACAGCCGCCTGGGCAGCGAGGCGTGGATCGAAGCCCACGGCGGCATCGGCGGGCACGACGTGCACGTGTGGACCGTCACCGACCCGTCGCAGGAGCCGTGATGGCCGCCAAAACCAGCACCGCCGCCCCGGCCGGGCGCGACACCACCGCGCAGATCGCCTACCTGACCCGGGCGTTGAAGGCCCCCACCCTGCGCGAGGCCGTGGCACGGCTGGGCGAACGGGCCCGCGCCGAGGGCTGGACCCACGAGGAGTTCCTGGCCGCCTGCCTGCAACGCGAGGTCGCCGCCCGGGAGTCCCACGGCGGTGAGGACCGCATCCGCGCCGCCCGTTTCCCCGCCCGAAAATCCTTGGAGGAGTTCGACTTCGACCACCAACGCTCACTCAAACGCGAGGTCATCGCGCACCTGGGCACGCTGGACTTCGTCGCCGGGAAAGAAAACGTGATCTTCCTCGGTCCGCCCGGCACGGGCAAGACCATGCTCGCCATCGGCCTGGGCATCCGCGCCTGCCAAGCCGGCCACCGTGTCGCGTTCGCCACCGCCGCGGAATGGGTGGCCCGCCTGGCCGCCGCGCACCACGCCGGCCGGCTCCAGGACGAGATCACCAAACTCGGCCGCATCCCGCTGCTGATCATCGATGAGGTGGGCTACATCCCGTTCGAACCCGAGGCCGCGAACCTGTTCTTCCAGCTGGTCTCCGCCCGGTACGAACGCTCATCAGTGATCATCACTTCGAACAAGCCATTTGGGCGCTGGGGTGAGGTCTTCGGCGACGGAAGTCATCAGCCTGAAGGGAGACAGCTACAGGCTCAAGGACCGCGACCTGGGCCGCGTCCCCGCGGCCACCAACGACGACCGATGACCAACAAGGGGGTCAGTTTTCGGCCGTCGCTAGAGGGTCAATTTTCGGCCGCCGTTGACACTCAAACTGTTAGGAGTTCTAAGTCTGGTGGGCAGCGTTGATGCGAGGTGGCTGGCGTACAGGGACGCAGCGACGCTGCCGGCCACGGCCACGCCGAGGGTGCCGCAGAGGAGGGATCAGCGCGGTGCCGAATGGGGCCAGAGGTCCGGCGGTCTGGTTCTGGTGCTGCTCGCCGTGGGATTCGTGATGGCCGAACAATGGTGGGCGGGCGGGACCGGGCGGCGGACGCTGCTTACCGGCGTGGTGGCCGTGCAGGCGCCGCTGTCGATGATGTTCGCGCTGCCGGTACTGCCGGCCTCAGTCGAGGGCCGGGCGCCTGTGCTCGCGGTCAACGAGACCCTCGGCGAACAGATCGGCTGGCCGCAGCTGACCGCACAGGTCGCCGCCGTCTACCATTCGCTGCCGCCGGCGCAGCGGGCCCGGGTCATCCTGGCAGCCGACTTCGCCTTGGCCGGCGCGATCCGGCACACGGGTTGCCGCGCGCCTACAGCGCACACAACTCCTACTACGACTGGGGACACCCACCCGACACCGCTACGGTGGTGCTCGCGGTCGGTTGGCCCGGAACGGGCCCGACCAGTGGTTCGCCGGTTGCACACTGCGCACGCGTATCGACAACGGACTGGGCGTGTGTGAGGGTCCGCGCCAGCCCTGGCCGTCGCTCTGGCTGCGGATGCGCCAGGTCGATTGAGGCCATCCCGACGCGGTTCGCCATCACCACGGGCACCGATGGGGACGACTCGGTGATGGTCAACATCGGTACCCGACACGCGGCGCCCGGACACGTGTCCGGGATCCTTGCCAAGGCTGGCGGTCAACCAGGACGCGTGTGTCGGCGTCTACGGTCCAGCCTCGCGTCCGGACCGCCCACCTCCGGTCGTCGCCGCGCAGCCATAGGCAGGCGCACCAGCATCAGCGTGACTGGCCAGTGTCGACCAGGTTGGCCACGATCGTGGGTAGGTCGTGGCCGGTCACGTCGGGCGGTGGGAACATCGTGGGCCATGCCGCGCCGGTGCGGTTGACCCAGGCGGAGGTCAGGCCCGCGGTGTGGGCGCCGGCGCAGTCCCACGGGTGCGAGGCCACCAGCGCGACCTGGCCCGGTTCGACGCCACATTCGGCCGCCGCCCACCGGTAGGGCTCCGGCGCCGGCTTCCACCGGCGTACTCCGTCCACGGACAAGCTGCGCTGGACGTACCGGTCGAGCCCGGCGCGGGACAGCAGCGCGCCGACCAGGTCAGCGCTGCCGTTGGTCAACGTCACCGCCGGCACGGCGAGGGCGGCCAGCGCCGCGATGAGGGCGGCGATGCTGACGCCGAGAGCCCAGTCGCAGTGTCAACGGTGTTGGCGACTGGCGTGGTGCCGGTCTGCGCGGCGGGAGCCGCAGCCGGGCTGACGGCGGTCTTCTTGGTCAGCTTGAGCACCGGTGCGGGGTGTTCGACTTCCTTGCCGTCGGCGGCGGGTTCCTCGATCCAGCGCACGACATCGCCGTCGGAGTAGGTCTGCAGCGACTTGAACACGATATGGTCAACCTCGGGCAGCGGCCCGGCGGATACCTCAAACTCCAGGAACCGACCGGGTTTGATCGCCGAGTCGGCCCTGCTGGCCGTCCAGGTGATCTTCGAGACGGCCTCGGTGACCTCACCGTCGTCGGTCTTGATCGGGGTGGCCAGCTTCGACTTCTCCACCGCGGCGGTCCAGCCCGGTACCGGCTTGACCGACATGTTGGCGATGGGTGCCTGGGTGGGGACGACCACTTCGAGCTTGACGGTGCTGGCGTTGTCGTTCTCGTTGGGCACCCCGGAACGCCAGCTTGGTGAAGCCGCCCTGCTGGGCCTCCCGCGGGTTGACCGTCACGTGGGCCGCGGCCGGACCGGCTGCGACCAAGGTTGTGGCCACGACTGCGGCGGAGACGACCCCAAGCCGCCACAACGTTCGTGCACGCATGCATCTGCTCCATTCTCAAACTGGGCAGACACCGGACTCATGCCGGTGCGGCGGACGCCCTCGCGCGACGCTCGGTGGTGCGGGGTGTTGGTCGGATCACTCGGGCACAAAGTTCTGAAACCGGCCACCGAGTCTTCGCCGCTGAGGCCATGTCTGGCTCACCGCCGCGTCGCCGTGGTGGCTGGTCCGCCACACCATCGGGCCGCAACCGGTGACGGTGCCTACGGCGAGGTGAGCGGCGCCTACCCGGCCGCCGCTGACCGTGCGGCGTCGACCCAGCGGCCCTGATCGTCACGGACGAGCAGGCCGCTGACCTGCCCGCCGGTGCGGATCACCCGGGACGTCGGGCAGCCGGGCACCAGCCGGCCTCACCGACCGTCGCCGTCACACATGGCCGAGTAGCGGAAGCGTCCAGGCCAACAACACTGGCCGACCGGCGAAGTGGGACCGGCCGACGCTGGACGCCGACCGCCGCCGCCGTCGCGGCGGACCAGATGCGCGGGTGGTCAGGCGGCGTCGCGGCGCTCGGCGTGCGCGGCCGGACGGCCGTCGAGATCACCGCGGCGCGGCGCGGGCACCGATAGCCCGCCCGTGTCGTCGTCATCGTCGAACGACACCCGCCACCACGGCCGGGTCGACACGCCGCTACCCGGCGGATCGCCGAACGTCAGCGACGGCCTGGTCAACGCGACCACGATCAGGTAGCCGACCGCGACGAACCCGTGGCTGGCCAGCCGCAGCCCCTCCACCCGCCCGGTCAGCACGTCACCGGCGCTGAGCAGCCCCAGCATCGCCACGAACGCGGTCAGCACGGGCACGATCCCCGCCGAGCGATCCCGCCGGAAGGCCACCCACAAGAACCCGGCCCCGACCGCGACATTCCATGCTGCGGACTCGTGCCACAGATGGTTCGGGCTCGCCCCACCACCGATGGTCGCGTCATGGGCGTGACCGCCCACCGAGGCCAACGCCGCCACCTGCACCAGACCGAGGAACACCTGCGCCGCCCCGAACCCGCCCAGCAGCACCCGCAACCCCAGCGCCAGCCGGAACCGCCGCCGCCCCGGCGCCGCGGGCAACACCGCCGCCACCACATCCACCCCGGGCACAGCCAGGCCGGTACGGACAAGCCGGGTCACCCCGGCAGCGTCCTCCCACCAGGATGGACGAACCACGAGCCGCCGGACACACTGGCGCAATGCCGACCGTATACAAGAACCCACGTGGTCAACGCGCGGTGCGGCAATGGTGTTCGGAAGCCTTGGCGCGAGCGGACTTCCCACTCACTAACGCGACCGTGGACACCAGCGTCGGCCGAGTGGAACTCACCTCCGCCGGAACTGGACGGCCGCGGGTCGTCATGGTGCCCGGGACCGCCTCCAACGCTGCGGTGGCTCTGCCGTGGCTGCAGGCGCTGTCGGTCCACTGGGCGACCACAGTGGTGGATCTGCCGGGTCAGCCCGGACTCAGCGATCCGCGTCGGCCCCGCTGGGCCCGGCTGGCCTGGTACGGCCGAGCGCTGGACGAGATTCTGGCGGCCATGGATGCCGACGGGGTTGTGTTGGTGGGCAATTCACTGGGCGCCGCCGTGGCGCTGGCCGCCGACTCGCCCCGAATCACGGCGCGGGCGCTGGTCTCACCCGCCGGCTTCATCCGTCTCAGCGTGGACCCGAAACTGGCGCTGGCTTCGGCCGTCTGGCTGCTGCGTCCCACAGCCGAACACACCCGCCGCATGCTGCGGTTGTTCGTCGCCCCCGGCGCGGACCCGCCCGAGACCGAGGTGGAGTGGATGGCCCTCATGGCCACCTGCTGTCGCACGACTCTGGCCCCTCCGCCCCTGTCCGCCGAACTACTGGCCCGTCGCGCCGAGCGGCCGTGTGTAGTCGGGGTCGGAGAACATGACCGGTTCCTGCCACCCCATCGACTGGCACCGGCAGTGCGCCAAACCATGAACCTCGACGTTCGGATCTTCTCCGGCGTCGGGCACCTGACCACTCCAGCTCACCTCGACGAGGTGGTGTCCCTGGTGGCCGAGGCTGTCGATCCGCCCGCCAACTGAGCCCGTGCCATCAGATGCACGGATCCAGCATCAGATTCGGCGACGCCAGATTTCGAACAATCGCTTGCGGTCGCCCACTCACACGCTTACGCGCACTGCAGTTCGATCCAGGTCATCCACGCAGGCCCGTGTGCGTATGGTTCAAATCGGTCTCGGACACGTTAACCCCCACGGAAGATCTTGCTCGCCGCCTCACTGCCGCTGATCTGGGCGGTCTTGGCCTCGTGACATCGGCCGTCGAGGGTGATGGACCGTTGGTCGCAAATGATCGTCATGTGGTGGGCGCGCAGGTAGCTGGCGAGGTCTTCCGGGCTGCGTCCGTGCGTGGCGTTCGGGTCCAGCTGTGTGACCACGGCGGCGAGCAGGTGGTCTTCCCGGGTGTAGAGGTTCTTCGGCCGGGTCGAGTCGAGCGGCGCGGCGCTGGTGTGCCCGTGCCGGCACCGGTAGGCGGGGCGGCGGTGTCCCCAGTGTGACTCGGCGCGCCGCCCGCATACGCCGCAGAAGACCAGCCCGACCAGAAGGTAGGTCCGCGTCGCTTGGCCCTTCGGCGTGGGGATCGCGCTGATCCGCTGGGCGGTGAGGAAATCATGCTCGCTGACCAGCGCCGGGTGGGCTATCCGGGTCGAGATGACCCACTTGTCGCGGGGGTTGGGTTGGCGGTGCGGGTGACCGGTGCGTTTGTCACCGGGCACGGTTTCGCGGTGGTCGGTGTGGTAGCGGTTCCACACCTGCCGCCCGGTGTAGCGCGGGTTGGCGAGGATCTCCGCCACGGTCCGCAGTGTCCACGCTTGGCCGTGGCGGTGCTTGTTGCGGTCGGGGTCGTGGCGGGCAGGGCAGGGTACGCCGCGCTCGTTGAGCGCGCGGGCGATCGCAGCGGTGCTGAACCCGGCGAGACGCTGGGTGAAGATCCACTGTACGTGTGGTGCGGTGACCGGGTCGGGTTCGAGGCGGTGCAGCCGTCGTCCCCAGCGGGCGTGCGTCGTGTTGGGGTGCGGGCCGGCGTCGACGAGGCGGTACCCGTAGGGTGGGCGTCCGCCGAGGTGGCGGCTCTGGTTGCGGGCTTGGGCGGTCATAGCCATGGTGGTGCGGAACCGGGCGCGGAGGATCTCACGGTTGGACTGGTGTCCGAGCAGCATCATCAGCGCTTGGTGGGTGGGGCTGTGCAGGTCGAGTGGGCCGTTGGTTTCCGGTAGCCACAGCTGCACGCCGTGCGCGGCCAGGAGGGTGGTGATCTGGGTGAGCTGGTCGCCATGGAAGGCGCGTTCGTACTCGCCGACCACGACCGCGTCGAACGATCGGTCGGCTCTGGTGATGGCGGCCAGCAGGGCTGCGGCTTGGGGTCGCTCGGTCCAGGGCAGGCGTCGGGAACAGCCCGGGTCGAAGAACTGCGCCACGATGCGGCCGCGTCCGGCGATCGTCTGGGTGGCGGAGTCGAGCTGCCAGGCGCGTGAGGACGCGGCGTCCTGGTAGTCGCCGGTGGAGATCCGCCCATAGAACGCGAACCGCAACCCGCCGAGGATGGCTATTGGCTGACGCCCGCGGATTCTCTGCCGTACCGGTGTTTGGCGTTGCCAGCCATGTAGGGGGTCGGCGCGCTCGACCGTTGCTGTACCGCTCATGCGGATCACCTCGATGCGGCACTCTCATGTGCTCAACGAGTTTGCGGCATCTGGGTGACTGACGCAGGGCGGTCGCGTGTTGCCATACTCAGCGGCGTTGTCCGCGGGCGCGGGCGTGGGTACGGTCGCGGTGGTGTGGATCGCTTCTTCGGTGCCGATGATGCGTAGGTGGGTGCGGGCGCGGGTGATGGCGGTGTACAGCAGTTCATGGGTGAGCAGTGGCGATCCGGGGCGGATGACGGAGACGCGGTCGAACTGACCGCTTTGTCCTTTGTGGATTGTCACGGCTTGCACGGTTGGTAACTCGGCCAGTCGTACCATCGGGATCAGGATCAGAACCGAATTTACGTGAGCGCCGACAGGGATGGAGCTACTTCGCATTCCGCGAGTACGAACTCGGAGTTCCCCGGTTGCCGATCACGACTCCGACGACGACGTACCGGTCGACATCGCTGTTCGGCGGCCGGCTGCGGGTGACCCATGCACAGTCCGACAGGTGCCGGACGCCCGATGGGTGCGGCGTGAGGTCGAGGACGAGCAGGAGGCCGAGGGTGGCACTGGTCCCGGAGTAGTCGGCGGCCTGGGTGCGGTAGGAACGTTCCAACGCCTGTGGGGAGGCGTCGCCGAGCTCGCGTTTCACCTCCGCGTAGAACTTTGTGGTGCCGAAGCTGATCTGGACGTCGGCCCGTCCGGTGGCGACGTTCGGTATCTCGACCCCGATCCTGCCGGCGAGTGGCCCGTGGCGGAGCCAGTTGGCGTAGTCATTCTGTAGGCGGTCCTCGTGGGGTGGCGGCCGAGTCGGTGTCAGGTAGTCGATGTCGGCCGAGCGTTGCAGGTCATGACGGGTGGCCAGGAACGTGACGGTCGCTTCCAGCACGCTGTCGAACGCCTGCCTCACGTGGCCGGTGTAGTCCGGGCACGCGAGCAGGTTGGTGGTGAGCCGTTGCAGCATCCGCGCGATTATCGGGTCGCGGGTGGCGGCCCGACTCACGGCCGAGTTGTACGTGACGCCCTCGACCAGCCGTAGGCCCTCGTCGTCGAGTCCGGACGCCACGTGGGCTGCTGCTGCTATCCCGAGTTCGGCGGTCAGGGTCGGCGCGATGCCGATGAGTCGCTCGCGGATGACGACGCCGGGATCGGTAGGCAAGGCCGGCTGGGCGTCCGGCTGGGCGAGCTGATCCAGTCGCTCCCGGAGTTGGCGGAGCTGTCCGATCCGGGCGTAGGGCTCGGATGCCTTTTCGGCCTCGTCGGTGGCGTCCCGCAGTTGGACCAGCAGGACGTGTCGCCGGATAAGCGAGGTCTCGATGACCGGCCGGACCAGCCGGACCAGGCCGTCCGGGCCGGTGACTCCTGGGACGGGGATCATCGAGCGGTCCAGGATGTACGCATCGAGCATGGTGTCGAGTGCGCTCCATGCGTTCGGCCAGGACGTTCTTCCGGCCGCCGAAAGGGCACGAGTGAGAATCTCCGCCAGTCGGTCCCAGGCCCTGGTCACGGTTTCGCGTGGCCGTCGCCACTCAGGGACGTGGCTGCTGCGGAGCATTGCGGCACGCCGGGCCAACCCCGTTCGGATCTCGGTCTGCGCGCGGCTCAGGTCGTCGGCGGACTCCCGGAAGAAGCCCATGACCGCGTCGATGCCGGCGCCATAGAGCGCCGCGTCGTGGCGTCCCTCCTCGGCGGCCTCGGCGTTGGCGAACTGCTGTCTGGCCGCCACCAGCCGTTCGGCCACGTTGATCGGCTCAGCAACCGCCCGCCGGAGCAGGTCGAGCCCGTGCTCGACGGTCGCGTCCGTACTGGCGTCGGGTACGTCCTGCAGCCCAATGAGCGTCTGCCGCAGTGCCGTCCCGGCGGACCTGTCCATACCCCACGTGTCGAGGGCCGCGCCGATCAGGCGTGGGAGCCGTTCGGTGTACTCGGGGTCGAGGACGGTGAGGTTGTCCGGGCTGAGCATCGCCACGGTGGCCGGTACGTTGCCGATGTCGACGATTGCCAGGCGCAGCGCCGCTTCGGCGAACGCGGCTGCGAGGAGAGGCCGTTGCCCGGATGCCGCGGCGTGCCCGCGCAGGAACGTGGCGTGAAGCTTTGCGCCGTACCGGTCCAGGAACGTCGGTACGGCGAGGAGTTCGTCGGTTGTCTCCACCAGCGCGAGGAGGCTGGACTGTGCGGCCAGTCCCGCGAGGAGGGCCGCGACCCACGAGTCCGGCACCGGGCCCGCCTGCTTCACCAATGCGCGGAAGGCCAGCGGCGCCATCGGGCCGGCCGCCGACCGGGTGATCTCGTCCGTGTCCGGGCGGGTCAGGCGGGCGAGCAGGGCGCCCAGCGGCGGGACGTTCGCACCGGCCGACGCGGCGAGCAAGCCGTCCAGCGCTCCGGTGGTCACCACAAGGGTTGACCCCGACCGGCCGGGGTGATGATGGTCGATCTCGTCAATGTCTCGCGGACGAGCGCCTCGTCGGCGGTGGTGACGAGGATCTGCAGGCCTGGCATGTCGATACACAGCTGTTCCAGGGCGGTCAGTAGGGCCACCGCGTCGTCGTCCTGGACCTCCTCCGACCGAGGGCTGTCGATCATGAGGAGCCCGGGATGTGTGGCGATGCCGTGGCGGTGACCTATCCGCAGCAGCGCCACGATGACCGCGATGCGCAGCCGCAGCCGCTCTCCGGGTGACTGGGTCCTGAACCACTCCCGGGGCCCGCCGGTCTTGTAGACCTGGAGGCGTCCGGCCCGGTCGGCGGCGACCCGGTCGAGATTGCGGAATCCGAAGCTGCGGGCCAGGTCGGCGATGTTGGTGTTCAGTTCGCCGAAGAGGTCGTCGCTCGTGGCGGCCTGCTCCTCGGTCAGAATCGCCACCGCGGCGTCGAGCACGGTGCGTACATCGTCATGGCCGTCGCGGGGCGCAGGGGTGCGGACCGATTCGAGGGCCGCGACCGCGCCTTCCAGGCGCGTGATGCGATCGATGAGCGTGCGTCGCGGGTCGCGGGTGCCTGCGGCCTGGGCTTCCGCGAGGGCACGCTCGGCGTCAGCCAGGGCTTGGCGCTGCTCTTTGGCGTATTCCGCGGCCTCGTCGTATTTCACCTTCGCCGCCTGCTCGGCGTTCCTGCTGGCGCGAAGTCGCCATTCGGCTTCCTGCTGCGCCGCCACCTGCTGCTGGCTGTCGGCGGCTCCGTTGACGGCGGGTTCGGTACACACCGCGCAGATGGCGTGGAGGCGTTCATCGTCGCGCCGTTGCGGGCTGATCGGGGACTCGCAGCGTGGGCACACCTGCGGGTCGAGCGCGTGGAACAACAGCCGGGCCGCCTGATGCTCCCGTACGTCGTTGAGACGCTTCTCGTCGCGACGTCGTTGCCACCGCAGTAGTTCAAATGTATCCCGGGCCTGCCCGACGCTGGCTTCCGCGAGGACAGCCGACGCGGTCCGTTCGGACACCGTCCTCACCAGCGCGGCGGTCGACGCGGGCGAGCCGGCGTTGGCGAACTCGCCGCGTACGGCCTCCAGCTCGACCAGCGCACCGTGCCGTTGCTCGTCGAGGAGCAGCCGGAGCTTCGCCGCGTCGGCTTCGGCGGCGCGGTCGGCCTCCGTCAGCTGATCGCGGACCGCCTTCATCCGTGTCAGGAGGGCCGCACTCGGCAGGTCGAGGAACACCTGTAGGAGCCGGCCGGGAAGACCGCCGACCACGGCGTCGCCGAGGAGCGCCGGCTCACCACCGGGAGGCAGGTAGAGCGCACCGAAGTAGGCCGGCCATCCGTAGACCGCCCGGCCCGACTCCGAGCGGTTGGACGTGGACTCCAGCCGCTCCAGGTTCAGTAGCTCCATCATGAGCGACTCCACCATCGTGGCGAACGACGCCTCGTCGGTGGCGTCCAGGATCTCCACCACACCGCGGTCGGGCTGGGCAGCGTCGACACCGATCAGGCTGTCGCAGTCGCTGGCGGAGAGCACCCGCGCCGACACCAGGTCGCCACCGTTGAGGGTGAGCCGGAAGCCGAGGCACCGCCCGGCGACCACCGCGTCGCAGTCGAGACGGTTCAGCCAACTGCGGACAACGCCTTGCAGCCCGCTTCGTGGTGACCCGCGCAGGCACCAGGTCAGCAATTCGAGCACGCTGGTCTTGCCACGCAGGTTGTCCGCGGCGAGCACCGTGAGCCCCGGACCGAACTCGATGAGGCTGTCGAACTTGCCGAGCGGTTCGACCGAGCGGACTCCGGCGATTCGTAGCCGCCGCGCCCGCACCGGCCGGGGCAGCGCGCTCGACAGTTGCGGGGTGAAGTCGTACCGGTCGAAGATCCGCTCCACGACCGCCACCGGCAGTCCGGTGCCGACCGCGACGCGGGTGGCGAGGTTCTGGGCGGTCATCGCGGGCTGGCCGCGCGGCTGCTCTGCCGGAGCAGACGATCAAGGTGATAGCGCAGTCTCGCTCGAACCCGCGGTGCGATGGAGGCGATCCGGTCTCCGATGACCGTAAGGCGGTACTCCTCCTGCCGGTACTGCCGCTCCTTGAGCTGACTGCCTCGATGGCCCTCCGCGAAGGAGGCGACGGCCCGGGTGCGCTCGACGAAGTAGGCGAACTCCGGAGCGTCTCGCAGAATGCGGTCGGCGATGTCGCGACCCGCCCGGGTCAGGAAGTAGTCGTGCTGCTGCACCCTGCCGGCGCTTCCTCGTTTGCGGCGAACGACGAGATGAGCACTACGGAGAACAGCGAGTGCGTCGTCGAGCGGTTCGTAGGCGCCGAACAGAAAACGGATCATCGGATAACAGCGGACCTCGGGCTCGTCGGAATCAATGATCGCACTGGCTAGATGCAGGAATGCGGCATCACCACGCTGTTCGTACTCATTGATCAGCTCATCGGCGAAATAGTCCGGGTTGCGCACCCAGAAGTCGAGCTTCTGCAGGCGGACCTGACTTTCCAGCACCGCGACAGCGTCGACGAGTGCCGGGTCATTCTTCGGTGGACGCGACAACGGCACAGCCGCCGCCGCAATGATCAGCAGGATACGAACAGCATCCTGAGCTCGGCTCGCGACACGATCTTCATCGACATCCGCCGTCGACACGCAGTGGATTCTATGGACAACGCCGGTCAACCACCACACCTGATCCTCGGGCGCTTCTGCATGATCCGGTGTTGCATTACCAGAACCGACGGTGAAAGAGAAGGCACGTCTCAGATGATTTTTTCGCTGTTGTGGCAGCATCGGACAGTACGGCTTGCCCCTTGTCACGCCCCTACGGCGACGCGGAAAATCGGACACATCCGGAATCCGTGAGGACGTGGAGTGGATCAGTCCTGGAATGATCTTCCTCTAGATCGACCGATCGCTATCGAGGGCGTAGGTGCGGAAGATTTCGCATTGATGATCGACTCACTGCCCGCTGACGCGCCTGCGGTTGTCGCATACAACGGGAGTCCGCAGTCCAGACCCGCCGAGTTCGTGGCGGGTCTTCTGGTTGAGCTGGACCGGATCGCCCGGCAAATGTTCCCGGCGTGGCTGCCGGAGGCGGCACACATTCACGACGTGGCCGGAGCAGGCGTCGTGGCGATGCGCTCGATCGCGCTGCGCGCCGCTTGGGACACCGGGCAGTACGGCCCGTTCCTCGCTGATCTGGCCGAGCGTTCGGTTGCCCGTCGCGCGTCATCGCTTGGTCCTTTCGACCCGGAGATCCGCGCGGCTGGCCTTGCCAAGGTCATTGCCCGCACCTTCGCTCGCTCCCGGACCGCGATACTGGTGAGCGCCGGTCGCGATCTCACCGTCGACCAACAGCATGCCCTCGCCATCGGTGCACGGTGGCTGTGCGACGTCGGCCACTTCGGCGTGTGGTTCACCGGCGCTCCGATGTGGGCGGTCGACGCGCTGGAGATCGTGCAGTTCACGCCTGCGGCCATTCCATCCGATGCCGGGAACGGCGCGCCTGCCGAAGAAGCCGTGACCTATCCGGCGATCGCCGGGCGTCCGCATCCGGCGAGCATGGCAGAGCAATCTCTCGAAGCCGCCCTTGAAAACGCTTCGTGGGCCTTCGGTCGTGAGTGGAACACGACTTACCAGGCGCATCCGCTGGTCAATCCCGTCAAACTCGACCTCGTTTGGCACCAGGAACAATGTGTCGTCGAGATTGATGGTGCCGAGCACCGCGAACCGGCCAGGTTCGCCGCCGACCGGCAACGTGACGTGCTGCTCCAGCTGGCCGGATACGCCGTGCTGCGATTCACCAACCACCAGGTCCTGACCCAGGTCGACCTGGTGCTCGCGCAGATCCAACATTTCCTCGCCGGCCGACGGGCCGGCAATGATGAAGGGGCATTACATGCCGGACCCGAAGCCGTCACCGCCGAAGCTGTCATTGCCACAGCGGGCGCTACTGCTCATCCTCATGGCGGAGAACGCTGAACTCTGCAACGCCGATATCGCGGAGAAGTATGCGCCGGGCCTGAAGCTCTCGGGAAAGCCTCGGACTCAGCTTGCCGATGACTTGAAGTTCATCGAATGCCGGAAGGGGCCGAAGAACGCTTTCTATTTCTCCCTTCTGGACGAAGGCTGGCGATGGTGCCGTGAGGAGCTGGCGCGGACCGCCCCACCTGCGGCTGGATCCGGCGGCGAAGCGCTCTATGCCGTACTCGGCGGACTGAACCGCTTCCTCGACCGAACCGGATACAGCCTCGCGCAGGTCTTCGGCGGCCTCTCAATCGTCGTCGACGACCAGCCGACGGAGGGCGCCTCCACTGTGCCGCCGACCGCTGACGAGATCGAGCAGGCGATCCGCCGCGCCTACCGGGAGCTGGCCGATCCCGCGGGCGCCTGGATCGGCTTGGCCGACATCCGCGACAAGCTCGGCGACATCCCGAAACCGCAGGTCGACGGTGTCCTCAAGCTCATGACGCGGATGCCTGGCGTCCAGATCGAGGAGCAGACCAACCAGAAGGAACTCGAAGCAAGGGACCGGGTCGCGGCGGTGAAGATCGGTGGACGCGACCAGCACCTGTTGGCGATCGGTGAATCATGACCGATCCAGAGGTCAAGGCCCTGACGGGTCTGCGTATCAACCTGGCTCCAACCCGCGACGACGTCTGGCGTCGTTCGGAGTTCCACGTCGACACGTTGCACAGGGAGGTTGCCGACGCGATCCTGGATGCGATCGGCGACGCCCGCGATAGCGTCGACGCCAGCCCGGTAGGTGTGGTCGTTCAGGGGCAACGCGGTTCCGGCAAGACCCATCTGCTCGGCTGGGTGCGGGAGCAGGTACAACGCCAGGACGGCTACTTCTTCCTTGTCAGCCTGCTCGACGCCAACCGGTTCTGGCACGGCGTCGCCCATTCGATGCTCAACGGCCTCACCCGCCAGGTCGAGGGCCACGAGACACAACTTCGGGTGTTCCTGCGCCGCGTCACGCTCATGACCGGAGTCCCGTTCGCGGCACGCCAGGCCATCATCGGTGACGCGCCGCTTGACCAAACTGCCATTGAGGAATTCCTCGGCGCACTCCACCGGTTCAACCCCGAGGTTGCCCTCGCCTGCCGGCACACCGCCCGCGCACTTGTGATGTACAACGCGAGCGACTTCCTCATCCGGGAGATCGGTAACAACTTCCTGATTTCAAGCGACGAGTGCGAGCCCGGTGAACGCGGACCGTGGAGGCTGCCACGCGGGATACACCCGCCCGGGGACATCGTCAGCGAGATCTCATGGCTTCTCGCACTCACCGGGCCGTCCGTCGTCGCCGTCGATCAGATCGACGGAATTCTCGCCCCGCTCGCCAAGGCGGCCGCGAAGCAGGCTGACGCCGAGTCGGAGGATTCACTGCTCCTCGACAAGGTGGCCAACGGTCTGATGGACCTACGCGAGGCCACCCACCGGACGCTGACCGTGATAGCAGCCCAGCACGTCGTATGGGAGGTCATCAAGAAGTACGCGCTCGCCTCGGTACAGGACCGATTCGTGGCGACGCAGAACCTCGGCCGCATCCCCACCGCGTCCGTGGGGCAGGCACTCGTCGCGAAGCGGTTGGAGACCCACTACCGCACGGTCGGGTTCGATCCGCTGTACCCGACGTGGCCGATCCACGGGGACGCGTTCGACGAGGCGATCAACTTCATGCCCCGCCAGCTCCTGCAGACGGTGGATCGGCACATCCGGGCCTGCGTCCGCGAGGGCAGCATCCGCGTGTTGACATCGTTCGATACGCTAACCGACGAGGACACCGACGAGGCGCCCACTCCGGTGGTCCGACCGCAGGAGGGCAAGCTCGAAGAACTGGACAAGCAGTTCGCCGAGCTCAAAGCCGTGGCAGACATCAGCGGGGCACTGGCCCAGTACAGCGACGACGCTGAGCTTCCCGGCCTCCTCGCGGCGGGGCTGCAGGCATGGATCATCGAGCGGGGTGAAGCGGGGAAACATTTCGACCAGGATCCGCCGCCGAGCACGAAGCCGGCCCTGCACGCCAGGCTGCGGCGCACCCTGGACGACGCGACGGAGGAGGAAGCGCACTGGGGGTTCCGCGGCATCTCGACCCAGTACCACGCCAACGCGGTTCTCAACCGGATCAGGACCGCATGCACCGAGGCGGGCCTCGCCAGCGATGTCGCCCACCGCCGGCTGTTCCTGCTACGCAACGGCGACTGGCCGAAGTCGCCGCGAAACGTCGAGGCCGTCGCCGCGTTCGAGGCCGCAGGCGGACGACGCCTGACCATGAGCGACGGCGACCTGCGGACCCTGTGGGCACTGCGTGACACGCTCGCCAAGGCACCGGCCGACGTGACAGCATGGCTGATCTCCCGGCAGCCGACCGGCACGGTGTCCTTCCTCCGCGACGCGCTGGCCGACGCAGCGGCCGACCTACCCGCACCCGATCTCGTAACGTCCGGGTCAGCGACACCGGTGCCGCAGCAGCGGCCGGCCGAACCCGCGGCGCCTGCACGACGCCAGGTCACAGGCCCGTCCATCACGCTGGGAGCCACCATCGATGACGACGCAGCGGTACCGGTCGCGCTGGAAGCGCTCCGCAAGCACACCGCGATCTTCGCCGGCTCAGGGTCCGGCAAGACCGTCCTGATCCGCCGCGTCATCGAGGAATGTGCGCTGCAGGGCGTCTCGACGATCGTGCTGGACCCGAACAACGACCTGGCGCGTCTCGGTGACCCGTGGCCGGCCCCGCCGCCCGGATGGCGCGGCGGTGACGACCGCAAGGCGCGCGACTACCTCGAACACACCGACGTCGTCGTCTACACCCCGCGCCGGGAGGCCGGCCGGCCGATCAGCTTCCAACCGCTGCCTGATTTCTACAGCTTCATTAACGACCCCGACGAGTTCGAGGCCGCCATCGAGTCGGCACTCGCCACGCTCGCGCCCCGCGCCAAGGTGGACGGCAAGACCGTCAAGGCCGAACGTGGCCGTGCCGTCCTGAAGGAGGCCCTCGCCTACTACGCGCGCCGACACCCGGAGACGACTCTGCGCGGGTTCATCGGCATGCTTGACGACCTGCCGGCCGCCGTCACCGACCTCGCGAATGCCGACCGGATAGCGGCCGAACTCGGCCAGACCCTGACCGCGGCCATGGTGATCGACCCACTGTTCGGCGGCGTCGGCGAGCCAGTGAATCCCGGAGAGCTACTGACCCCGCCCGCAGGCAAGCGGGCCCGGGTGTCCGTCATCAGCCTGATCGGCCTGCAGTCGGACGACCAGCGGCAGAGCTTCGTCAACCAGCTACAGATGGCGCTCTTCGCGTGGATCAAGAAGAACCCCGCCGGTGACCGCCCGCTGGGCGGCCTGTTCGTCATGGACGAGGCTCAGACGTTCGCCCCCTCCGGCGCGATGACGGCATGCACCAGAAGCACACTGGCGCTCGCCTCCCAGGCCCGCAAGTACGGCCTCGGACTGGTGTTCGCGACGCAGTCGCCCAAGGGCCTGCACAACCAGATTCCAGGCAACGCCGCCACCCAGTTCTACGGGCTACTCAACGCACCGGTCCAGATCGACAGCGCCCGCGAGATGGCCCGCGCCAAGGGCGGCGACGTACCCGGGATCTCGCAACTGGGCACCGGCGAGTTCTACGTCGCGTTGGAAGGTCAGTCGTTCGTCAAGGTCCGCACGCCACTGTGCCTGAGCCACCACCCGAAGAGCCCGCTCGCCACCGAGGAGGTCCTGGAACGCGCCCGGGTATCCGTGTAGGCAGTCACGTCAGGTCGAGATGGGCACAGCACCCCTCGCAGCCGCCGCGGCCTTCAGCAAGTGCGTTCGCGATGGGAACCCAGGTGAGTTCACTGGGGGGCCACCGCGTCGGGAGATCTGTCGCCAGCCATCGTGCAGGGCCTCGCAGCCCTCGGCGACGTGGAAGACGGTACCGCCGGAGGTGACAGCGACCCGGTCGGGAAGATTGGTACGTTTTGGGCGGCATTCCCAACATTGACTGCGGATGAGGTCATGCACGCACCGTGCGGGGCCGACCGGTGTGGAAATGGCGGGGCAGATCGCCGAGCTGGCGCATCGTGCGCTACGCGGCAACTTCCGGTCCATCGATCCGGCGCAGGCGCGGGTCGTCCTGCTCGACGCGGCGCCGGACGTGCTCGGGCCGTTCCCCGAGCGGCTACGCCGACGCACCGCGGACGGCCTCGGGAAGCTCGGGGTGGAGGTGCGCCTGGGCGCCCAGGTGACCGGCGTCGACGCCGCCGGACTCGAGATCGCCGGCGGCGGGCCGGCGCAACGCATCGAGGCGCGCACGAAGATATGGGCGGCCGGCGTTACGGCATCCACGCTCGGGCAACTGCTCGCCCGGGCCACCGGGGCGCCGATCGACCGGGCCGGCCGGGTGAATGTCGAACCGGACTGCACGATACCCGGATATCCGGAGATCTTCGTGGTCGGCGACCTTATGGCCCTCGACCGGCTACCCGGCGTCGCCCAGGTGGCGATCCAGTCCGGGCGGCACGCGGCCGGCACGATCGCGGACCGGTTGCACGGCCGGGATCATACGACCGCGTTCAGGTACCGTGACCGCGGGACGATGGCCACGATTTCCCGGTTCCGGGCCGTCGGCAAGGTGGGCCGGATCGAGCTGTCGGGTTTCATCGGCTGGCTGGCGTGGCTGATCGTCCACCTGGTCGCCCTGACCGGGTTCAAGAACCGCCTGGCGGCACTAGCGAACTGGGGCATCGCGTTCGCCGGACGGGCGCGACCCCAGCGCACGATCACCGAACAGCAGGTCTTCGCCCGGACTGCGGCGCTGAATCCACCACCAGTTCCGGGTACCGGGGACGGTCAGGCCGAGGTCGGCCGTAGTACCGCGGCGCCCAGTTCGTGACAGATCCGCAGCGCCATCTCGACGTCGGAGCGTTGCCCCTCGATCGGGCGTCCGACCGCTTCCTCGGCCTTACGGATCCGGTACTGGACGGTGTTCTTGTGCAGTGTGAGCCGCTCGCCGGTGGCGACGTAGCTGCCTCCGGTGCCGAGAAAGACCTGTAGTGTCTCCCGCAGGCGGGTGGCCTGCTCGTCGTCGTCGGCGAGGTTCCCCAGGACCTGCCACACCCAGCCGCGGGTGGCCTGCAGGTCGGCGAGGACCAGCGCGACCGGGCCGGTCTCCGCGAAGGTGGTGATCTGTCGGCTTGGACGGGCCAGGGTGGCGACGTCCTGCGCCCGCAACGCCTGGTGGTGCGTCTGCCGGAAGCCGTCCACCCCGGCCGCCGGCTGGCCGACGGCGACCCGCACGGCCGGTTCGCGGTCGGCGACGACCTTGCCCAGCGCGTCCCAGGCGACGTCCGTGCGGCTGCCCAAGGGCAGCCACGACCAGGCAACCGTTTCGTCGCACGGCACGAACAGCGGTCGGGTCCGGCAGCCGAGCGCTTCGGCCACCACTGTGGTGAGGCGGTCCAGGCGCGCCAGTCCCTGGCCGGCCTCGCTGCTCTCGGTGACCCACGAGACCAGGCCCAGATGGTGCTGGCGCAGCCGGTACCCGACGGTGGCCTCCGCCAGGTCGAGGTCGACCGGCCGGTCATCCAGCAACGCCCTGACCCGCAGGGTGCGCGCCGCGTTCTGGCTGAGCAGCCAGTGGTCCCGTTCCTGTTGGTAGGCGGAGATCACGCGTTCGGAGACATGGTCGATGTACCGGAAGCTGAGGTTCAGCAGCCGGGCCACCACGGGTACCACCGTGGCCGGGTCCGAGACCTGCCGGTCGACCTCGTCCAGGCACCAGGTGAGGAACCGGCCGTGACCCACCCGGTAGGCCCGGACGAGCGCCTCCAGGGGTATCTGGCGTTGGGCCAGCCGGCGGGCGTACTCCACCGCGGCCGCCGGCGCTTCCAGGCTCTCCGGAACGAGGTCGTGCCCGAGCAGGTGCAGCAGCGTGGTGACATTGCTCTCGACGCTGGCCGCGAGCAGTTTGACCACCGCGTCGTCGCCGCGAAGCTCGGGGATGTTCCTGGTCAGCTCGTGCCATACGTCGTCACTGACCTCGAGAAGCTTCGCGTTGACCGCCAACGCCACCGCCGCCACGTGGCGGTCGACGAGGGGACTGTCGAGGTCCACGGCATCATCGTATGGCCCGGCCCCCGCCGGGCCATATCAACCGAAATGGTGGGGTCATCCCAGAGCACGGACGTCGCGCATGACCGTCTCCGGATCGCTGGCCGGCGCGACGAGAGCCAGGACGAGGTCACCTTCGGCGCTGCCCCACTCGCCCTCGCCCGCGACCAGACCCCAGTACGGCGCGGGGAACGCCGGTGGCGCCGCCCCGACCCATCCGGTCACGCCCGAGACGGTGCCCCGGGGCCAGGCCGGCGCCGCGTCCGTGCGGATGAACACCGGCCACTCGTAGTGTTCGGCGACCTTCAGCACGGACGCGTAGGCCTGCGGGTCGACGAGGTCGGCCGCCGGGGTGGACCCCTCGTCCAGAAGCAGGCCGGCGATCCGCGCGCCGGCGAAGAGGCGCAGCAGGTCGGCGACGTACATCGCGGCGGTGTCGGCCTGATCGGCGTCCGGTGGCCCGGCCGTCTTGCCTGCCTGCTCGGTCGCGGTCGCCAGCCAGCGGGCCGGCGAGGGAAGCGTCAGCACGACCGGAACGGCGGCACTCGCCGTCAGCGCGGCGACGGCCTGGTCGGCCCGGCCGCGCGCCGTCTCATCGCTGAGCAGCACCCGCAGCGGGTACCCGGGACGCCTGCGGGCCGCCATGGCGTCCCGCAGCGCGTCGTCGTTGGCGAACTGGGCGTACAGGTCGGCGAGGTCGACCAACAGCGCATCGGAGGAGAACATGCCCTGCGCCTTGGCGTAGAACCCGACCAGGTCCCCCGGGGAGTCCCACGGCACCGGCCGGCCGGCGAGCAGCTTGTCCCGGCAGTACCCGAGGTTGTCGAACCAGACCGCGCGCTGCCGGCCGGACGGCGGCGTTTGCAGGCTGGTCAAGAGTGCGCTCACCGCTGCGCCTCCGTTCCCGCCGGCTTCAGCGACGCCACCTGCGCCTCCAGGTCGGCGATGCGGGCCTGCTGGGCGGTCAGGGCCACGACGTTCGGGTCGGGCAGGTGGATCGGCGGCACCTCGCTCATCGGCCCGGCGACCCGGACCGGTCCGCGGGTGGTCCAGGCGGTGGCGTGGATGGTGCTGTTGTCGTCGCCCCATGAGCCGTAGTAGGGCAGGTGGGCCGGTGGCTCCGGAGTGACCCAGTCGGCGACGAACTCGGCGTACGGCCGGCCCCGGCGCTTGCGCGCGGCCCGCTCGGCGTCCCGGGCTGCCGCGGTGACGTCTACGTCGACCGCGAGGTTCTGCTTGTCGTACACCACGAAGTAGATCTCACGCGCGACCTCGGGCGAGAGGTAGCCGGCCGCGACGTCGGCCAGGACCGCCTCCGGGTCGCGTTCGAGGACATCGCCGTACCCGCCGCCGGCGCCCTGGCAGATCATGTAGACCTCGCCCTCCTCGGCGAGTTCGAAGCCCATGCCCATGTGGTGCGTGGAGTAGCGGGCCTCGGGGAAGGGACGGGTGTTCATGACCGTCTCGTAGTCGAACGACCACCGCTCGGGGTGCCCATCCAACTGCTCGAAGACGTTGACTCCCTTGATCTTGGCCAGCGGGTACGTCGGGCAGCCGTACCCGCCGAACACGCCAGGGATCGCCGGGAACTTCGAGCCACTCGACACGGTCGCGAACCCCCACAGCGGAGTGCCCTTGGCCGCGACGGCCATCTCGTATCCCATGCCGCCGCGGTGCTTGCCGAAGCCCTGGGCATCGCGCTTGATCTTCTTCGAGGTGAGCTGGAGGAACGGCACGTCGTCCTCGATGATCTCCTGCTCGCCGATGTCGGCCATGGCCGCGAAGAACGGGGCCATCGAGTGCTCGCCGTCGCGGTGCGCCCGCGCGCCGCCGCCCATGCCGTTGAGATCGGCGCAGACGTTGCCGACGAACTCGCCGTGCTGGGTGACGCCGCCAAACAGGAACGTGTTGATCTGGTTGAACCAGGGCGCGATCACGGACCCGTACTTCTTCGGGGCCGAGTACTGCATCTTGGCGAACAGGGCCTGGGTGACCCCGAACGTCTTGAAGATGCTCTGCAGGCTCTGCCCGAGCGGCGCGTCGAAGCCGGGGTTGACGCAGCTACCCTCGTCGGTCAGCACCTCGATCGGGTTCATCATGCTGATGCCGCGCGGCAGGTCCGGCCAGAAGAATCCGAGAAATGCCTGGTTCATCCCGCATTTGGCCGAGCCGAGGGTGGCGTTGAAGGCGCGGTTCATGAACTGTGGTGCCGCGCCGCGCCAGTCGATGGTCAGTTCGTCGCCCTTGACGGTGATCGCACACGGGTACTTGATGAGGACGTTCTCCCGCAGCGTCGAGTCGGAGAACAGGTTGACCCGGTAGGTGCCGTCGGGCAGTTCGCGGATGCGGCGGCGCGCCTCGGCCTCGACGTCCTCCAGCGACTTGCGCAGCGAGGCGACGAACGCGTCCCGCCCGACCTCCTCGACGAGGGTGAGCAGCCGCTCCTTGATCCGCAGCGCGGAGTACAGCTTCACCTTCAGGTCCTGGTACTGCAGCTTCGGCTCGCGGACCGAGTTCTGCAGGAAGGTGAGCAGGTCCCGGCGGATCCGTCCGCCCTCGACGATCTTGAAGGGACTCATCCGGATACCGTCGTCGTAGGCGGACTCGGAACTCGACGGCATCCCGCCGGGCTCCTTGGCGCCATTCTCGCCCTCGTGGATGATCGTCGCCACCCAGGCGATCAGCTCACCGCCGTAGAAGACCGGCAGGATCAGGCTCTGGTCGGTGTTGTGGATGTTGCCGTACCGGGCATCGTTGTGGATGAACGCGTCACCGTCGTGGACGCCGACGCTCGGATCGTCGATCCAGTACTTCTTGATGAAGCGCACCGGGTAGTGCAGCACCGAGGCGAAGGCGAGCACCCCACCGGTACTGATGTGGATGAGGTCGCCGGAGGCGGAGTAGACGGCGCTGGTCAGGTCGCCCCACTTCGCCCCGGGGGCGGCGCCGGTCTGCTCCATCATCTCGAACGCCTCGTCCAGCCCGGCGACGAGCCGCTTGCGTACCTTGTCCAGGGCGTTGGTGTCGATCGGTCCGGACAGCAGCCGCTCCTCGTCCGCGGTGCGGGGTGCCATCCGGTGGTCGGTCATGATGTCGGGGTCGGGCCCGAGGAACAGCGTGGCGCCGGTCAGGAACCGGTCGACCCACTCCTGGTCCTCCGGCGAGAACTGCTGCTTCGCCAGCTCGGTCATTCCGGTCTCCTTATCGTCCGTTCTTGCGGAACCAGATCGCGCCCTGGCTGCCGGATTCCAGCCGCCAGTCGGGTGCCACGAGGTAGGTCGTGGTCGAGACGGTGACCGCGGCCGGGCCGTGCACGACCAGCCCGGGTTCGAGCGCGGTCGCGTCGTAGACCGGGGTCTCCACGGGCCCGTCCACGCCGACGAAGTGGCACTGCCGGGATCCGACCGGGGTGGCCGGTACCGGTGATCCGCCGGGGAGGGCAATGTCGAACTCCACCGTGTCACCCTCCACATAGGAGGCGACCCGGATCGTGCTGATCCGGATGCCGGCCTCCGGGGACTGGCTGCCCTCACCGAAGCGGCGGCCGTAGTCGTCGGCGAACAGGTGCATGAGCGCCACCACGTCGCGTACGCTCGCCAGCCGGTTGCGGTCGGCGACGACGGCCATGGTGACGAGCTGGTTGCCGTAGCGCATGTCCAGCTCCAGCCGGTGGCGCACCGCGTCCCCGGGCAGCCCCTGCCGCACCAGGTCCGCGCGTCCCCGCTGCTCCAGCTCGGCGACGATGCCGTTGAACCGGTCGAAGTCGGTGAACAGGGTGCGGCTCGACGCGTCGAACAGCACGACCGGCACGGTCCGCTCGTGGATGTGCAGCTGCGGGGTGTTGCCGGCGCCGAGCGCCGAGAAGACCGCACTGTACGGCGGCGCCAGCACCCGGTCGACGCCGAGGTGGTCGGCGATGCCGCAGGCGTGCAGTGGCCCGTTGCCGCCGTAGGCGAGCATGGTGAACTCCTCCGGCAGGTACCCGCGGATGCGCAGTTCCTTGGCCATCCCGGCGGCCATCTGCTCGTCGACCTCCGCCCGGATCAGCTTGGCGATCTCGACCGGCTCCAGATCGAGGTGGTCGCCGAACTCCTCCTCGATCGCGAACACCGCCCGCTTGACGTTGAGCGGGATCCGGCCGTCGGCGTAGCGCTCCGGGTCCAGGTAGCCCAGCAGCAGGTCGGCGTCGGTGACGGTCGGGCGCAGGCCGCCGCGGTCGTAGCAGGCCGGGCCGGGGTCGGAGCCGGCGCTGTGCGGCCCGACCGACACCGACTGGTGCAGCCGGTCGTAGGAGGCGATCGATCCGCCGCCGGCGCCGAGGGTGACCAGGTGGATCATCGGCAGGCTGACCAGCCAGCGGTCGATGGTCGGCATGAAGTCGTAGTGTTTGACCCCGTCGGCCGGGACCAGGCCGATGTCGAAGCTGGTACCGCCCATGTCGGTGGCCACCACGTGGCCGAGTCCGGCCTGCTTGGCGAGGTGCTCGCTGGCGGCCACGCCGGCGATCGGTCCGGAGTGGATGGTCTGCAGCGCATCGGTCGAGTTGAGCTGTGCCATCCCGCCCGAGTTGTGGTTGACCAGCATGGGATGGGTGTAGCCGTGCTCGCGCAGGTTCTGCTCCAGCTCGGACAGGGCGTGGTACATCGTCGTGTGCAGGAACCCGTCGATGATCGTCGAGGTAGCCCGCACGTACTCGCCCTTGCGGCCGGACAGCTGGTGCGACAGCAGCATCGGGACCGCGCCGAGCTGGTGCGCCGGGTACTCCTCCAGGAAGATCTCCTGTACCCGCAGTTCGTGCGCCGGGTTCTCCACCGCGTTGGTCAGGCAGACCACCAGCGCCTGGGCGCCGGCGTCGAGCAGTTCGCGCAGCCGGCGCCGGATCTCGTCGTCGTCGACGCCCAGCAACACCCGGCCGGCGTAGTCGACCCGTTCCCGCACCGAACGGATGAGCCGCTGCGGTACCAGGGGATCCGGCCGGGTAGCCCCGGACAGGTCGTTCTTGGCGAGCTCGTCGAGCCCTTCGCCGTAGCCGCGGCCCCGCGACAGCGGGATGGTCGCCTCGAAGCCGGCGGTGACGATCGCGCCGACCTGCGGACCCTTGCGCTCGATGAGGGCGTTGGTGCCCAGCGTGGTGGCGTACCGGACGGAGTCGACCGCGCCGAGCACCGCGTGCCGGTCCATGCCCAGTCGGGTGCACGCCTGGTCGAGCGCGTCGTTGAACCCCTGCGCGAGGTTGTGATGCGTGGTCAGCGCCTTCGCCTGGATGTACTCCTCGTCGAAGGCGACGAAGCAGTCGGTGAACGTGCCGCCGATGTCGACCGAGATGCGCCTCATGACCTGACCTCCCGTCCGGCCCACTGGACCTTGAGCGCGTCGACGTCGATCTCCATGTCGACGGTCGGCGGGTGGCCGGGCGGCAGGTACTCGGCCTCGATCTGGGTGCCGCAACCCGGGCAGTAGTACTCGAGGATCCGGCACCAGGCCGGGTCCGGGGCGAAGGTGAACTCGTACCGGCTCGGGTCCAGCAGCGGCCGGTGAATCTCCCGGGGGTCACGGTCGTGTACGAGTGTGCCCTGCTTGTAGTTGCCCCGCGCCGGGGCCAGGTCGTGGCCGCAGCGTCGGCACAGCCACCGCTCGCGGTCGAGGTCGATCTCGAGGTACTCGGTCATCGGTACGCGCATCACAAGCTCCGGAGGTCGGTCAGCAGCAGGTCGCCCGCCGCGCTGGTCTGCGCCTGCCAGCCCATCGGCAGGCGCATGGTGAAGAAGGGGCCCTCGATCACGGCAGGGCCGTCGATCTGCGCACCGGGCCGCTGCGCCACCAGGTCGATCAGCGGCAGGTCGAGGAGGCCGCCGTCGCGGCCGCGCACCGCGCGGATACCGGCCGGTACCGCGAGGCTGGGCTCCACCTGACCGACCGGAGCGGCCGACACGTGCGGAAGCGGCGCCACGACCGTCAACGCCAGCGAGACGAGACCGTCCCCGGGCTGCTTCGCGGCGTCGGCCGGATCGGCCAGGTCGACGAACTCGTCGCGCTCGTCGCGTTCGATCCGCAGCCGCCAGGACTCGACGCATCCGGCCGGGTCCACGCCCTCGGCGGACATGTCGCGGGCGGCACGCGCCCGCAGCTCGGACCCGACCTCGCCCACGGGGACACCGTCACCCAGCGGTTGCTCGTAGCGCTGGGAGATGTCGGAGTATCCGATACCGACGGCGCTGAACACCGCGGCGGTCCGCGGCACGATGACCCGGCTGACACCCGCCAGTCGAGCCGCGCCGCACATCGTCATCGGACCGGCTCCCCCGAACGCGGCGACCACCGTGTCCCGAGCCGGGTGGGCGCTGCGCACCGCGTCCGCGACGCGCTCCAGGTACGCCTCCTCCATCCGGTAGAGCGCCTCGTCGATGCCGATCCCGAGCGGTTCGGCCACCGTCGTCTCCACCGCCCGGCGGCTGGGTTCTGCGTCGAGCTTGAGCGAGCCGTTGAGGTAGGTGCCGGGGTCCAGAACGCCCATCAGCAGGTATACGTCGGTGATCGTGGCGTCGGTGCCGCCGAGGCCGAAGCAGGCCGGACCCGGGGCGGCGCCCACACTGTCCGGACCGACGGTGAGCTGCCCGTCGTGTACCCGGATCACCGAGCTGCCGCCCACGCCGTGGCTGGTGATGGCGGCCAACTCGAACGACGTGGGAATGTGCTCCACGCGCCCGCGCGGGTCCACCTCCACCACGCCGTCGGTCACCACCCCGACGTCGGTGGTGGTACCCCCGACGTCGGCCATCACGACGTGCCGGAAGCCGTACTGTCGGGTCAGGGCCCGGGTGCCTTCCAGGCCGCCGCGCGGGCCGGAGCTGTAGGTCTTGATGGCCGAGGACTTGGTGACCCGCGACGAGCCGCCGTCGTTGCGGAAGATGAGCAGCGGATGCCGGGTGTGCTGGTCGCGTAGCCGCCGCTCGGTGTTGAACAGGAATCGCTCCATCGCCGGGTGCAGGAACGCGTTGAGCAGTGCGGACCAGGTGCGCCGCACGTCGTCGCGGTCGGCCACCAGCTCCCAGCTGAACAGCAGCGGTACCGCGCCGAGCAGGTGGCGCGGGTACAGCTGCAACAGCAGTCGCTTGACCCGCTTCTCCTGCGCCGCCCCGTCCGGGCCGCCGACCGACACCACGAGCCGGCTGGCGCCGCCGGTCGCGAGCGTGTTCACGGAGGCGACGAGCTGCGCCGACAGGGTCTGGTCGTCGGCGGTGACGTCCACGACGGCGTGGCGGGTGCCCACCAGCGCGGCGAGCAGGTCCTCCTCCTCGACGGTGGCCGCCAGCCCTTCGACGAGGGTGGCATCAGTGGTGAGCAGGCCCAGCCGCGGCCCTTTGCGTTGGACCAGTGCGTTGGTGCCCTGAGTGGTGGAGTACCGGATGCGGTCGGTCGTCTGCAGCAGGGCGGCGGTACGGGGCTCGTCGTAGAGCAGGACCGACGCCTTCGCCAGGCCGTCGAACAGGCAGCGGCTCAGGTCGAAGGGGGTGGTGAGGGTCTTGGTGTACCGCACGCCGTCGCTGTCGATGATGCAGACGTCGGTGAGGGTTCCGCCGTTGTCGATGTTGATGAGTCGTGTCATGGGCGTCGTCCGATCCTCGAACCGAGTGCGCCGACGGCGCTGTCAGCGCCGCTGACGTTAGGTGCGGACGGTTGCCCGGCCATCGTGTCGCCGATACCAACCCGCGTAAGCATGTTGTGTTCGCGGTACGACGGCCGCACCGGCCGCCGCCCGTACCGTCGGGTCATGCAGAGAGGGGAACGGGCATGGTGACAGAACGGCCGGGCCGCCAGTTGCTCTGGGAACCGTCAAAGGAACGGATCGCCGGGACGCGGATGAGCGCCTACCTGGACTGGCTGGCCCGCGAGCGGCAGTTGCGTTTCACCGGCTACGCCGAGCTGTGGCACTGGTCGGTCGACGACCTCGACGGGTTCTGGCGCTCGATCTGGGACTACTTCGACGTCCGCGCCAGCACCACGCCGACCACGGTGCTCGGTGCCCGACGGATGCCCGGCGCGACCTGGTTCCCGGGCGCCCGGCTCAACTGGGCCGAGAACGTGCTGCGCTACGCCGACCGCGACGGCCCGGCCGTCGTCGGGCTCACCGAGGGCGCGGAACCGGTCGAGCTGTCATGGGCCGAACTGGCCGCCCAGGTGGCCTCGTTCGCAGCCACGCTACGCGAGCTGGGGGTACAACCGGGCGACCGGGTGGCCGCCTACCTGCCCAACATTCCGCAGGCGGTGGTGGCGCTGCTGGCCACGGCCAGCCTCGGCGCCATCTGGTCGTGCTGCGCGCCGGACTTCGGTACCAAAGGTGTCATCGAGCGGTTCCAGCAGATCGCCCCCACCGTGCTGATCGCGGTGGACGGCTACCGGTTCGGCGGCAAGGATGTCGACCGTGCCGAGGTGCTCGCCGAGCTGCGCGAACAACTGCCGTCGGTGCGGCACACGATCGTCGTCCGGCACCGGTACCCCGACCGCGCGCCGCCGCCCGACACGCTGGCGTTCGACGCCCTCACCGGTACGCCCGCCGCACCGTACTTCGAACGGGTCCCGTTCGACCATCCACTGTGGATCCTGTACAGCTCGGGCACCACCGGGCTGCCCAAGGGGATCGTGCACAGTCACGGCGGCATCCTGATCGAACACCTCAAGCTGCACGGACTGCACTTTGACACCGGCCCGGACGACCGGGTGTTCATCTTCGCCAGTACCGCGTGGATGGTGTGGAACGTCCTGGTATCGGCGCTGTCGGTGGGTGCGACGATCGTCACCTACGACGGCAGCCCGGTCACGCCGGAGCCGGACGCCATGTTCGCCGTCTGCGCCGAGCAGCGGGTGACCCGGTTCGGCACCGGCGCCGCGTACCTGACCATCTGCGAGCGGGCCGGAGCCCGTCCCGGGGACCGCTACGATCTGTCCGCCCTGAAATCCATCATGAGCACCGGCTCACCTTTGCCCGACGCCGTCTGGCCCTGGGTCTACAACGCGGTCAAGCGCGACGTGCTGCTCGGCTCCGACTGCGGCGGCACCGACGTGTGCTCGGCCTTCATCGGCAGCAACCCGCTGCTTCCGGTGTACGCCGGTGAGATGCAGGCACCCGACCTGGGGGTGCGTATCGAGTCGTGGTCCGAGGCCGAGCAGCCTCTCGTCGGCGAAGTCGGCGAGATGGTCATCACCGCGCCGATGCCGTCCATGCCGGTCGGGTTCTGGAACGACCCGGACGGCGCGCGCTACCGGGACGCCTACTTCGCCACGTACCCAGGGGTCTGGCGCCACGGCGACTGGCTGACCGTCACCCCGGACGGCACCTACATCGTGCACGGCCGGTCGGACTCGACCATCAACCGCGGCGGCGTCCGGATGGGATCGGCCGACATCTACGCGGCCGTCGACGCGATGCCCGAGATCGCGGGCAGCCTCGTCATCGGCGCCGAACTGCCGGGCGGGGACTACTACATGCCGCTGTTCGTGGTGCTGGCGCCCGGTGCCGAGCTCACCGAGGAGTTGCGCACGCGGATCCGCCGGGCCATCCGCGAGCAGGTCTCGCCACGGCACGTTCCCGACGACATCATCGTGGCCCCGGCGGTGCCCACGACGTTGACCGGCAAGCGACTCGAGGTACCGATCAAGCGGCTGATCCAGGGGGTACCGCCGGACACGGCGGTCAACCGGGCCACCGTCGCCAACCCCGACGTGCTGGGTTGGTACGTCGACTTCGCCGCCAAGCGCACGCCGTCTTCCTGAGCCGTCAAGGAGAGCCCTATGGCCTACACCCTTCCGTCCGATGTGGACGCCCGCCCGGTCGCCGTTATCGGCGGCGGCACCCTCGGCCGGCGCATCGCCGCGATGTTCGCCGCCGGGGGAACCGACGTGCACGTCTTCGACCTGTCCGCCGACCAGCGTGCCGCCGCCGTCGACTTCGCCACGCGGCAAGCACCCGGGATCCGGCAGAAGCTCGACATCACCGCACCCCGCACCGGTACCGTCGAGGCCGCCGCCGACCTGGCCCAAGCCGTCGACCGGGCATGGCTGGTCATCGAGGCGGTACCGGAGAAGCGCGACCTGAAGATCGAGGTCTTCGGCACGCTGGACCGGCTCGCCGCCGCCGACGCGATCCTCGCCAGCAACTCGTCGTCGTTCGCGACCAGCGAGCTGATCGACAAGGTCGAACACGTCGAGCGCGTGCTCAACACCCACTACCAGATGCCGCCCGACCTCAACGCCGTGGAGCTCATGTCCGACGGCCACACCGACGAGAACATCATCCTGGCGCTGATGGCCAAGCTGCCGCAGTACGGGCTCGTCCCGTTCCACGTACGCCGGCAGAGCGACGGCTTCATCCTCAACCGCGTCTGGGCCGCCATCAAGCGGGAGTGCCTGATGGTCGTCGCCGAAGGCGTGGCGACGCCCGAGGACGTCGACCACATGTGGCAGCTGTTCGTCGCCGCCGGGATACCGCCGTTCCGGTTGATGGACCGCGTCGGCCTGGACGTGGTGCTGGACATCGAAGAGCACTACGCCGCAGCGCGTGCGGGCATCCCGAAGGGCCCGCGGACCCTGCTGCGCGAGTACATCGCGCAGGGCCGGCTCGGCGTCAAGACCGGACGCGGCTTCTACGACGAGTCCCAGGCGAAGGAGTCTTGATGACGACCGTCCCGGACACCGCACTCGACGCGGCCGCCGACCAGGCGGTACCGCTGGACGCACTGCTCGTCGACGCCGCGCTCGGACCGCTGCGGCGGTACTGGCCGGACCTGTCGACGGCCCGGTTCGTCGGGCGGCTTGTCCGCCATCCACGGACCACCGGCCGCCGGCTGGGCGGCCTGGTCGCGGAGTTCGGCCGGATCGCCGCCGGTACGTCGACGTTGGCGCCGTCCCGCCGGGACCGCCGGTTCGCCGACCCGGCATGGGCGCAGAATCCTCTGCTACACCGGCTGGTCCAGGCATACCTGGCCACCGACGCGACCGCGCGCCAGCTCGTCGCCGACGCCGGGCTGGGCTGGCGCGACGACCAGCGGGTCCGGTTCGTCGTCGACAACCTGCTCGAAGCGGCGGCCCCGAGCAACGTGCCACTGGTCAACCCGGCGTCGGCGAAGGCGGTCATCGACACCGCCGGATTGAGCCTGCTCCGCGGTGCCACCAACTTCGTGCGCGACATGGCGGTGCCACCGCGGGTACCGTCGATGGTGGACACCTCCGGCTTCGAGGTCGGCCGCAACATCGCGGCGACGCCCGGCGCGGTCGTTCTGCGCACGGACGTGTTCGAACTGATCCAGTACCGACCGCAGACCGGAACCGTACGCGAGGTCCCGCTGCTGATCGTGCCCCCGACGATCAACAAGTTCTACGCCATCGACCTCGCTCCCGGCCGCAGTCTGGTGGAACACCTCGTCCGCTCCGGGCAGCAGGTGTTCGTCGTCTCCTGGCGCAATCCCGGCCCGGAGTACGCCGGCTGGGGCCTGGACACCTATGTCCAGGCGGTCCTCGAAGCCCTCGACGTGACCGAACGGATCGGCGGGACGGCGCGGACGGTTATGCTCGGCATGTGCGCCGGCGGGATCCTGTCGAGCCTGACCGCCGGATACCTGGCCGGCACCGGAAAGCTGGACCGGCTCGCCGGGCTCGTGCTCGCGGTCACCGTGCTGGACAACGACCGCGCCGGCACGGCCAGCGCGCTGCTGGACCGGCAGCTGGCGGACGCGGCGACCGCCACTTCCCGCCGGCGCGGCTACCTGGACGGGCGGTCGCTGGCCGAGGTGTTCGCCTGGCTGCGCCCCGGCGACCTGGTGTGGAACTACTGGGTCAACGACTACCTGCTCGGGCGGCGGCCACCGGCGTTCGACGTGCTGTTCTGGAACAACGACACGACCCGGATGACCGCCGCGCTGCACGCCGACTTCATCAACCTGGCGCTGGACAACACGCTCGTTACCGCCGGCGGGACGAAGGTCCTCGGGATACCCGTGGACCTGTCGGCCGTCGACGTCGACTCGTACGTGGTCGCCGGCATCTCCGACCACCTCACGCCGTGGCAGAACTGCTACCGCAGCACCCAGCTGCTCGGCGGCGACAGCCGGTTCGTGCTGTCCACCAGCGGTCACGTCGCCGCGCTGGTCAACCCGCCCGGAAGCGCCAAGGCGAGCTACCAGACAGGCGACATCACCCCGGCCGACCCGAAGACCTGGCTGGCCGGCGCGCAGACCCACCGGGACAGCTGGTGGCCGGACCTCGTCACCTGGCTGACCACGCACGGCGGCGGGTCGAAGCCGGCACCCGACCAGCTCGGCTGGGGCGGACTCGAACCCCTGATAGAGGCGCCCGGCACCTACGTCTTCGACCACTGACCCCCGGGAGGTGAGCCATGTACGACGGCATCGGCCGCGCGCTCGGCACCGGCTGCTTCCGCATCATCCGCCACATGGTCGACATGGAGGGCAGCTACCCGCATGAAGGCATTGAGACGATCCCGACGCCCATCGGCAGCACGGAAATCACCGGTGTCGGCGCGTTCGCCTGACCCGGCCGGCATCCGCTACGTGCAGGCGGACGGGCTGCGCCTGCGCACCTCCGTGCAGGGCAATGGCCGGCCCCTGCTGATCCTGACCGGCATCGGCGCCAGCCTGGACCTCGCCGCGCCGTTCGAGCGCGCCCTGCACCCCTACGGCATCCAGACCATCGCGGTCGACGCCCCCGGTACGGGCGAGTCCGCGGCGTACTCACGGCCCCGCCGGATGCCCGGAATCGCCCGGACCATGGAGGGCGTCCTCGACGCTCTCGGGTACGCCGAGGTCGACCTGCTCGGCGTCTCGTTCGGTGGCCTGCTCGCCCAGCAACTCGCCCACCAGGCGCCGCAACGGGTACGCCGGCTGGTGCTCGCCGCCACCGCCGCCGGGGTGCCGCTACTCGGCGGCGTGCCAGGGTCGCCGCGGGCCCTGCTCACCCTGGCCACCCCGCGACGGTACCGCTCGCCCGACTACTACCGCCGCGTCGCCGGCAACCTCTACGGCGGACAGGCCCGCCGCGACCCGGACGCCCTGCTGCACGGCTCGGTCGCGCGCTTCGCGGAGGCGCCGTCCGCCGGCGGCTACGCCGCGCAACTCTACGCGGTCAGCTTCTGGACCGGCCTGCCGTGGCTGTGGCGCCTCCATCAGCCGACGCTGGTGCTCGTCGGCGACGACGACCCGATCGTGCCTGTCGTCAACGGACGCATCCTCACCCGCCTGATCCCGAACGCCCGCCTCGAGATCATCCCCGACGGTGGCCACCTGTTCCTCCTCGAACAGCCGACCCGGACCGCCGCCCTCACCGCAGAGTTCCTCAACGCCGAGGCGACCGGTCATGCAAGGAGCTCCGGTACTTGATCAGTCCGGGGTTTCAGGGTTGCATGAGCATCCCGGTTGGTCCGGTGGGTGGCGTCGAAGTCTGGTCTGAGGGAAAGCCTCGTGCCTCTGATTGCCACCGTTGGCCTGGCCACGGATGCCCCGGATGAGGGAAGTGGGTCGGCCCGTGGTGAGGCCGGGCCCCGGTTGCAGCACATGAGCGGGAGCCGTCGTCAGGCTGTTCTGACTGCTTGGGACCGCGCACGCCGACTTTCCGTTGCTGGCGATTGTGGCCAACAGCGAACTGCACGTGCTGTCGGCCGGCAAGGCCACCCCCGCCCTCGCCCTGCGGCAGCAGTCGCAGCAACTGCTCCGGGAGGTGCTGCGCCACGGGAAGGCCACGGGCGCGTTCGGGATTGACGACGAGGTCCTCGCCGCCGTGGCCATCGGCAGCATGGGCCTGCGCGTGGCAAGTTGGTTCGGCCCGGACCAGCCCCACACCGGCGAGCAGGTCGCCGACGCCTTCGCCGGCTTCGCGCTGCGGATGGTGAGTGCCCCCGTTCCCAGCCAACCCGAGCAGAAATACCGATGACGCCTCCGTTGGACTTCCGGTCGAAGGCGACGTGCTTCCCCTGCGCGCTGGGGTTCGATTGTCACTCCTGACGGGGCAAGGTGTCGCGGACCGCTCCGGTGGCTTCCTCCTCCGATTCGAAGATATGCGGCGCAACGCCGCGCGCCTCGAGCGCGTGCCCGAGCTTGGAGCGCATGAACGCGCTGGTGGTGAAGCGGGTGACGCCGAGGAAGTAGCGCTCGCCCATCTCCTGTACCGCGTTGAGGTAGGCGTCCTCGAAGTCCCGGTCGAGCTCGAAGCCGTCGTAGTTGACCACGGCGTACACCTTGTGACCGAGCGGCTCGCAGATCTCCCGGATCTTCGCGACGGAGTCAGTGATCAGTTCCATCGACTTCACCTCGAGATCCTCGAAGTTCAGGTACAGGATGTTGCGCTCGCCGTCGTAGGCGAAGCGAGCGTCGAACGGCAGCCGCAGCATGTCCTCGCGCAACCCCATCGGCTCCGACCGGAAGATCCTGCGATCCATCCCGCGCGGCTGCCGCACGATCGGCTTGAACGCCATCTTGGCGAGGATGTCGCGCTCGACGTCAACCCCCGGAGCGACCTCGGTCAGTTCCAGGCCTTTCCTGGTGAGCCGGAACACGCACCGCTCGGTGATGTAGAGGACGTCCTTGCCCTGCGCCGCGGCGTACGGTCCGGAGAACGTGCGGTGCTCCACCTCGTCGACGAACTTCTGATGCTTGCCGTCGCGCTCGATCAGCAGCTTGCCCTCGACCACCGCGACGTCGAGGTCGCCCGCGGTGAACGTGCCACAGAACACGACCTTCTTCGCGTTCTGGCTGATGTTGACGAAGCCGCCCGCGCCGGCGAGGCGGGGGCCGAACTTCGACACGTTCAGGTTGCCCTCCTTGTCGGCTTGCGCGAGCCCCAGAAACGCCGCGTCCAACCCGCCACCGTCGTAGAAGTCGAACTGGTAGGGCATGTCGAGGACCGCCTGGGCATTGCTGCCCGCACCGAAGTCGTACCCCCCGGCCGGGACGCCGCCGATGATGCCGGACTCGGTGGTCAAGGTCATCAGATCGGCGACCTTCTCCTCCGCGGCCACCGCAGCGACCCCTTCGGGCATCCCGATGCCGAGGTTGACGACGCTGTTCGCGCGCAGCTCCATCGCCGCGCGCCGAGCGATTATCTTGCGCTCACTCATCGGCATCGGCTGCAGGGTCGCCAGCGGGATGCGAATCTCCGCGGCGAAGCTCGGGTTGTATGAGGTAGCAAGTGTCTGTGGATGGCTCTCCGGAGACGACGCCACCACGATGCAGTCCACGATCGCACCCGGGACCTTCACCTGCCGGGGGTCGAGCGTATGCACATCGGCGATCCGCTCGACCTGCGCGATCACCAGCCCGCCGGTGTTGTGCGCCGCGGTCGCCACCGACAGGGTGTCGCAGGTGAAAGCCTCGCGCTCCATCGTGATGTTGCCGTCCGGGTCCGCTGTGGTGCCGCGAATGATCGCGATATTGATCGGGAACGCCTTGTAGAACAGGTACTCCCGGCCGCCGACCTCCATCAGCTCCACCAGGTCCTCCGTGGTCAGCTCGTTCAGCTTGCCCCCGCCGAAACGGGGATCGGCGAACGTGCCGAGCCCGACCCGGGACAGGTGCCCCGGCTTGCCGGCCGCGATGTCCCGATACAGATGCGACATCGGGCCGAGCGGCAGGTTGTAGCCTTCGACCTGGTTACCGGTCACCAGCGCGGTCAGCGCGGGTACGCCGGTCCAGTGCCCGCCGATGACCCGTTTGACCAGGCCCGGCTGGGCGAGGCGATTGGCCCCGCCCGTCTGCTGGTCGCCAGGACTGGCGCAGAAGACCAGCGTGAGGTCCCGCGGCTTGCGGAAGGCCACGGCGTCGTCGGCGGGGGCCTCGTAGACGGCGGCGAGCTCGTGGATGACCTCCAAGGCCAGCCCGGTGTAGAAGAACCCGCCGAGGGCAACCGTGTCGCCGGTGCGGATGAGCCGGACGGCTTCCCGGGCCGACACGATCTTGCCGGTCGACCCGGTCCGGGCAGTGGGAACGATCGATGTCACGCTCATCGCGGGCTCCGCTCAGGCCAGCCGTTCGACGATCATCGCCATGCCCTGGCCGCCGCCGACACACATGGTCTCCAACCCGACGGTCTTGTCTCTGGTGACCAGCCCGTTGAGCAGGGTGTTGGTGATGCGCGCGCCGGTCATGCCGTAGGGGTGGCCGAGGGCGATCGCGCCGCCATGGACGTTGAGCCGGTCGATGTCGATACCCAGCTCCCGGTACGACGGGATGACCTGCGCGGCGAACGCCTCGTTGATCTCGACGAGGTCGATGTCGTCGATGCTCATCCCGGCCAGCCGCAACGCCCGCCGGGAGGCCTCGACCGGCCCGAGTCCCATGATTTCCGGTGACAGTGCGGACACCCCGGTGGCCACGATCCGCGCCAGCGGCGTGATGCCCAGGTCGCGGGCCTTGCGGTCGCTCATCACGATGACCGCCGCGGCGCCGTCGTTGAGCGGGCAGCAGTTCCCCGCCGTGACGGTGCCGTCGGGCCGGAACACCGGCTTCAGCGCGGCGACGGCGTCGAGCGTGACGCCCGGCCGCGGGCCGTCGTCGCGGTCGACGACCGTACCGTCGGGTAGTTCGACCGGCGTGATCTCGCGGGCGTAGAAGCCGTCCTTGATGGCCTGCTCGGCGAGGTTCTGCGAGCGGACGCCGAACTCGTCCTGTTCGGCCCGGCTGATCCCGCGCAGCTGTGCGACGTTCTCCGCGGTCTGACCCATCGAAAGGTAGATGTCCGGCAGCGTGCCGTCCGCGCGCGGGTCGTGCCAGGTGTCCCCACCGCCCTCAGCCGCCTGTCCGGTGCGCGCCCGCGCCTCGTCGAACACCGGGTTGACCGTGTCTGGCAGCGAGTCGCTGCTGCCCTTGGTGGTCCGGCTGACCGTCTCGACACCGGCGGACACGAACACCTCGCCCTCGCCGGCCCTGATCGCGTGCATGGCCATCCGGGTCGTCTGCAGCGACGACCCGCAATACCGGGTGAGCGTGGCGCCCGGCAGGTGGTCGTAACCCAGCAGAACCGCGACGACCCGGCCCATGTTGAACCCGGACTCGCCGCCGGGAAGGCCGCAGCCCAGCATCAGGTCGTCGATGTCGGCCGGATCCAGTTGCGGCACCTTGTCCAGTGCCACCCGAACGATGGTCGCGGCGAGGTCATCGGGGCGCAGATCCCGCAGCGATCCCTTGAACGCGCGTCCAATCGGCGAGCGCGCCACGGCGACGATGACGGCCTCTGACATGATTGCCTCCCTCTGACAGGGATCAAGCGGGGTGCCTGCGCCTAGCGGACGCGTTCAGGCGCGGCGCTGCTCGGGCGGGCCGGGCTGGATGACACCGGCGTGCTGCGCACGGTGCTCGACGCTGCAGCGCACGTGGCGGCACTACGTCGGTCCTCGTTTACGAACTCGGTCATGTGGGTCATCTCAACCTCGATAGCGGCCGACTGCCGGTACCGCAGGACCGACTCCGCTATGGTGCCGACGCTAGTCGCACCGGCGCCGACGGTCATCGGGCCGTGCGACCAAATCACGGGCAGCATTCTGTGCTGTGCGACTGATGGCCGGCGCCGCCATCCGTGCGCGAGCCGTGAAGCAGGGTGTCCGGCGCGACGAGCGCAGGCCCGCGCACATGTTTCCGTTCCCCGAACAATCCGGGGCGCGGACTTTGGTACGGCAGCACAACCGACGGGTGCCGGCCCGGTTGTACGCTGCCTTTTGGCTGCCGTCACCGGAGCCGCGCGGTCTGCACTCCAGAGCCGGGTCCCGGCGATCTGCCACACCAGAGGGAGTGATGCAAATGCCGCAAGAAATCAACTCGGTCGCCGTCATCGGCGGTGGATTCATGGGAGCGGGCATCGCCGAGGTATCCGCCGTCGCCGGCCTACCGGTCGTGGTCAGGGAACTGCCGCAGTTCCTCGACGCCGCGCGAGGGCGCGTGGAGAAGTCACTGGCCGGCCATGTACGCAAGGGCAGGATGGACGAGGCCGTACGCGACGAGGTGCTCGGCCGGATCAGCTTCACCTCGGAGCTGAAGGATGTCGCCGGCGCGAACCTGGTGATCGAGGCCACACCGGAGGTCCTCGACCTGAAGATGTCGCTCATGAAGGAGCTCGACGAGATCGTCGGGCCGGACACTGTGATCGCAACCAACACCTCGTCGATTCCGATCGCCCAGCTCGCCAGCAAGCTGCGCGATCCGGGACGGATGATCGGCATCCACTTCTTCTCGCCGGTCCCGGTGATGAAACTGGTCGAGATCGTGGTCGCACTGGACACCGACCCGGAGACGGTGCAGATCGCGCGCCGCTACGCCGAGCGGCTGGGCAAGCACCCCATCCAGACGAAGGATCGGTCCGGGTTCGTCGTCAACTTCCTGCTCATGACGCTCCTCCTCAGCGCGATCAGGATGTACGAGGAGGGGTTCGCCAGCCGGGAGGACATCGATGACGGGCTACGGCTCGGCGCAGGTCATCCCGTGGGCCCGCTGCGGCTGGCTGACGCCGTCGGCCTCGATGTGGTCTATGCGGTGTCTACGTCGCTCTACGACGAGTTCAAACGCGACGAGTTCTCACCGCCGCCGCTGCTGAAGCGGATGATCGCAGCGGGCCGACTCGGCCAGAAATCTGGCCGCGGCTTCTACGAGTACACCGGATAGCGCACCGATGCCATGACAGCGGAGCGCCCTCCACTGCTGTGAAACACCGGTGCCCGACGCGGCGGTGCCGAGCACCGTCGACGCCATCGTCAAGGACGGTCTCGTCACGCTCACCGGTACCACCACCTGGCAGTACCAGTGACCGATGATGGAGCTATCCCCCGCGGCCTCCGTACCGGCGGAGACCCATGGCCGAAGGGTGGATCCCCCGTGAATCTCGCGTCGAATGTCCTGCGCCGCGCGCACACCCACACCGACCGCGCCGCCCTGCGTCTCGGGGACGGCGTCGTCTCGTACCGGCAACTGGACCGGGACAGCGCCCGGTTGGCCGGGCTGCTGGTGGATCGCGGCCTGCGCCTCGGCGACCGGGTCGGCGTCATGCTGCCCAACACCCCCGAGTTCGCGGTGGTCTACTACGGCGTGCTGCGCGCGGGCGGCATCGTGGTCCCGATGAACCCGTTGCTCAAGGCGCGGGAGGTGGACTACTACCTCGACGACTCCGGGGCCCGGCTGATGTTCGCCTTTCACGCCTTCGCCCATGAAGCGCAGATCGGTGCAAAGCAGGCCGGGGCCGAGGCGATCGTCGTCGACCCCGACGGGTTCGGTGAGGTGCTCGCCGCCGCGCCACCGGCCGATGAGGTGGTCGAGCGGGCGGACGATGACACCGCCGTCATCCTGTTCACCTCTGGCACGACCGGTGTGCCCAAAGGCGCCGAGCTGACCCATGCCAGTCTTGCCACCAACGCCGACGTCGTCCGCGCGGACCTGCTCCGGCTCAGTGCCGACGACGTGATCTTCGGTGGGCTGCCGCTGTTCCATGCGTTCGGGCAGACCTGCACGCTCAACGCCGCGGTCGCCACCGGTGCGTGCCTGACCCTGCTGCCGCGCTTCTCCGCCGAGCAGGCCCTGCGGATCCTCGCCGGCCACCGGGTGACGGTCTTCGCGGGGGTGCCGACGATGTACAGCGCGCTGTTGCACAGCCCGGACCGGGACGCCTACGACGTCTCCCGGCTGCGGCTGAGCTTCTCTGGCGGCTCGGCGATGCCGGTCGAGGTGCTGCGCGCCTTCGAGGCGGCCTTCGGCTGCGTCGTGCTCGAAGGGTACGGACTGTCGGAGACGTCGCCGGTCGTCTCGTTCAACCATCCCGACTCCGAACGCAGGCCCGGCTCGATCGGTACCCCGATCCGCGGCGTCGAGATGAAGTTCGTCACCCGGGCGGCGACGAGGTACCGCCCGGCGCGCCCGGCGAGATCGTCGTCCGCGGCCACAACGTGATGAAGGGTTACTGGCGGCAACCGGAGGCGACCGCCGCGGCCATCCGGGGCGGGTGGTTCCACACCGGCGACATCGGCCGGGTCGACGAGGACGGGTACTTCACGATCGTCGGCCGGCAGAAGGACGTCATCATCCGTGGCGGATACAACGTGTACCCGCGGGAGATCGAGGAGGTGATGCACGAGCATCCGGCGGTGGCTGAGGTCGCGGTGGTCGGGGTGCCGCACCCCGAGTTGGGCGAGGAGGTCGCCGCCGCGGTCACGCTCAGGCCGGGCGCGACCGCGACCGCCGACGAGTTGCGCGACTACGTGAAGGGCCAGGTCGCCGCGTACAAGTACCCGCGGAAGATCTGGATCGTCGACGCGCTGCCCAAGAACGCCACCGGCAAGATCCAGAAGCGGGAGATCACCCCACCGGTCGACCTCGAGGAGCGGTGACATGACAAGTGATGACCGGACCAGTGGCGGCATGACCTCGGCCGAGGCGGACGAACTTGCCGACCGGGCGGCTCCGCTGGATGCGCTGCTGGTGGACGCGGCTTTGGGGCCGGCACGCCGGTTGGCCCCGAACTCCTCGACCGTCAGATTCGCCGCCCGGCTGGCCCGCCATCCGCGGACCACCGGCCGCCGCCTGGGCAGCCTGGTCGCCGAACTGGCCCGGATCGGGGCCGGCACCTCGACGATCGCGCCGTCGAAACGGGACCGCCGGTTCGCCGACCCGGCGTGGGCAGAGAACCCGTTGCTGCGCCGGACCGTACAGAGCTACCTCGCCGCCGCGCGCACCGCCGAGCGGCTCGTCAAGGACGCCGACCTCGACTGGCGCGACGACGAGCGGATGCGGTTCGCCGTGGAGAACCTGGCCGATGCGCTGTCGCCGAGCAACGTGCCGCTGCTGAACCCGGCCTCGGCGAAGGCCGCCATCGACAGCGGCGGGCTGACCCTGGCTCGTGGCGGACTGACCTTCCTGCGCGACATGGTCGCCCCGCCGCGGATCCCGGAGATGGTCGACAAGTCCCCATTCGAGGTCGGTCGGACCATCGCCGTGACGCCCGGCGCGGTGGTCCTGCGCACCGAGGTGCTGGAGCTGATCCAGTACCGGCCGCAGACCGAGCGGGTGCGTGAGATACCGCTGCTGATCGTGCCGCCGACCATCAACAAGTACTACGCACTGGACCTCGCACCCGGTCGCAGCCTGGTGGAGTACCTGGTCCAGGGCGGGCAGCAGGTCTTCGTCATCTCCTGGCGCAACCCCGACGCCCGGTACGCCGAATGGGGCCTGGACACCTACGTGCAATCGGTGCTCGACGCGCTCGGCGCGGTGCAGGGGATCTGCGGTACCGACCGCGCCGCGCTGACCGGCGTCTGTTCCGGCGGCATCATCGCCGCCATCGCCGCGTCGCACCTTGCCGCTACCGGCGAACAGGGGCGGCTGGCCGCCTTCGGCCTCGCGGTCACCGTGCTGGACAACGCCCGTGCCGGTACCGCTGCCGCCCTGGTGGACCGGCAGGTCGCCGCGGCGGCGACCGCGATGTCCCGGCGGCGCGGCTACCTCGACGGCCGGAACCTGGCCGAGGTGTTCGCCTGGCTGCGCCCGGGCGACCTGGTGTGGAACTACTGGGTCAACAATTATCTGCTCGGCCGCAAGCCGCCGGCATTCGACATCCTGTTCTGGAACGCCGACACCACCCGGATGCCCGCGCGGTTGCACGCCGACTTCGTCGACCTGGCGATGGAGAACCGGCTCGTCACCCCTGGCGCGAAGACGGTCCTCGGGATACCCGTCGATCTGTCCCGCGTCGAGGTGGACGCCTACCTCGTGGCCGGGATCGCCGACCACATCACGCCGTGGCAGAACTGCTACCGCAGCACGCAACTGCTCGGCGGCGAGAGCCGGTTCGTGCTGTCGACCAGCGGTCACATCGCCGCATTGGTCAACCCACCGGGCAAGCCGAAGGCCAACTACCAGGTGAACAAGGAGAATCCGGGCGACCCGCAGGCGTGGCTGCGGACCGCGCACACCGAGCAGGGCAGCTGGTGGCCCGACGCGCTCGCCTGGCTCGGCGAACGGTGCGGCGCCGAGAAGGCAGCGCCGCGGGACCTGGGCGGCGGAGGGCTGGCGCCGCTCGTCGACGCCCCGGGCACCTACGTCTTGGACAACTAGGGACGGACATCATGGACCAGATCAAAATGGACGAGGACCTCGGCCGCGCGCAGGGCACCGACTACTTCCGCATCGCCGACCAGCTCACTCCCGAGGAACGTGACTACCTGCAACGCACCCGCGACTTCGTTGACGACGAGGTACTTCCCGTCATCAACGGGTACTGGGAACGGGCCGAGATCCCTTGGCCCCTGATCAGGAAGATGGCCGCCCTGGGCATCGTCGGCGAGGGGATCGTGGGGTATGGCTGCCCGCCGATGAGCCCGATCGCCGTCGGACTGGTCAACATGGAACTCAACCGCGGCGACGGCAGCCTTGGCACCGTCCTCGGCGTGCATGCCGGCCTGGGCATGCAGTCGATCGCCATGCTCGGCTCCGAGGAGCAGAAACAGCGCTGGCTGCCGAGCATGGTCACGATGGACAAGCTCGGCGCATTCGCCCTCACCGAACCCAACCACGGCTCCGACTCGATCGCGCTGGAGACCTCCGCCCGCCGCGACGGCGACGAGTGGATCATCAACGGGACGAAGAGGTGGATCGGCAACGGCACCCTCGCCGATGTCGTGGTGCTCTGGGCCCGCGACACCGAGGACGGCAGGGTCAAGGGCTTCCTCGTCGAGAAGGGCACACCCGGCTACGAGGCGACGCGCATCGACGGCAAAGGCTCGCTGCGGTCGGTGTGGCAGGCCGAGATCACCCTCACCGACCTGCGGGTACCGGAGGAGAACCGGCTCCCCGGCGCGGACAGCTTCAAGGCCGCCGGGCGGGTGCTCGCCGGTACCCGCAACTCCGTGGCCTGGGCCGCGCTCGGCCACGCCACCGCCGCCTACGAGATCGCCGTCGCCTACTGCAGCCAGCGCCGTCAGTTCGGCAAGCCGCTGGTCAGCTTCCAGATCGTGCAGGACAAGCTGGTCAAGATGCTCGCCGAGATCTGCTCCATGCAGCTGTACTGCCTGCGCCTGGGCCGGCTCATCGAGGAGGGCAGGCTCACCGACACCATCGCCGCGATCGCCAAGATGAACAACACCCGCAAGGCGCGCCAGGTCATCATGGAAGCCCGCGACCTGCTCGGCGGCAACGGCATCCTGCTCGACTACCACGTCATCCGGCACATGGCCGACATCGAAGCCATCCACACCTACGAAGGCACCGAGACGATCCAGACCCTCATCGTCGGCAAGGACATCACCGGCGTCGGCGCCTTCGCCTGACCCGGCGCCGCCTTCGCACTCCGATCACCCGACCACCGTACCGAAGAGGTAACCGATGCCGTAGGTGAGGGCCAGGCCCGCAGCGCCCCCGACGACCACGCGGAGCACGGCTCGGCGCGGATTGCTGCCGCCCAGCCGGGCGCTGACCACGCCGGTGACCGCGAGGGCCAGCAGGACGGCGAGCACGCAGACCGGCACCCGCCAGGCGGTCGGCGGCAGGAGAACGGCGAGGAGTGGAAGCACCGCGCCCAGGGTGAACGACAGCGCCGAGGCGCCAGCGGCCTGCCAGGGGTTGGCGAGGTCGTGCGGGTCGATGTGCAGCTCCGTCTCGCTGTGGGCGGCAAGACCATCACCGGCGGTGAGCTCTTCGGCGACCTGGCGGGCCGTACCGGGCTTGAGGCCCTTCGCCACGTACAGCGCGGTCAGCTCGTCCAGCTCCTGGTCCGGCGCGGTGGCGAGCTCGCGCTTCTCCAGCTCCAGTTGCGCTGTCTCGCTGTCGCGTTGGCTGCTGACCGACACGTACTCGCCCAGCGCCATCGACACCGCGCCGGCGACGAGGCCCGCCAGGCCGGCGGTGAAGATGGCACCTCGGCCGGCCGAGGCGCCGGCCACGCCGACGACGATCCCGGCCACCGAGACGATGCCGTCGTTGGCGCCGAGCACCCCCGCGCGCAGCCAGTTCAGCCGCCCGGCGGTACCCCCCGGGGTGTGCGGCTCACCACCGTGGGCGGCCGTCTGGCCGGCGCCTGCCGGCGCCGGCTTCGACGCGCTCGGTGAACCGGCTACCCGTTCCGGCGTCGAGTGTCTCGGCTCGGAACTCATCACCGTCACCTCCTGTCTGCGCAGGCCGACCAGGTCACGTCATGGACCTGTCGGCGGCGTGACGGTCCTTCATCCCGGAGACCGCTGGCCGGCCCACGATCACGACGGGCAGGTGTTCGCCATTCACCATGTAGCCACATTGAGTCCTCGCGCCGTCCGCGGAATCACCGGATCCGGTAGTCGTCTCCGCCGGCCGGAAAGGACTGCCGAAACCACCAATGGCTGCGACGACCGTGGGCGCGTAGCGTCAAGGGTCGTCACTCGTGCGAGGAGGCCAAGATGGACGCTTCGGGCGAGGTCAACGGGACACAACAACATCACGCCGCCGAGTCGCTTCTATTGAACCCGCACACGTACGACCCGGTCTATTTCGACGACGTCACCAGGAGGCTGTTCAGGGCGACCATCGACTGGTTCGAGCACCGGGGCAAGGAACGGCTTCTGAAGGACTACCGGGAGTGTGTCTGGTACGCGGACTTCCTGGAGTTCGTCGCCAAGGAGCGGTTGTTCGCGACGATGGGCACGCAGGCGCGGGAGGCGGACGGCAACCGCGACAAGCGCTGGGACACCAGCCGGATCTCGGCGTTCAGTGAGATCCTGGGCTTCTACGGCCTGGACTACTGGTACACCTGGCAGGTCACCATCCTCGGCCTCGGGCCGATCTGGCAGAGCGACAACGCCTCGGCCCGCAGGCGCGCGGCCCGGTGGCTCGACGACGGTGCGGTGTTCGCGTTCGGGCTGTCCGAGCGCGAACACGGGGCCGACATCTACACCACCGACATGGTGCTGACCCCGGATGGGGAGGGCGGTTTCCGCGCCACCGGCGGCAAGTACTACATCGGCAACGGCAACGTGGCCCGCATGGTTTCGGTGTTCGGCCGGCGGTCGGACACCGATGGCCCGGACGGGTATGTGTTCTTCGCGGCCGACAGCCAGCACGAGAACTACCACCTGGTCAAGAACATCGTCCAGGCGCAGATGTTCGTCTCCGAGTTCCGGTTGGAGAACTACCCGGTGCGCGCCCAGGACGTGCTGCACACCGGCCAGGCGGCCTTCGACGCCGCGTTGAACACCGTCAACGTCGGCAAATTCAACATCGGGCCCGCCTCCGTCGGCATGTGCGAGCATGCCATGTACGAGGCGGTCACCCACGCCCACAACCGCATCCTCTACGGCAAGCCCGTCACCGATTTCCCGTACGTGCGCCGGTCCTTTGTGGATGCGTACGCTCGGCTCATCGCGATGAAGGCCTTCGGTGACCGCGCGATCGACTACTTCCGGACGTCCGGCCCGCAAGATCGTCGGTACCTGCTGTTCAACCCGGTCAGCAAGATGAAGATGACCACCGAGGGCGAGAAGGTCATCGCACTACTGTGGGACATCATCGCCGCCAAGGGATTCGAGCCCGACACGTACTTCCGGGGCGCGGGCAAGGACATCGGTGCGCCACCCAAGCTCGAGGGCACGGTGCACGTCAATCTCGCGCTGATCTTGAAGTTCATGCCGAACTACCTGTTCGCGCCGACCGAGCAACCGCCGGTGCCCACCCGGCAAGACCCGGTCGACGACGAGTTCCTGTTCCGCCAGGGCCCGGCGCGCGGCCTGGGCAAGGTCACTTTCGCCGACTGGCGACTGGCCTTCGAACCGTTCGCCGACCTGCCCAACGTCACACGGTTCCGGGAACACGCGGAGGGCTTCACCACCTTGCTGCGGACCGCGGCGCCGGACGCCGACCAACAGGAGGACCTGGACTTCCGGCTGGTCCTCGGACAGCTGTTCACGCTGATCGTCTACGCGCAGCTGATCCTCGAGCAGGCCGGACTGACCCGGCTCGACCCTGACGTGCTCGACACGATCTTCGAGGTCTTCGTCCGTGATTTCTCGGTGCTCGCGGTCGAGCTGCACGGCAAGGCGTCCTCCACCGAGGCCCAACAGCAGTGGGCACTGGCCAACGTGCGCAAACCGGTCATCGACAACGGCCGGTTCGAGCGGGTGTGGGCACAGGTCAAGGCGCTCTCCGGCGCCTACCTGATGAACCCGTGACCACGCCTGGAAGGAATGGAGCGCTCACCATGGCGCTGACGTTGGACTTCATCGGCAAGCACGTCTTCGTCTTCGGCGGCACGACCGGCATCGGCTTCGGGATCGCCGAGAACTTCGCCAAGCACGGCGCCAACGTGTCCGTCGCCAGCCGCAAGCAGGACAACGTCGACACCGCCCTGTCCGCGCTGCGAAAGACTGGCGGCACCATTGTCGGCGTCACCGCGGACGTCCGCGACTTCGACGCGGTCGGACGCGCGCTCGACAGCGCCGCCAACCAACTCGGCACCATCGACGTGCTGGTCTCCGGCGCGGCCGGCAACTTCGTCGCCGCGGTCAACGCCCAGTCGTCCAACGCTTTCCGCGTGGTGGTCGACATCGACCTGATCGGCACCTTCCACGTGATGCGCGCGGCCTATCCGCATCTCACCAAGCCGGGCGCCGCAATCATCAACATCTCCGCGCCGCAGTCGTTCATCCCGATGCGCTACCAGGCCAGCGCCTGCGCCGCAAAGGCCGGCGTCGACCAGCTGACCCGGGTCCTGGCGCTGGAATGGGGAGGCGACGGCATCCGGGTCAACTCGATCTCGCCCGGCCCAATCGCCGGCACCGAAGGCATGCGCAAGCTGGCGTCCCCCGGCGACGAGGAGAAAAGTATCGCGGCCGTGCCACTGCGACGCCTCGGCACCGTTGACGACATCGCGCACCTGGCGATGTTCCTGGCCTCCCCCTACGCCAGCTACATCTCCGGCGCGCTGATCCCATGCGACGGCGGGGGCGCGGTCGACAGCGTCAAGCCGATGATCGAAGCCGCAGGAAGGTTGGCAGCGGAGAAAGCACAGACCGAATGATCAGAAGCCCACTGTGTGGCCGGGACTCCGGCAAGGGCACGGCGATAACGATACCCGGAGCGGCCCAACCGCCGGGTCCGAGGATGCGCTGCGCGATGCTGTCGATCATCGCGGGGTCGGTTGTCAGCTTGGGCCGCCGACAGGCCGGAGGGCGTGGAGCGCGGCGCGGGTCTGGCCCCTTGTCGAACGGGGGTATGCCCTCGACCGCGGTGAACAGTGTCGCGCCGAGGGAGAAGAGGTCACCGGCCGGCTCGGACCGCCCACCGTGGAGGCGCTCCGGCGAGGCGTAGGCCGGACTGCCGACGAACGGGCCGGCTTCCCGGACTCCTCAGCACCGACAGCTACGACGCAGGGCCGCCACCCGGGCGAGTGGCCAGCTAGCCGGAATGCCACCGGCGGAAGGTCGTGTCATTCTGGGCGCATGCTGCGCTGCCTGATCGTCGACGACAGCCGCCTCTTCCTGGACGCCGCCCGCGGCCTGCTCGAACGCCAGGGGATGGCGGTCGTCGGCGTGGCGTCCACCGGCGCCGAGGCGCTCCGGCTCGCCGACGAGCTGCGGCCCGACATCACCCTGGTCGACATCGACCTCGGCGCCGAGAGCGGCTTCGAGGTCGCCCGGCAACTCCAGCACCACGCCGACGGGAAACCAGGACCCGTGATCCTGATCTCCACCCACGCCCAGCAGGACTACGCCGATCCGGGGCCGCACCGAGTTGCGGCGGTGCGCGGTGCAGGGCTGCCGTTACGGGGTCAGCTGCAACGGGCTGTGCGCCAAGCACCGCGACCGGTGGGTGCGCGCCGGCCGGCCAGACATCCCCGGCTGGATTGCGCAGGCCGGTCTCGTCGGCGCCTCGCGGAGGCAGTGCGGCATGCCGTTCTGCTCGTTGTGGGTGGACAACGCCACGAAGGTCTTCTGCCACAACCACGACTACCGATGGCGCGCAGTCGGCTGCCCCGACCCGGACGAGTACGCCGCCGACTGCCAGCGCGTCGGCACCGCGCGTATCGACCTGCGCGGTCTTGGCCGGCAGCTGACGCTGGAGTTCCAATACGCGCTGCAACGCCGCCACGACGAGCAGGCCCGGACCACACCGCCCAGGGTGGTGCGCGACGCGATACGTCAAGCCCAGAAAGCCGGTGTCTGCTCGCTTCTGGACTACTCCGAGCAGGACTGGCGGCAAGCCGCCCGCTCACGTCTACGCGAGCCCGGCTTGTTCATCCTCGACGCCCGCGATGCCGTCGAGACACTGCGCGACGGGGTCGGCTGGGAGGTCGAATACCCCCGCGACGTCTGGCGGCTGCACAAGCTGCCCGGCATCACGACCAGCCATGGCCAACCCGTCCCCCACAGGAGATTGCGGTTCGACCGCGTCGCCCAACCCTGGCTGCGCCAACTCGGCAAACGGTGGGTACGCCTGCGGCTGACCTCCGGGTTGAGCGTCGCCTCCGCCACCGCCAGCCTCGACGCGCTCATCCGCTTCAGCGAGTTCTTGGCCGCCGTGGGCGTCGACCGGTTGGCCGACGTCGACCGGCCCCTGCTGGAGCGCTACCTGGCCTGGGTCAGCGACCTGCCGGCAGGACACGGCGTC
>WNGE01000774.1_pt1 | contig 49269 bp, 50 predicted proteins | sample 5400651 | NCBI WGS metagenome assembly WNGE01 (sample SAMN13153370, study PRJNA577476) | soil metagenome | isolation source: 60 cm soil or saprolite under grassland replicate 2 | place: USA:California | collected 2016-06-15 | reverse complement strand
GACCTCACGGAAGACGGCTTCTACCTCGGGCGGAACGACAAGCATGCCCATCTGCACCTCCTGTGGCGTTGAAGGCTGCCGTCGACACCCCGCCTTCACCCTCTGAGGATCGCCGGTCACCGTCCCAGAATCGTTACGGCGGCGGTCGGCCCCAGGTACGCGCTGACGCGTCGCCCTGTTGCGCTCAGCTCCCGCCCGGCGGTGGCCGGTCGTCGCCGCCGGCCGCCTCAGAGGAGAACCTGACCTCGACGGTCTGCTCCGCCCGGCGCTCCTCCGTCTCGGCGAGCGCGGTCAACACCCGCTTGTCCGGCTCGGTGAGCGGTGGCTGCAGCAGGCTCCGGGGCCAAAGCCGCCGGGCCAGGACCACGTTGATCTCCGCCGCGTACAGCAACAGCTGGGCGCTCAGGTACAACCACGAGAGCAGGACGATCACGATGGCGAACACGCCGTAGACGAGGTTGGCGCGCTCCAGCTGGCGGTTGACGACGTACACGCCCAATGCCTGTAGCGCGCTCCAGCCAACCGCCCCGCTGGCCGCGCCGGGCAGCAGCCGCCGCCACGGCACCCACATCCCGGTCAGGGCCTGGAACAGAACGACCAGCAGCAGCAAGTTGGACAGCAGGGAGCCGGCAAACGGAGAGATGCGGCCGAGGACGCCAGGGCTGGTGGTGCCCAGCCCGGCCAGGGCGGTGGCCGCGAAGATGCCGCCGGCCAGCAGCAGGAGGGAGCCTAACCCACGGACCAGCCGGAACCAGAAGCCCGGGCGGTCCTTGCGGGGGATATTCCAGATCGCGTTCATGGCGTCCTGGGCGCTCTGCGTGATCCCCAGGCCGCCCCACAGGGTGCCGACGATGCCGACGACCAGGCCGAGGCCGGAGCCCTGGATGGTCTTGATGCTGTCACGGAGCTGTGCGCCCAACACAGGGAACTGGGCGATGGCGGTGTCGATGACCCGCTGCTGCAGCCCGGCGTTGTTGGCGAGTGCGTACCCGAGCACGGTGATGAACACCAGCATGAGGGGGAACACGGAGAAGAAGCCGTAATAGGCGAGCAGCGCGGCGTGCTTGCCGGCCTGGTCGTCGCCGAACTTTTTGACCAGGCCGATCGGGAAGCCGAGCGCGCTGTGGCGTTGCTGGAAACGGTCGACGGCCCGCAGCACACGCTCGATCCGCTTCACCGCCGCCCTCCAGCCCGCTTGTGGCGTCGCCCGGCCCAGGGCCCAGGGTGCGGCAGCGACGGCAGGCCGACAACTCCCCTACAAGCTCATGAACAGGGTCGCGGCCTTGGGGATGAGCTGACGTCGGTGCGGGCGGAGCGTGGGCATGCGGCGGAGCTGTGGCTCGCGCTGGTCGAGGAACTGGGCGGGTGACTTGGCGCCAGACGTTGGCCATCTGGGTATTCGCCATCCATTGCGCCGCTTGTGCTGGGAGTACTAGTGTTGCGATATGTTGTACTCCTGCTATGGCTTGATAGAGCCATCGGTTGCGAGGAGAGGACGAATGGCCGTCGTGGGTGACGTGGGGAGATGGGCTCGCAATGCCGAGCCGGCGGGCGAGACGGCAGTGATCGCCGTCCGGGACCTGCGGATGCGGTACGGATCGGTGGACGTGCTCAAGGGCATCGACTTCACCGCCCAGCGCGGCGAGGTGATCACGCTGCTCGGGCCGAACGGAGCCGGGAAGACCACCACCATCGAGATCCTGGAAGGCTTCCGGATGCGTTCGGCCGGCGAGGTCAGCGTCCTCGGGGTAGATCCGGGCAACGGGAACGAACGTTGGCGGGCGCGGATGGGCGTGGTGTTGCAGTCGTGGCGCGACCACGGCAGGTGGCGGGTGCGCGAGCTGCTCTACCACCTCGGGAGGTACTACGTGCCGTACTCCACGCCGGAGCGGCAGCGGCCCTACGACGTGGACGAGTTGATCCAGACCGTAGGGCTCGGCGAGCAGGCGGGTCAGAAGATCGCCTCACTGTCCGGTGGGCAGCGGCGAAGGCTGGACGTGGCGATCGGTATCATTGGACGGCCCGAGCTGTTGTTCCTCGACGAGCCTACCGCCGGGTTCGACCCGCATGCGCGCCGGGACTTCCACGATCTGGTGCATCGCCTGTCGGACCTCGACAACGCCACAATCCTGCTGGCGACCCATGACCTGGACGAGGCCGAGAAGCTCGCGGACCGCATTCTGATCCTGGCCGGTGGCCGGATCGTCGCCAACGGCAGCGCGGATCAGCTCATCCGCCAGGTCGCTGGGCAAGCCGAGGTGCGCTGGAGCCGCGGCGGTGAACACCTGGTGCATTCCACCGAGGACGCCTCCCGGTTCGTCCGCGAGCTGTTCGCGCAGCACGGCGAGGAGATCGCCGACCTGGAGGTCCGCCGGGCGTCCCTGGAGGACACGTACATGGCGATGGTGCACCGGTACGAAACCGGCCACGTCGAAGAAGCGGTAACGGAGTTCGAGGGGGCCAGCCGATGAATCCGACGCTCTACGCCGCCCGTCTCGGGCTGACCCGTGGCTGGGCCGAGTTTCGGCAGAGCCTGACAGACCCGCAGCAGATAGGCTTTCAAGTCTTCTTCGCTGTCGCCTTCGTGATCGTGCTGCTCTTCCAGCGGGGCTCGACGGTGGAAGGGACGAACGTGTCCCTTGCGTTCGCGGTGCTACCGGGCGTACTCGGCATGATGGTGGCCGTTGGCGGACTTCAGGGTGCCGCGGGATCGCTGGCGGTCGAACGTGAGGACGGAACGCTGCTGCGGGCCAAGGCGGTACCGAACGGCATGGTCGGCTACTTCATCGGCCGGATCGTGTCGGTGTCTCTGGTCGCCATACTGGGCCTGGTGATCATTTTTGTCCCCAGCCTGTTCCTGATCCCCGAGCTCACCGGGATCGGCCTCACCGGATGGCTGACCTTTCTCTGGGTCCTCACCCTGGGGTTGCTCGCCACTCTCCCCATAGGCGCCGTGATCGGATCGCTGGCAAAGAGTCCCAATACGGTTAATGGTCTGGTGACGCTGCCCATGATCGGCGTCACCGCGATTTCCGGGATCTTCTATCCGATTTTCGCGCTGCCTGGATGGGTGCAGGCGATCGCCCAGGTTTTCCCGATCTACTGGCTCGGACTCGGCGTGCGCTCGGCCTTCCTGCCGGACTCGGCCGCTTCGGTGGAGATCGGTGAGTCGTGGCGGCACCTGGAGACCGTCGGGGTGCTGGGGACGTGGGCACTCGTCGGCCTTGTCCTGGCGCCGGTGGTGCTGCGCCGCATGGCACGCAAGGAGTCCGGCGCCAACATGGAGGCCCGCCGGCAGCGGGCGCTCCAGCGCATCGGCTGAGAGGATGAGCCGCGATGAGCGAGACCATCCATAACCGCATCGCCATGCTGCGCACGGAGCGGAGTATCTCGCGCCGGCAGCTCGCCGAGGCCCTCGGGGTCCACTACCAGACGATCGGCTACCTGGAGCGGGGCGAGTACAGCCCCAGCCTCTATCTGGCGTTGCGGATCGCGGAGTACTTCGAAGTGCCGGTGGAGGTGGTCTTCTCCACCACTCCCTTCCCGCGAATCGGCAGCACCGAGCGTTCAGCGTAATCCCCTGAGGCCAGGACCTCGGAAGGCGTCCTCGTCGCAGACGAGCGCGCTGGACCGCGCCCTCCAAAGAGGATAAAACCATGACATGAGCAACCCGAATCTGCCGCGGGACGAGCTCGCCGCCGTGCTGGGCGCACGCCACGAGCTCGGCAGGGAGTACGAACCGGCGTTGGTGGAGTCGTTCATCGAGCGGCTCAACCGGGCTATCGACGCGCGGGTCGATTCGGCCCTCGCGGAGCAGTCCGGGGGAAAGCTCCAGGCGGCATTCCAGCGCGCGCAGTTTCAGGTTGCCCTCGTGTCGCTCGGCGTGGGGATCCCGATCAGCGCGATTGCAGGGGGGATTGCCAGGCTGCCGGGCCTGGCCGTCGCCTGGGGCGGCATCGCCGCCGTCAACCTCGCCCACTCGCTCAGCCAGCGGCGCCCGCGCGGCCGCTGAAGCCCTGGACGAGTTGGAGCAGCGACGGCCCTCCCTCACACCGATCCTTCCTCTTCGACCAGCGCGTGGCGCGTGCCAGGTGGTCGGGAAGCTCCTCCGTTCAGGCGTGCCTGCCCGGTCTCGGCTCGTTTGCCGCCGACGTGGAACACGACCTCGCGGTGACCGGTGGCCTGACCACGCACCCAGTGGAGCTCCGGGCCGATCGAAGGCCGAGTGAACCACGTCATTCTTTGGAATCAGTGTCGTCAAGAAAGGTGTGTCTGAGTAGCTGGCTGGTCCATTGTCGTTGCTCGGCGGTGTCGGGAACGGCGAGCCCGCGGGCACGTTCGAGCTGGTGCCCGGCCTGTCGACGACTCGCCGGGGCTGCTGGTGCCGGGTCCGGCCCGGGGGAAGTCGCGGCCTGCACGGTCATGCCGGCAGACGTTCCCGCCATGCCCGGAGAGCGGCCGTGTGCTCCGGGTAGTGACCGTAGGTGTCCAGCCGCAGGCGGCGTCGCGCTCGCGTCCGACCCGCGAAGGTGCCTTCCGGCTGGCTCCGAACGAAGCCGAGGAGTCGGGCGTGGGTTTCGTCCCGCCGCCGCAGGACCGCTGCCAGGGACATTCGCCGACCACCCTCGGTCGCCCGGGCGTTGAAGGCGTCGATCCCGCCCTGCGCCGCGTACCGGGGCGGCGAGCCGCCCGCGATGATCAGCGGCAGGTGCTTCAGCGCCTCTTCCTCCCACGCCGTCACGTGCGCCACGACGTCCTTCACCGACCAGTCCTCCACCACGCCGGGCTCCATCAGCCGCGAGTCGGACAGGCCAGCGTACGAGTCCCCGAGCGCGGCCCACGCCACCTCGAGGCGCTTGACGAGCCGCTCCACCTGATCGCTCACGGGCCCACCCGCCAGCGTCGCGAGATCTCGCGGTCCAGCTCTCCGGGCGCTCCTCGGAGACCGGTCCTGGGCCCCCGCGCGTTCACTGGGCCTCCGCACGTTCATCGGCTCAGGCCGCATCGTGGAACACCAGGGCAAGGGTGAACCGCTGACCGGTCCGGATCGCGGACACGCCGTGCCGGACGGGTGCGGCCGACCACCCGCGCTTCGACTCCACAGGCCGGTCCCGGGTGGTGAACACCAGGCCCTGTCCGTACGGGATGAGTACCGCGGTCCCGCGGGACTGGGCCCTGGGACGCTGTTCCAGCAACAGGAACTCGCCCCCGGTGTGGTCCACGCCCGGGCTGCTCAGGTTGATCACCACCTGCAACGGGAAGACGAGATCGCCGTACAGGTCACGGTGCAGCGCGTTCCAATCCCTCTCCCCGTACTTGAGCAGGATCGGTGTGGACTTGGTCTGCCCGGCCGCGTGACACATCTCCAGCCACTCGTCGAGCGTGTCCGGCCACGGCGCCGGACGGCCGAGCTTGTCGGACCAGTCGCGGGCGATCGGCAGCAGGCGCGGGTAGAGCGCCTGCTTCAGGTGCTCGATCGCCTCCGGGAAGGGGCGCGCGAAATACCGGTACTCACCCTCGCCGAAGCGGTGCCTGCCCATGTCGATAGTCGAGCGGAAGTATTCGTCCTGGTTGTAGAGGGCGGCAATCCGCCCGGCCTCCTCCGGGGCGAGCAGCCGCGGCGTCAGCGCGCACCCGTACTCGTTGATATCCCCAGTGATGCGGTCCCAGTCGCCGTCCTCGACGCGGTCCTTCCACCGGCTCGACTGGCTGGCCGCTTTGCCCGTCATCGCGCTCCTGGTCGGTGGCGTCGTCGTGGTTGTGGTGGTCATCCTGCCTCCAGGGTCAGAAGGGCCGCTCGGCGGCCGGCCCACCGAGGTTGCCTCCGGGGGAACCCTCGGAGCGGACCAACGGCCCTGGGGTAGCCCGGCGGTTGCCGTCTCATACCTGGTAGACGTCCCGGGCCGGCCGGATGTGAGATCGCGGTGCCAGAACGATGCCGTGCGCCTGCCCGAGGAGGAACCGCGGCGCCGGGTTCGGGCGTCGGCCTGGTGTCCCGCTAAGCGCCGAACCAGCGGCGGCGCCGGGTCGATGCGAACCGGTGCTTTTCGTCGGCCACTTCCGGCGAAGGCCCAAGGAACGGCGCCGTTGGCGATGGTCCGGACAGGAAATCGGCGTCGACCTTGCCGACCAGACCTCCACCGAATTCGATGTAGCACGACCCCTTGCCGTCGTAGGGCTCGATCGCGCCAAGGCCGTGCACCTTTGCGGCGATGTCGTCGGCGACGGCGCGCGCTGCGGTCTCGGCGAAAACACCCGCGCGGGGAACGGGCGCGTCGGCGCAATCCCCGAGCGCATACACCATCGGGAAGCGCGTCGCGAGATTGCGCGGATCGACGGCGACCCAGCCGTCGGTCCCGCCGGCTGTCAGTCCGGACGCCTCGACGACCTCCGGCGCCCTGTGGACGGGAATACCGATGAACAGGTCGTAGGGGAAGTCTCCGGCCTCCAGCCGGGCCAGGTGCGCGGCCGGGTCGAGTCCCCGCACCCTCCGGCCAGGGGTATAGCCGATGTCTCGTTCGCCGAGCGCCCGCACGATCGCCGCTGAGGTTTCCGGCGACACCGGGACCGGCGAATCCATCGGGCTGAGCACGTGGATCCGCGTAGCCGCTCTCATGCCACCTTCGACCAGGAAGTCGTGGAGCAGGAGCGCCCCCTCGTACGGCGCCGGCGGGCACTTGAAAGGAACCCCGAGGATCGCGATCAGCACGTTCCCGCCCGAGAATGACGGCAGGACCTCGCGCAGGCGTTCCGCGCCGGCGACGGAATAATACTCGTAGCCGTCCTCCACGAAGCCCGGCGTGGCGGCGGGGTCGTAGTCGGCGCCCAGCGCCACGACCAGGACGTCGGGCTCGTAGGTGCCGCCATCGGTGACCACGTGACGGGTTCGAGGATCGATCGACGTGACCCGTTCCTGCCGGAATTCGACCGCTGGTCTGGAGATGTCCCGGTACGGGTGGCGCACCTCATCCCGGGTCCGCCGGCCGAACAGGATCTCCAGCTTGGAGAACCCGAAAATGAACGAGTCATTCTGATCGACGAGGGTGATCCGCAGCTCGTCGCTCAACGACTCGGACAGCCGAACGGCCAGCTCCAGCCCTCCGAAGCCGGCGCCCAGGATCAAGACGTGCCGCTTCACGCCAGAAGCATGTCGCGCGGACCGGGTGCGTGCAAGGACAGTCGTACCGGGCGTCGGAGTGTTACGAGGGGAGTTCCAGGACCGGGCGCACCTCGATCGTCCCGTAGGTGGCACCCGGGATCCTGGCGGCCAACTCCACCGCCTCGTCCAGGCCGTTGCACTCGACCAGGTAGTAGCCGCCGAGTTGCTCGGGCGTCTGGACGGCCGGGCCGTCAGCGACCTGGGCCCGACCGTCACGGACGCGGACGCTCTTGGCCTCCGCGACCCGCAGGAACGGGTCGCCGGCGCGGAGCACGCCCCGCTTGGTCACCTCGCCGTAGAACGCGTCGTATCCCTTGGCCTCCGCGTCCCCGTCAGGGGTGCCCCACGCCGGCCTGTCGGCCTCGTTGGTGTAGATGAGCAGTCCGTAGCGCATCCGCGCTCCTTTGCCTCTGCCGGCGCTTCCCGCCGTCTCAATCAGTACGACGATCGGGGCCGTCGAAATCGACAGCGCAAGCGCTACCGTCCCGGACGCGGGCGCGCAGGCGTGGCCTCCCCTGCTCAGCTGCAGTCGTTCAGGATGGTCATGTACCAGCCGTACTTGTCGGCGGGAGCGGCGGTGAAGTGCGCATGACCCTGGCCGGCCTGGTGCAGCGCCGCTGGGTAGTCGTGGGTGAACGAGCACAGGTAGTCGCCCCGCGCGGCGTTGGCGGCGCAGCCGACCAGCCGCAGGTTGACGGCGGTGCGCTGCATGGCCACCAGGTTGACGCGCGCGACCGGTGTCGTCACGTGCCCGAGCGCGACCAGGTCGTTGCGGTTGTAGGCCGCCGTCAGGTAGCCCATCGCGGCCTGCGGGGTGGCGAAGTGCAGCCGGCGCGGCGCGTCGGGGGCCGTGGGAGTCGGCCTCGGGTCGTGACGAGGGCTGATGGTGGTCGGAGTGGTCACCAGTGTGGTGGCCGGGGGTGCCGTCGCGGCTGGCGCCGGTGACGCGGACGGCTGGGCGACGGTGGAGCGGGCCGCGCAGCCGGTGACGGCGACGGCGGCGGCGAACGCGAACACGGTGACGATCCGGACTGGTCGCATAGCGACCTCCCCCTCAAGAAGCACGACCCGGCGGGTCGAGGTCTTCAGCGTGGCGGAGGCCGGTCACAGCACAGCGACGGCGAAGCATCGCCGCCACGGCGAGAGCGACTCGACCCGGTCACGATCGTCGATCGGAGCGAGCGCGCCCGGGCATGCCGGAGGGGTTTCCGCAACCGTGGAGGGTAGACTTCCCGCGAACTTCCTCGATCCGGTCGGCGGCGCGCGCTCCCTCCGGGCCCTGCACGCGGGAGCCGACCTCGCGGGGATGATTGCCTGGGGTGCGATCAGTGAGGGGGGTTGTGGCGATGGTGGAGCCGGCTCGGCAGGTCGTCCCGCAGCCGGTGCTGGGCCCGCTGACCACCTCGGCGATCTTCCTGGTGGTGACGATCGACGCCGGCGCGGAGCCGGTCGTCCGGGGGCTGCTGTCGGACCTGCCGGCGCTGGAGCGGGCCGTGGGGTTCCGGGTGCCGAAGCTCAGGCTGAGCTGCGTCGCCGGGATCGGCTCGCAGGCGTGGGACCGCCTGTTCGGCGGGCCGCGCCCGGCCGAGCTGCACCCGTTCCGTGAGCTGGTCGGACCTGAGTACCGCGCGGTGTCCACGCCGGGAGACCTGCTGTTCCACATCCGGGCCGGCCGGCTGTACCCGTGCTTCGAGCTGGCCGGCCAGATCATGGATCGCCTGCGCGGGTGGGTCACGGTCTGCGATGAGGTGCATGGGTTCAAGTATTTCGACGTCCGTGACCTGCTCGGCTTCGTGGACGGGACCGAGAACCCGGTCGGGCCGGTGGCCAGCGCGGCGGTCCTGGTCGGCGACGAGGACCCGGAGTTCGCCGGCGGGAGCTACGTGATCGTGCAGAAGTACCTCCACGACCTGCAGGCGTGGAACGCCCTGCCGGTCGAGGCCCAGGAAAAGGTGATCGGCCGCACGAAGCTGTCCGACATCGAGCTGGACGACGCCGTCCAGCCGCCCGACTCGCATGTCGCGCGGACCACGATCGTCGACCCCGATGGCACCGAGCGGAAGATCCTCCGGGACAACATGCCCTTCGGCACCGTCGGACGGGGTGAATTCGGCACCTATTTCATCGGGTACGCCCGCACCCCCACGGTCACCGAGCGGATGCTGGAGCGGATGTTCCTCGGAGATCAGGAGGCGAGCCACGACCGGATCCTGGAGTTCTCCACCGCCGTGACCGGCACGCTGTTCTTCGTGCCGGCCGCCGATTTCCTCGACGACCTTCCCGACCCGCCCGGCGGCACCCTCGCCGAGGCCGGCACGGCACCTGATGTCCAGAGCCTGCCCGACGATTCCCTGGGGATCGGCGACTTGAGGGGGAGCACCGACAGATGAACAACCTGCACCGCGAACTGGCGCCCATCTCCACCGCCGCGTGGGCCGGCCTGGAGCAGGAGGCACGGCGCACCTTCAAGCGCCACGTCGCCGGCCGCCGTGTGGTCGACGTTCCCGAGCCAGGCGGTCTGGAGCTATCGGCGATGACCACCGGGCATCTGGATGCCGTGGCCCCTCCAGCCGACGGCGTCATCGCCAACCTGCGCCGATCCCAGCCGATCGTCGAGCTGCGAGTCCCGTTCACCGTCGACCGCCAGCAGGTCGACGACGTCGAGCGCGGCGCCAGGGACGCGGACTGGCAACCGGTGAAGGACGCCGCGCGGCAGATCGCGTTCGCCGAGGACCGCGCCGTGTTCGAGGGGTACGCCGCGGCCGGCATCGCGGGCATCCGCGACAGCTCCTCGAACCCGGCGCTGAGCCTGCCGGGCGAGGTACGCGAGTACCCGAACGCGATCAGCCAGGCGGTGACCGCGCTGCGGCTGGCCGGGGTCGCCGGCCCCTACACGCTGGCGCTCAGCGCCGACGCCTACACCGCCGTGAGCGAGACGGTCGACTACGGCTACCCGATTTACGACCACATCGCCCGCGTGCTGGACGGCGAGATCATCTGGGCGCCGGCCATCGACGGGGCCTTCCTGCTGTCCACACGGGGCGGCGACTTCGAGCTGCGCATCGGCCAGGACCTGTCGATCGGCTACCTGTCCCACGACGCCGCCAGCATCCAGCTCTACTTCCAGGAGTCGCTGACCTTCCTGGTGTACACCAGCGAGGCAGCGGTGCCGCTCACCCAGCCACAACCGTCCGCCGGCTGAACCCGCCGCAGGCGTAGCGCTCCGCGCCAACGTCGCGCTCGACTCCCGGTCGCGCCGCGGGCCAGCCGCGATCAGGTACGCCGCTGTGCAGGCGCCTCAGGAGCCCAACGGCGCAAGCCCGCCCGCGGTGCGCAGCAACTCGACCCCGAACAGGCCCGCGTACCCCGCGACCGCCAGTGCCACCAGCGACACCTGTCGACGCCGAGTCAAGCCGGACAGCGACAGCACCCAGGCCAGGATGGCGAACACCTGGATCGCGTGCATCGGCACAGCGTGAGCGACCTTCATCGCGCCCGCGGCGCCATAGGTGCTCATCGACTCCGTGAGGGGGTCGCCGCCGGCGTCCACCAGCGCCAGGCCATGCACGATCATCCACACCCCGACGGCCTGCGCGGCCAGCAGCGCCACCAATCCTGAGCGGAGCGCCAAGGCCATCGGCGAGGCCGAGGTGATGCGGGTGAACGCCGCCAGCGTCATGGCGGCGATGACCAGCACGGTGACGGCGATCGCCACCCCGCCCATGATGAACAGGCTGTTGTCCAGCGTGGTCGCAGTGTTGAAGTGCGAGGGCACGCCACGGGCGTGTTGCACCGCCACCCAGGCGACCTCCAGCGTGGTCGAGGCACACAGCAGGCAGGAGGCGGCCCAGCCGGTCCCGCGCCGCACCGGCAGGTAGGTGGCGACCCAGGCGAGCGTGGCGGTGGTCAGCCCGAAGGAGATCCCGAAGGTGGTGGGCTTGCGCCACGACAGCGGTCCGGCCGCCGACCCGCCGACCACCGCCCAGATGACCGCGTGCACCAGCCCGACGACGAGGAGGGCGGCGCCGACGAGGTACGCCAGGCGCTGGTATCCCGCGGCGTCGTCCCACATATCCCGCAGCCCAGCCGGCCCGCGGCCTTGGCGTCCTTGGATGGCGATCGAGTCAGGCGAGCTTGGCATCTCCGTCCTCCTGCGCTGCTGGTCATCGGTCCGGGCGACCGTAACCGGGCGCGGGCGGTGCCGGCCTCCGCCGCCGGCGGGAACCTGGCCCTCCATCTCGTGGGGGAGGGATCCCTCCAAACGGGGAAGCCCTCTGGCTCCAGCGCCTACGATCTGGTCTCGAGTTGTTGCCAGGCCGGTCGTGGGGTGGGGTTGCATGCGTGAGCCGCTTCGCATCGCAGTTGCCCAGCCGCTGTGCGTGCCGTACGACGTTGCGGCCAACGCGGTGACGCACGCGGCGACGGTTCGCTCCGCGGGCGCCCGGGTGGTGGTCTTTCCCGAGCTCTCCCTCACGGGATACGAGCTGGACGCCCCGGCGATCACCGCCGAGGATCCGCGCCTGGCGCCCATCGTCGAGGCTTGTGCCGAGTCGGGGTCGCTGGCGCTGGTGGGCGCCCCGGTGCATGGCGAGGCGGGTCGGTCGCACATCGCGATCCTGGCCGTCGAAGGGACCGGGGTCACCGTGGCCTACCGCAAGTTGTGGTTGGCCTCCACCGAGTCCAACCGGTTCACTGCGGGGAGCAAGCCGGCCGTGCTCGACGTCGACGGCTGGCGGCTCGGTCTCGCCATCTGCAAGGACACCGGCATCCCACAGCACGTGGCCGACACCGCCGCCCTGGGTATCGACACCTACGTCGCCGGCACCCTGATGACCTCGGAAGAGGCGGCCATCCAGGATGAGCGCGGCCGTCGCATCGCCGCCGACCACCAGGTCTGGGTCGCGGTCGCCAGCTTCGCCGGGTCGACGGGCGGCGGCTACGCCCGGGCGGCCGGCTGCTCAGCCATCTGGACGCCTGCCGGGGCCACGGTCGCCCAGGCAGGCCCCGATCCCGGCGCGATCGCACGCGCGACGCTCGGCTGAGTACCAAAGCCGGCGAGCGGCAACCGGGTGCGCCAGGTTCTCGCGCGGGCGATCTGCGGGCGGCGTTACGGATCACCGCCGGGCCCGAGGGCCCGGCCGCCAAGGCTTATATCTGGGCCCTGTCGCCACCGCGCCACACCAGGCTCGAGGAGTTTCGCGTGGGCGTGGTGCTCGACGACGAACACGCCCCAGTCTCCAGCGAGGTCGCCGCGCCACTGTCGAATGCCGTGGACGCGCTGGACAGCGCGGGTGCGACGGTGGTCGAGGGCTGGCCCGAGGGCGTGGATCCCGGGCGGGAATACGAATCTTTCGGCTTCCACGTGCGGATGTTCTTCGCCGTTCAGCAACCTGGCGAGGACTCCGCGGAACTGTCGGAGTTCATCGAGCAGCCCCTGAGCGGCCCATGGGGGTTGGCGCCGCGCGGCCCGTCAGGGTTGGCGCCGCAGGACGAAGTCGAAGGTCAGGGAGTACCAGACCTGGTCGGGTCGGACGTCTTCGGGCCGGTCTGCGGCGCCGGGCTCGTGCCGCTGGAAACGGCGGACCAGGGAGGGCTTGACGCCGAAGACGGTGTCGCTCTCCAGGAAGCGGCTGCCGTCGTCGAAGACGTGGGTGGTCACCGGCCGGAAGCCCGGCGCCCGGACGATGAAGTGCAGATGGGCGGCTCGCCACGGGTGCCTGCCGGATGCGCTCAGCATCTCGCCGACGGGCCCGTCGTCAGGGATGGGATAGTCGGTGGGCCGCACGCCGAGGAAGGCGTAGCGGCCGTCGTCGGTGGTCCGGAACAGACCTCGCAGGTTCGTCTGCGGCGCCTCCGGGTCCTGCACCGCGTAGAGCATGTCGTCGCCGTTCTGCCACACGTCGACCTCGGCCCCGGCGATCGGCCGGCCGTCGGTGTCGAGCACCCGGCCGGCGACCCAGGCCGGCTCGCCCGAGGGCCGCTCCGCGATGCTGGCGCCAAGAGCCCGCTCCGGGCTGCCCGGCACGTAGAAGGGGCCGAGCACCGTCGACTCGGTGGAGCTGCCGTCCACCTCGTGCTCGATGAGGTCGACCAGCGTGGAGAGCCCGAGGGTGTCCGAAAGCAGGATGAACTCCTGGCGCTTGTCGTCGGACTTGTGCCCCGTGGCGGTCAGGAATTGGATGCCGGCCAGCCATTCGGCCTGCGTCAGTTGCACGTCGGCCGCGAAAGCGTGGAGGTGCCGGACGAGCGACTGCATGATCTGGCGGAGACGCGGGTCGGCGGCGTCCGAGAAGCGCGCGACGACCTCCTCGGTCAGCTCGGCGGCGGTCATCGGGTGGCTGTCGCCGGTGGCGTCCGGGGTCCCCGACTCGCTGGCTGCCTGACTCATGCGGGGTTCCTCCTCGCCGAGGGGATCGGCACCGATTGTAGGGTGCTGGGGCTGCTGGGCGAGGCGGCTCCAGGCCGTCTTCCGCTGCTGCGGAGACGGATCAGGCGCGGAGGTGGAACACCTCGTAGGCGCGGCCGATGACCGGCTGCGCCACGTTGCGGACGGGTACCCCGCCGCTGGTGACGCCGGTGCGGCTGCCGCGGTGGGCGTGCCCGTGCAGGGCCAGGTCGGCGCCCGCGCGGTCGATCGCCTCGGCCAGCAGGTAGCTGCCGAGGAACGGGTGGATCTCGCAGGGCTCGCCCGCCAGCGTCCCGGCGACGGGCGAGAAATGCAGCAGGGCGACGCGCGGGCCGGCGGGGTCGAGGCTGGCGAGGGCGCGCTCGAGCCGTTCGGCGAGGCGCTTGGTGAGGCGCGTGAACGCCCTCATCTCCGGCTCGCCGAAATCGCTGGCGGAGGCGCCGGCGAAGCCTCCCCCGAAGCCCTTGGTGCCGGCGATCCCGACCTGCCGGCCGTTCACCTCGAAGGTGACCGCGTCGCCCTCGAGCACGCGGAGTCCGGCGTCGGCCAGCACCGCAGCGATCGCGTCCTGCTCGTCGGAGTGGTAGTCGTGGTTGCCGAGCACGGCGACCACGGGGACGTCCACACCACGCAGCTCCTCCACCAGGACCTTGGCCTCCTCCACCCTGCCACGCTGCGTGAGGTCGCCGGCGAGCAGCAGCAGGTCCGCCCTGCCCGCCAGGCCGCCCAGGCCGGCGCGCAGCCGCCCGGCGGAGTCCAGGCCGGCGTGGAGGTCGCCGACGGCGGCGATCCGTACCGGCGCCGTCACGACAGCCGTTCCACTCGCGGGCCGGCCGGCGACGAGCCGACCTTGGTCAGGTTGTGGACCCGCCGGCCGGGCAGCACGTCGGCGACCACCTCGGCGATCGCCGCCCGCCGCTCGGGCGTGGCGACCGTGCCCATCAGCACCACCGCGCCGTCCTCGAGGCGGACCTCCACCTCCAGCTCGGCGGTCCGCTGGTCGTTGGCGAGGCGCTCCCGCACCCGGGCCACCTGGTAATCACCATCGCCGGGGAGGTGGAGCGAGGCGAGCAGGGCGCGCACCACCCGGTCGGGAACCTCCAGCCCGTCGGACTGCGCGTACACCAGCAGGCTGAGCACGCGACGCGGGTTTCGCTGCCTGGCGCGCCGCAGCAGGTACTCCCAGTCGAGACCGCCGGCCCTGATCAGCCCGAGCGCGTCGAACCAGTGGCGCGCTCTGTGCTCCTTGTGCACGAGCGCCTTGATCACCACCAGGTCCTCCGGGGAGAGCACCGGCATGCGCACGCCCTCGAAGGTGACCTCGCGGACGCGGGCGCGCATCTCCTCGTCGAAGGCGATCGGCTCGGTCACGCCGCCACCGACCTCGAAGATCAGGTCGACCATGACCCGGTCCCGCCACGCCTTGTACAGCCAGGCCTCGTCGCGCTCCTCGACGTCGAAGCCCGCCTCGGCGTAGCGCCGCAGCAGCGGGCGGGCGTCCTGGCGCCGCACGAACATGTCCACGTCGTGGGTCCAGCGGTCCCGGCCGAGCGCCGAGGCGGCGATGCCGCCCATGACCGCGTACGGCAGCCCCGAGCCCTCAGCGACCGCCACGCTCTCGGCAAGAACACGGGTGAAGGTGGCGTGGTCGACGTCGGTGTCGCCCTCCATCTTCTCCCGCTCGGCGGGATGCGTCCGCGCCTGCTCCCGGTCTGGCACCGTTCCCCCTCTCCGATCGGCGTCGCCGCTGCCTCTTCCTCACGTCTTTCACGCAGGTGGCCCGCTAACCGAACGTCCCACCCACGAACTCGTCGCCTGCGGCCGCCGCCATGCCCGGGGCGTGGATGCGGCGACACGTCGAGGAGGTCCTCGGATGTGTCGCCTCTCAGCCCCGCCGGCCAGTCACGCGCCGGCGGCCGGCCGCCGATGGGCTCCCAGGTGAGGAGCGCGGCGGGCGAGCGGGGCTCGGCCGGGTGCCGGAGACTCTGCCGGCCCCGGGGTGCGTCGGCGCGGGCCGCCGAGACGCAGGGCCAGCAAGCGCCCGATAGCGCTGGTCGAGACCGCGGCGCACCGCCATCCACGCCAGCGGGGCCATGACCGCCCGGACCAGGCCCGGTGCCAGCGGAGCCCGCACCTCCTCTTCGAACTCGCGCATGAAGACCGCCAGGTCGAGCGGCTTGGGCATCCCAGACCGCAGGGTCCGGCCCTCGCCGGCCAGCGCCGCCACCGTCTCGTAGAGGTGCTCCATCCGCAGGGCCGGCTCGACCCGCACCCGCACGACCGCCGGCTCGTCGCCGGCGTTGGCGAACTGGTGGAAGGCGCCAGGAGGGACCACGACGGTGTCGCCGGGGCCGGCGATGACCGTCCGCAGACCCTTCCTGAACTTCATGGCGCCGCTCAGCACCTGGAAGCTCTCCTGCTGCACCGGATGGACGTGGCCCCCAGGCACGCGCCCGTCCGGGTCGACGACCAGATCGAAGGCGAGCAACGCTCCCTCGGTGTCGTCGGAGGTCTTGTGGAAGATGAACCGTTCCTTACTGATCGGGTTGTCGAGCACCTGTCCGCTGAACGCCATCGGAGCCTCCTCTGCGATTCGCGGCCCGGGGGACCGGTCCGCTCATGCGTCGTCCGTGTGCGTTCATGCTGCTGGTCAGGAGGGCGACCGTCGTCGGACGGCGGGAGGCTCCTGCCCTGCGCCGGTGCGCGTAGCGCTCGCCCTGGGTGGGGCCTCCGCCGAAGCAGCCGCCGCCGCGCGGCTACTCCCCTGGGAGGCCTCGTGGATGCTCCACCCGCCCCGGCGGTCCGGCACGCGCGCAACCGGCCCGGGCCGGGCCTGACGTCGCCGCTCGTCAGGGGCGTCAGGGGTAGGAGCGGGCGATCATCATAGCCTCGGTCGCTGGCGGGAGTGGGATCCCGGCGTGCTCGACGGCCTTGTCCACCCTGGCTCGCAGCTCACGGGCGACGTCGTCGCGCGCGGAGGGACGGGTCCTGACCGCGAGCCGGATCGTGACGGACGCCGGCCCGAGCCCCTCGACTCCCCAGAGCTGGGGCTCCTCCAGCAGCAGCGGGCGCCACTGATCGTCCTGGTAGAGCTCCATGGCGGCCTGCTTCACGGTGCGCTCGGCCACGGCGAGGTCGGCGCCGCGCGCCACCTCCACGTCCAGCAGCACTCGCGCCCAGTCGCGCGACATGTTGCCGAGGCGCTCGATCTCGCCGTTGCGCACGTGCCAGACCGTGCCGTCGACGGCGCGCAACCGGGTGGTCCGCAGGCCGACACGCTCGACCTCACCTGTAACGTGACCCACGTCGATGACGTCGCCCGTGCCGTACTGATCCTCGAGCAGCATGGCGATCCCCGCCAGGAAGTCGCGGACGATCTGCTGGGCACCGACCCCGATCGCCAGGCCGACCACGCTGGCGCCCGCCAGCAGGGGCCCGAGCCGGACGCCGAGGACCTGCAGGATCAGGACCGCGGTGAGCAGCCAGATCACCACCGAGGACAGGTTGCGAAGGATCGTGCCGATCGCGTCAGCCCGTTGGGAGTGGCGCAGGCTGGGCAGCGGGTCGGTGCTGGCCAGCAGGGCGCGTGGGGTCTTCGCCCGGATGGACTGCAGCCGCTGCTGCACGCCCTGCCGCTGGAGACCGCGGACGATCCGCCCAACCGTCCAGCGAGCCAGCCGGTCGACGATGGACGCCACCAGCAGCACCAGCGCCACCTTGGCCGCGCGCGTCAGCAGCGCCTCGCCGATGCGGCTGGGAAGGTCGGTTCGAGCGGCGAGCAGCACGACCGCGGTGGTGGCTCCCGGCCCACGGAAGCGGGCCGTTACCATGCCATCTCGTGGCTGCGGAGCCACGCCCGGTCGAACTGACTGGGAGCTGGTGGATCGTCGGGGGCGGGTGGGAACCCGGCACCTGGGACGTGGACGCTGTCTGGCTCGCCCGTCAGGACCACGACCCTCCCGCGGGGGTGGCACACGGTGTACCGCCCGCACTGCGGGCAGCCCCACTCTATGCTCCCGTCTGGCCGGTCTGCCTGATGGACCATGCGATGAACCGACTTCATCGGCACCGTGACGCTGACTCCTCTCTCGACCGCTCTGCCTTGTGATTCGGTTCACATGCTATCGAGAGCTGGTGTCGAACATGTTTCATCGCCGCAAGCATCGAGTGAACGTTCCGTATGGGCGCGCCGAGGTGTGCCCCTCATGGATGCGACGGACCGTCCGCCGGATCGCCTATGCTTTCTGGCATGGCGTTCCGGGGATGGCCCATCGAGGCGGTGGAGTTCTACGAGGGCCTCGAGGCCGACAACACCAAGGCGTACTGGACGGCGCACAAGCCGGTCTTCGACGTCTGCGTGCACGCGCCCATGGCCGCGCTGCTCGAGGAGCTGGCCGAGGAGTTCGGCCCCGGCCGCATCGCCAGGCCGTACCGGGACGTGCGCTTCCGCACCGACAAGTCGCCCTACAAGACTGCTATCTACGCCGTCCTGGAGGCCGGCGGCTACGTCAACTTCAGCGCGGACGGGCTGACCACCGGGATCGGCTACTACCAGATGGCTCCCGACCAGTTGGACCGCTACCGGCGCGCGGTCGCCGACGACAGCGATGGGGCCGGCCTGGCTTCGGTCATCGACCGGCTCACCTCCGCGCAGGTCGAGGTCAGCGGATCGAGCAGCCTCAAGAGCGCGCCCAAGGGGTACCCGCGTGACCACCCCCGGATCGAGCTGTTGCGCCACAAGGGCCTGATCGGGTGGCGGCACTGGGCCGCCGCCCCGTGGCTCCACACGGCCGGGGCCAAGCGGCGGGTCGTGGACTTCCTGCGCGTGGCCGCGCCCCTGCAGGACTGGCTGGACGCGCACGTCGGCCCCAGCACCGCCCCACCGCGCTAGCCTCGCGCGTTCGATCACGAGGCGCGGTCGAGCAGGCGGTCGAGTCAGGTAGCAGCCGACCACCGTCCCTCCCTTCGTGGACCCGGCGGGACTCGATTGTCGCCGGCAGCGGCCGGCTGCTGAAGCCCGAAGTCGGGCCTCAGCGGTGGAAGGGTGGGGCGCCGGTGGTGCCGCGGACGGCGGCGACCAGAGCGCGGGTGGCGGCGGCGGGATCGGGGGCGGCGGCCACCGCCGAGACGACCGCGATGCCGGCGGCACCGGCGTCGAGTACCTGGCGGGCGTTGGAAGCGTTGATCCCGCCGATGCCGACCACCGGCAGCCGGGTGGCCCCGCTGATCTGACGCACCCGCTCGAGCCCGCCCGGGGCGGCCTCGGGCTTGGTCCTGGTGGCGAACACGGTGACGCCCAGGTAGTCGGCCCCGGCGGCCTCGGCCGCCGACGCCTGCTCGGTGTCCTCGACGGTGACACCAAGCACCAGGTCCGGCCCCAGACGCTCCCGCGCCTCCGGCCACGGGTCGCCCTGACCGAGGTGAACCCCGGCCGCGCCGCAGGCCATCGCCAGCTCCACGCGGTCGTCCACGATGAACAGCACGCCCCGCTCCCCGCACCGGTCGGCCAGCTCCTGGGCCAGCGGGAGCAGCTCCTCGTCCCGGTGCCCGGGCGCGCGGAGCTGGACCGCGTTCGCGCCGCCCTCGATGGCGCCGATGGCCACCTCGGCGTGGCCCCGGCCCGGCACCAGCCCTGCCGCGGTGACAACGTAGACGCCCAGCACCAGCTTCGGACGCCCCGGCCTCTCCCCCACACCCCCTCCTCTCGGTCGCTCCGTGTTCGGCTCCATTTGATACCAGGTACGCGCCCGCGCCGCCGGACGAAGGCGCCGCGGGTTCGCGTAGCATCGGAGCCCGAAGCCGAACCGGGGGAGCAGTGGTGACGTCGTCTCATGCAGAGCTGAGCGCGCGGACCGAGGAGGCCACGGCCGTGACCGTGCGGGACGCGGAGCCGGGCGAGCACGAGGCGATCCGCGACCTGCTGGCCGCGGCCTATCGCCAGTTCGCCGAAGCGGTCCCGGCGTCCATTTACGGTCCGTATATCGCCGACATCGTCGACCTGGAGCCCCGGGCCCGTGCCGGCCGTCTCCTGGTCGCCGAGCAAGCAGGTGAGATCCTCGGAACGGTGACCTACTACCGGGACGCCGGCACCGCGGGCGTCGGTTGGCCGCCGGGATGGGCCGCGGTGCGTGCCTTGGGGGTCGACCCCGCGGCACGCGGGCAAGGGATCGGCCGGTTGCTGATGCAGGCGTGCATCGAGAGAGCGCGCAGCGCCGGCGCCCCGGTGCTGTGCCTGCACACGGCGGAGATCATTACCGCCGCGGTGGTCATCTACGAACAGATGGGCTTCCGGCGCGTGCCGTCGTTCGACTTCCGGCCCGCCGGGTCCGAGCGCCTGGAGGGCGAGTGCCCCGAAGCGGGAAACGGTCGGCCCTTCATGGTGATCGCCTACCGCCTCGACCTCTGACGGCCCGCGGGTAATTGGGTTGCGGCGGCGTCACCGGCACGCGAGGGTTGGGCGACCGGGCAGGCGAGCAGAGGAGGACCGGGGCGTGGACGCGATCAGGATCGGCGTGGTCGGCGACTACCAGGAGCGCAACGACACCCACCTCGCCATCGGCGCAGCCGTCGACCACTCCGCCCGTCGCCGGGATTGGCGGGCCGAGGTCGCCTGGATCGCCACGCCCAAGGTCGCAGGGTCCGCCGAGCAGGTCCTGGCCGGCTTCGACGCGCTGTGGATCGCGCCGGCGAGCCCCTACCAGAGCATGCGCGGGGCACTCGAGGCGATCACCTATGCGCGCACCCGCGACCTGCCGTTGCTCGGCACCTGCGGGGGCTTTCAGCACCTGGTCATCGAGTTCGCCCGCAACGTTGCCGGCATCCCCGACGCCGCTCACGCCGAGGACGACCCCACCGCCTCGCGGCTGCTGATCAACGAGCTGGCCTGCTCGCTGGTCGGCCAGGTCATGGACGTCACCTTGATCGAGGGCTCGCTGGCGCACCGGGCCTACGGGAGCGCGAGCGCGACCGAGCGCTACTACTGCCGGTTCGGCCTCAACCCCGATTACCTCGAGGCCCTCACCAGCAGCGGCCTGGCCGTGAGCGGCGTCGACCAGGACGGCGAGGTCCGCGTCGTCGAGCTCCCGGGCCACCGGTTCATCGTGGGGACGCTGTTCGTGCCGCAGACCTCCAGCACTCCATCGGCGCCGCACCCGCTGATCAGCGCGTACCTCGCCGCGGCCGCTCGAACGCGAGCTGGCGCAGTCGCCAGGTGATCGCGGCGTGTTCCCCGCCCGCGGCGAGGCCGTCGAGGCCGGCGGCGATCTCGTCGAGCAGCGCCTGCGTGGCCACCTCGGCGACCAGCGGGTCGTGGCGCCAGACGGTGAGATTGAGGCCGAACATCTCGCCGACCAACCGCGTGCGCGGGGACAGCGGGACGGTACGGCTGTCGACGCGCCGCAGGTCGCCGGGATCGGTCATCGACTCCAGCAGGTGGCCGACCTCGAGGCGGTGGCCGCGCGCGGAGAGCAGCCTGGCGACCGTGTCGAGGTAGGCGCGCAGCACCGGATGGTCGGTGCGGATCTCCTCGACCTCGTCGAGCAGCAACAACCCTCCCGGGGCAAGCTGCGAAGCCCAGCCCGCGAGCACCTCCGCCGGCTCGGGCAGGTGCGTCATCAGGAACCGGCAGTAGGCGAGGTCCGCCGGGCTCTCGGGAAACGGCACCGTGGTCACGTCGTGCTCGAGGAAAGCGGTGCCCTGGCGCGTCATCGCACGGGCCAGTTCCAGGAACGTCGCGGACTGGTCCAGCCCGACCGTCCGGCGCGGGTGCAGCACCTCGTCGACCAGCAGGGTGGTGTGCCCCGGGCCGCAGCCGAGGTCGACCGCGAGACCGAGCGTCCGGCCGGCGAAGCGCGCCAGGAAGGCGCGGCTGGAGGCTCAAAAGCCTCGGCGACCAGCCCCAGCCGCCGCGCGGACGGGGCGCCGTCCCCGAACGCGTACCGGGCCACCGCGATCCTCCCTGCTACCGTCGAGGGGCTCCTCACATGGAGAGGTTGACGGATCCGGCCCAGACCCGGAGCTGGTTGAGGAGGCTGTCCCACAGGCCGGTCACCAGCAGCAGGCCGATCGCCACCAGCATTCCCCCTCCCGCCAGCTCGAACAACCGGGACCGGCGCCGCAACTCCGGGAACCGCCCCACCGCCCCCGAAACCTCAACGCCGCGACCAAAAACGGCACCCCCGGCCAGCAACACTCATGGTGAGGCCACAGCAGCGGCCGCACCGCGATGTTCAGCACGTAGCCAGAACCGCGCCGGTTGGTGATCAGCGGTCGGGTGCGGCGGTGATCGCCGATCATCCTGCGCAGCCGCCAGATACGGGTGTGCAGGTCGTCGACGGTTGCCGAACGCGAACCGGGCCACACCCGGCCGAGCAGCTCGGCGGAGTCCAGGGGGGCGCCCGGCTGCAGCGCGAGCTGCACCAGGATCTCGAACTCCTTGGGGGGCAGCACCTCGGGCACGCCGTCGACCAACACCATCCGGGCCCTGAGGTCGATCTTCACGATGCCGAGGTCGATCGCGTCCGGCAGCCGACGGAGGATGGCGGGCCGATCACCAGACGCGCGCCCTCTGCGATCTCGTCGGGCTCGACCGGCACCAGCAACTGCAGGCAGCGCGAGCGGTGCCCTCGGCGATTGGGATGCCAGCCAGCGATGACCTGTTTGCCGTCCTCGGCGAGCGGCATCATCACCGGCCGCAGTCCCCGCGCCTTCAGCGCAACGACAACGGCCTGCATGTCCGTGGTCTCGTCAAGGATGAGCAGGGTGGTGCCAATTCGGGGCTGAGAGCCACCGGGGGGCGCACTATCGCCCCGCGGCTCCTCATGCATCAAGGGTAACCAGGCCAAAGTCCCGCCTTCCTGGTCCAATGACGTAAAGCTGGCACCCTACGCATCCGTAATGCTCTGCCTGGCGGCCGTCCTACTCAATTGCCCTTTGGTCCTAAGAGAGTGCTTGAGAACTGTTATGCGGTGTTGGTCTGGATGGATGGTGGTCGATGCGAACGAGCAAGCCGTCGGGTCATCACCGCGATCATGGCCCAGGTGACCATCGCGGCGTGATGGGCGGGCAGTCGCTCGTAGTCCCGCACACAGCGGCGGTGCTTGCTGATCCAGGCAAGCGTGCGCTCCACCACCCATCTGCGCGACAGTACCTCGAAGGTGGACTGGCCAGCACGCTTGCGGACGATCTCGACCACCAGGTGCAGCACATCCGTCGCCCAGGCGACCAGCTTGCCAGCATACCCAGCATCGGCCCAGCACAGGCGGATGCCGCGGTAGCTGGCGCGCAGCCGCCACAGCAGCGGCCGGGCGGCGTCGCGGTCCTGGACGCTGGCGGCGGTGACCAGCACGACCAGCAGCAGCCCCATAGTGTCCACGGCCAGGTGGCGTTTGCGGCCGTTGACCTTCTTGCCGGCATCCCAGCCGCGGCTGGCCGTAGGGACGGTGTCGGCCGCGCGGACCGATTGGGAGTCGATGACCGCCGCCGACGGTGTCGGCCTCCGGCCTGCCTGGACGCGGACCTGCTCGCGGAGGGCATCGTGGATGCGGTCCAGGGTGCCGTCGGCGGCCCACTTGGCAAACCACCAGTACACCGTGCCTGGTGGGGGAAGTCGCTGGGCAGCAGCCGCCAGGCCCAGCCGCTACGTACCAGGTAGCGGATCGCGTCGATGATCTGACGCAGCGGGTGCTTGGGCGGCCGGCCACCCTGCAGGGTGACGCGCCGCTGCACGAGCGGTTGCAGGATGTTCCATTCGGCATCGGTCAGCGACGAGGGGTACGCCCGGGTTTTGGGTGAGGCGGCAGGGGTGGGCGCGGCACGGTACAACCTCATGGGGGCTCCTGGTCCGGTGCAAGGGTTTGGTCGCTCTTCCACGCCAACCAGGAGATCAAGGCCACAGACTGCGGTGTGGGGCGCTCGACCACCCGCGGTCCCGGCACACGGATCCAGGGAGGTGGGGCTACCCCTACCCGTGAGGGCCGGGTAGCCCGATGGGCGAGCGGCCGGGGCTGGCCCTACGATGCCCATGCTGGCAGCGTCCGCCACACCGAGCCGACCACAGGGAGCCATGCGATGGCAGGGAGCACCACTGCCGGGGCAACCAGGTCGTCCCGCCGCGGCCTGCGCCTGTTCCTCGGCCTGTTCGCGCTCGTGCTGGTCGCATTCGGCGTCTGGGTGGGGGTGGGGTTCCTCACGCTGACCAGCAGCCAGGCCCATAGGAGCTTCCCGGTGGCCGGTACCCGCCTGGTGATCGACGCCCAAGTGAGCACGGTGCGGATCACCGCCGGCCGGTCGGGCGTGGTCGAGGTCGACCGCCACCTCAAGAACGACTCGTTGCGCAAGCCGAGGCCCGTCGAGCGCCTCCAGGGTGACACCCTGACCCTGCGGGACGGCTGCCCACGCTCGGGGGTCATGATCTTCTGCGCCGGGCGCTATGACCTGCGGGTCCCACCGGACCTGGTCCTCAGGGTCGTCAACCACTCCGGCGGTGTGCACACCAGCGGGCTTGCCGGCCCGCTCGACCTGCAGGGCCACGACGCCGGGATCACCGTCGACGGCGCCAGCGGGCTGTTGCGCCTGCACACCAGCAACGCTGCGATCACCGCCGTCAACCTGCGCTCCACCGACGTCCAGGCCAGCACCAGCAATAGCGGTGTCACGCTGAGCTTGCTGGTCGCGCCGGAGCGGGTCGATGCCCGCACCTCCGACACGCGGGCATCCGTGTGACCGTGCCGGCCAACAGCGGCCCATACGCCGTGCAGCAGAGCACCAGCGACGCCAAGACCAGCATCGGGGTGAGGACCGACCCGGCCGCCGCCCGGAAGCTGGTCCTGCGCACCAGCAACGGCGACATCGTCGTGGCGTCCGCGGGGCGCTGAGCCGCGCGCTTCAGCTTCGCAGGTAGGTGAGCACCGCCAGCACGCGGCGGTGGTCGCTTGGCGTGTCGGGCAGGCCGAGCTTGGCGAAGATACTGCTGATGTGCTTTTCGACCGCGCCCTCGGTCACCACCAGCTGGGCGGCGATGGCCGCATTGCTGCGGCCCTCGGCCATGAGCCCGAGCACCTCCCGCTCGCGCGGGCTGAGCGCGTCCAGTGGACTGCCACGGCGGCGCCGCCCGAGCAACTGCGCGACGACCTCCGGATCCAGCGCGGTGCCGCCACCGGCCACCCGCCGCACCGCGGCGAGGAACTCCGACACGTCCGCGACCCGATCCTTCAGCAGGTAGCCGACACCCTCGGCGTTGGCGCCGATCAGCTCCAGCGCGTAGCGCTCCTCCACGTACTGGGAGAGGACCAGGATGCGGGTCTGGGGGACGAGGCGGCGGACTTCCAGGGCGGCGCGCAGGCCCTCGTCGGTGTGGGTCGGGGGCATGCGCACGTCGACGATGGCGATGTCGGGCCGCAGCGCGGCGGCGGCGGCGATCAGCCCGGGTCCGTCGCCGACGGTGCCGACCACCTCCAGGCCGCCGTCGGCAAGCAGCCGCTCCAGTCCGGCGCGCAGCAGCACCGAGTCCTCGGCGATCACGATCCGCATGGCAGCTCCGCCCGGACCACGGTGGGACCGCCCTGGGGGCTGGCAACCGTCAGGCGGCCGTCGATGGAGGCCACCCGGTCGGCCAGGCCGGCAAGGCCGCTGCCGCCAGCCGGATCGGCGCCGCCCACGCCATCGTCGCGCACCTCCACCACCAGCCGCCCGCCCTGCTTGGTGATGCGGACCTGTGCATGGGTGGCGGCGGCATGCTTGGCCACGTTGGCGAGCGCCTCGGCGACCACGAAGTAGGCGGTCGACTCGATCGCGCCCGGGGGCCGGTCGTGCAGGTCGATGTCGACCTCGACCGGCACTGGCGAGCGGGCGGCCAGGGCGGAGACGGCCGCGTCCAGGCCGCGGTCGGTGAGTACCGCCGGGTGGATGCCGCGGGCAAGGTTGCGCAGCTCGGCCAGGGCGCGCTTGGCCTCGTCGTGGGCCTCATCGAGCAGGGTCCTGGCCGCCTGCGGGTCGCCCGCGAACTTCTCCCTGGCCATGCCGAGGTCCATGGCCAGGGCGACCAGCCGCTGCTGCGCACCGTCATGGAGGTCGCGCTCGATGCGGCGCCGCTCGGCCGCGGCCACATCCACCGCCATGGCCCGCTTGGCGCGCTGCTCCTCCACGCCGGCGACCAGTTCGGCCCGGCGGGTGGGGCCGAGTAGGCCGGCGGCGATCCGGCCGTGCAGGAAGGCCATGCCACGGACCAGGTGCGCGGCGCCGAGGCACAGCAGCAAGCCGGCCAGCGCCGCGGCCAGCGCCTTGGGCAGCGTGTCGACCAGGTTCAGCCCTGCGCCGTTGTGGAGCATCCCGGCGCCCGCCGGCACCAGCCGGTACCACAGCGGCGTCAACAGCAGGGCCAGCGGCACCCCCCAAGCGGTCAGGACCAGAGCCAGCCAGAGCACCCCGAGCGGCAGCAGCAGGACCAGGTAGGCGAAGTCCCGCCAGGTGGTCGGATCGGTGAGCCGCGCTCTGAACCGGCCGGCCAGCGACCCGGCCGGCGGCGGCCGGTACGGGTCTGGAATGTCGATCCCAAGCGCGCCACGCAGCAGGGCGCGCTCGGCGCGGGCACCCAGCCGCCACAGGACCGCCGATAGGAACAGGATCGGCAGACCCACCCAGACGATCGCCGTAGCAACCCCGACGGCCAGGCCGGTGACCGCGATCGTGAACCAGAACACCCCGAGCGGGAACGTCGCCAGCAGGTAGCCGGTGGCCACCCACGTGTCCCAGGCGACCACCGCCCCCAGCGCCTGCGCGAGCCGGCGCAGCGACCGCCTCCCGCGCGGCCCCGTAACCCCCATGCCTTCCTCCAGCTCCCCCGCTCAAGAGCCGACGCGCTGCGGCCTACCCGCGGCGGGCGTCGACGCGGGTCCCTCCAGGTTGACGGCTGGCAGCCAGGCAAGCCAGCGCGGCAGGTACCAGTTGCGCTCGCCGAGCAGCCCCATCACCGCCGGGACCAGCACGCCCCGGACCACGGTGGCGTCCAGCAGGATCGCGGCGGCCAGGCCGACGCCGACCATCTTCAAGGTGACATCCGACAGCGTGGCGAAGATCGCGAACACCGCCACCATCACCACGGCCGCGCTGGTGACCACCCCTGCTGAGCGGCGGATGCCATGCTCGATGGCGGTCTGGGTCAAGGCACCGCGGTCGTGGGCCTCCCGGATGCGGCTGAGGATGAACACGTGGTAGTCGGCGGACAGGCCGAACAGCACCACGAACAGAAACAGCGGCAGCCAGGGCACGATGCCGCCATAGGCGCGGAAGCCAAGCAGGCCCTCCAGGCGGCCGTCCTGGAAGATGAGCTTGAGCAGCCCGTAGGCGGCGCCGACCGAGAGCAGGTTGAGCCCGATCGCGGTCAGCGAGATCGCCAGCGAGCGGAAGCTCACCAGCAGCAGCCCGAACGCCAGCACCAGCACGAACCCAACCACCAGCGGAGCGCGGCGCACCAGCACCTGGTTGTAGTCGTGGTTGCTGGCGGTCAGGCCGGTGGTCGCCACCCTCACCCCGGGGACCGCGCCGATGGTGGCCGGGATGACGTCGTTGCGCAACCTCGCCAGCGCCCGCTCGGAGGCGGCGTCGGTGCCGTTGCCGGCCAGCGGCACCTGGACCACCGCCAGGGTGCGACCGGGGTTGAGGGTGAGGCTGATCGGCTCGCGCAGCTGGCCCGTGGCGACCGCGCGCCGTCGCAGCTCGCCGATGGCACGGCTCAGCTCCGGCCGGTCCAGGTCACGCCCGGCGATCACGATCTCGGCGGGCTCGGGACCGCCGGGGAAGGCGGCCTGGATGCGTTCCAGGGTCCGGATCGCCGGCAGACCGCCGGGCACCTCCTGCTGCAGGCTCGGCTGCACCAGGCGCAGGCCCGTCGCCGGGATTGCCAGGCCGACCAGCAGCAGCGCGGCCACGCCGCCCCACACCAGTGGGTGGCGCAGGACCTGCCGGACGATCGCGCCCCACGGCCTGGAGTCGCCTGGACGGGTGCGGCGCCGGCCGACCAGCGGGACGCGGCCCCGGTCCACCCAGCGGCCGAGCCAGCCGAGCACGGCGGGTAGGACGGTCACCGACCCAGCCATGGCCACGGCGACGACCAGGATCGTGCCGATGGCGATGCCGTTGACGTCGGCGAGCCCGGTGACCAGCAGTCCGGCCATGGAGATCAGTACGGTCAGGCCGGAGACCACCACCGCGCGGCCGGAGGTGGCCGCCGCGATGCGGATCGCGCGGGCGGTGTCGTGGCCGCCCGCGCGCTCCTCGCGCTCGCGACGCAAGTAGAACAGCGAGTAGTCGACGCCTACCGCCAAGCCGATCAGCAGGATCATGGTGGCGGCCGAGTCGGTGACCGGCGCCCAGTGGCTGGCGAGGGCCAGCAGTCCCAGCGCGGCCATGACCGCGCTGACGGCCAGCAGCACCGGGATGCCGGCAGCCAGCAGCGCGCCAAAGGCGACAACCAGGATCGCCAGCGTCACCGGGACCGCCGACAGCTCCGCACGGTGGAAGTCCTTGCCGAGCGTGTCGTCCAACGCGCGGCTGACGCTGGCCTGGCCCGCCTGCTCGATGCGCAGCCCCGGGTGGCGGGCCTGAACCTGTTTGACTGCCGCTTCGACCGGGGCGACCGCCTGCTCAGCGACTCTGACGTCGATCCGGTCGACCACGAAGGTGACCAGGGCCGAGCGGCGGTCACGCGAGACCTGGCCGGCGTTGGCCGCCTGCAGCGGAGAGCGGATCTGGGCGGCGGTGCCCGGGAAGCGGCCGAGGGTGGCGACCACATCTCGGATCGCGCCCTGCAGCGCCGGGTCGTCCACGGTCCGGCCCCCGCCCGCATCCTGGATCAGCACGCTCTCGCTGATCGGATCGCTGACGCCCGCGCGGGACAGCATCCGCTCGGCCCGCCCCGCCTCGCCAGGGGTGGCCTGGTTGCCGAGCTGCCTGGTGCCGAGGGCCTGGCCGGCGAAGACGAGGACGATGACGAGCGCGAGCCAGCCGAAGATGACCACGGCCCGGTGGTGGGCGCTCCAGGAGGCGATGCGCTCGATGATGGGACGTCGCTGGGCGCGGCGCGGGATCGGTTCGCGTTCGGTTGCCATGAGAGCCTCTCCGCTCGAGGATCGGTTCCCACAGCCTCGCCCGACCGTTCCCCCAGCCCAATGGAGCAGGCTGGCCAACCCCGGTAGGGCTAGCCCCACTCCTGGTCACCGGCTCTCCGCTGACGCTGGTTGGCTGGGAGGGCACGCGTGAGTCTCCGGGGCAGGCCACCGCCACCGCATCCGGGAGTACCTCGCGGCGGACGACCAATAGCAACCAACTCAGTTCTCAAACACTCCTAAGACATTTCGGCCCGCCTTATGGACCGGTCCGACCAAGTGAACACGCTGCTTGGCTTGATCCACGTGGATGTTCACCAGCGGTGAACGAGGAAGGCGATGCCGGTAAGGCGCCAGAGAGGTCTCGGCAAGCAATGCAACCAATCCCGGTTGCTGATCCCTCATGCCATGCGTTGGACCCCCATGGCCACGCAAAAAGCAGCACCTCAGCGGTCCCCAGTGCTATTTCGAGCAAGCTTGGGATGGGAAAAAGATTTCGCTTTGACCGTGAGCGGGGTTGCCTGCCATGACTCCATCGATTATCGTCGATCAACGATGAAGATCGACCGCGCCTCCGCGCAGACCTACGCCCGCTGGTTCCAAGCGCTGGCCGATGCCAACCGAGTCGTCATCTGCAACCTGCTCGCGGACGCCGGGCGGCCCATGACGGTGGGAGAGATCGTCGAGGCGGTCGACATCGGCCAGTCCACCGTCTCCCACCACCTGAAGCTGCTCGCCGAGGTCGGCTTCGTGCAGGCCGCTCCGAAGGGGACCGCCAGGCTCTACCGGTTCAACCAGCGCTGCCTCGAGGCGTTCCCGACCGCGGCGGAGCTGGTCATGGGCCAGCTACCACGAGCCCAGGGCGTGCAGTGCCTGCCCGGCGGCCAGGCCATCCAGCAGCGCCAACAGGAGATCGCAGGATGAGCAAGGACCCCGCACCGCCAGCCGGCCCGGCCGTCGGCGGCAAGTCCGAGGACCTGGCAGGCCAGTCGAGGGTCCTCCGCATCGAGCCGCTCCAGCCCACCGACTGGCCGGCGGTCGCCGCGATCTACGGGGAGGGCATCGCTACCGGCAACGCGACCTTCGAGACCGGCCTGCCGAGCTGGGAGCACTGGGACCAGAGCCACCTGTCCGAGCACCGGCTGGTCGCCCGGACCGGCTGTGGCCACCGGGACGGCGACGTGCTCGCGTGGGCGGCGCTGGCGCCCGTCTCCGATCGCTGCGTCTACGCGGGCGTGGCCGAGAACAGCATCTACGTCGCCGAGCGCGCGCGGGGCCGTGGAGTCGGCCGTTGGCTGCTGGGCGAGCTTGTGGGCCGTGCCGAGCAGGCCGGCATCTGGACCCTCCAGACCGGAATTTTCCCTGAGAACACCGCCAGCCTGGCGCTGCACCGGTGCTGCGGCTTTCGCGTCGTCGGCGTCCGCGAGCGGATCGGCCAGCTCGACGGCCGCTGGCGCGATGTGCTCCTGCTGGAGCGCCGCAGCACGCTGGCCGGCCGCTGAACGGCGAGCAGGTCGCGGTGGCCTTCACCCACAAGGGGCCGGCGGCCTGGTGGGTGCAGCCACGCGGTGCGCCGTCGGCCTGGTGCGTGTAGCCACCCGGGCGCCGGCGGCCTGCACGGCGCAATGATCAAGGCGGTCGATCCCGGGGTGTGGTTGCATTCCCCGATGGAGACCAACCGTGTGGAGGCGTTCAGCGACGGGGTGTTCGCGGTGGCGATCACCCTGCTCGCGCTCGACCTGCACCCTGGCGAGGGCCCGACCCTCGGCGGGCAGCTCCTGCAGCGGGGCGCCGTGGCGCACTACGCCGCCTACGTGGTGAGCTTCCTGATCATCGGCATCATCTGGGTCAATCACCACGCCGTTTTCCGGCAGATCGCGCGGGTCGATCGCGTGCTGCTGTTCTCCAACCTGGTCCTGCTGCTGTTCGTCGCCGCCATCCCGTTCCCGACCGCGCTGCTGGCCGAGCACCTCACCGAGCCCACCAACTCGCACCCCGCCGCGTTCGCCTACAGCGCCGTGATGTTCCTGATGGGCGCCAGCTTCGGCGTGCTGTGGTGGTGGGCGGTCCGGGGCGGGCGGCTGCTCGACCGCCCCATGAACCGGGCGGAGGAGCGGGTGGCCCTCCGCCGCTTCACCATCGGCAACCTCGCCTACCTCGCGCTGCTGGGCCTGGCATGGCTGAGTGCCCCGCTCACGCTCGCCGGCCACTTCGTGGTCGCTGTCTACTACGTCCTGGACCAGGTCCCGCTGCCATCCCGCCAGTGAGAGCCGGCGCCGGCGCATCGGTCGCTGGATCCGCGGTGCGCCCGCCTCGCCGCGCCGCCGCCCGTTGCTCGCCTTGAGATGGGCCCTCCGGAGTGGAACGCTTGCTGACGGCTTCGGGTCGCCAGGGGCCCGTCGTCGCGCGGACAGGAGGAACCATTCGATGACAACGGTGAGCGTGCGCTACATCGTCGATGACGTGGACGCCGCGATCGGCTTCTACCGCGATCAACTCGGGTTCGAGGTCGAGATGCAGCCGGCGCCCACGTTCGCCATGCTGGCCCGGGGCGACCTGCGTCTGCTGCTCAGCGCTCCGAGCGGTCAGGGCGGCGGCGGTCAGATCATGCCCGACGGGCGGCGGCCGGAGCCCGGCGGCTGGAACCGGTTCTCGCTGGAGGTCTCGGACCTGGAGGCCGAGGTCGATCGGCTGGAGGCGGCCGGCGCGCGCTTCCGCAACCAGATCGTCCACGGCATCGGCGGCGACCAGGTCCTGGTCGAGGACCCCTCAGGGAATCCCGTCGAGCTGTTCCAGCCACGATCCTGAGCCCACCAAGCCCGCCGAGCCGCCGAGCCCGCCGTCGGGGCGACGCGGTCGCCACCGACCGCCCTGACTCATCGCCCGCGCGGCAGGCGCCAGAGCGCCTGCCCGAAGGCCCGGTGCACCCAGACCCTGCGGGCTCCGGCGTGGCGCGCCTGCGGCCAGTCCAGCCCCGCGATGACCCACTCGGTGCGGGGGAACGGAGTCCCGGCGGGAGTCGAACAGCACGAAGTGGGCACGGTCCAACTGCCACTGGTAGCCGTACGGCGACGCATCCCGCGGGCGGTGGCTCCCGGGCCACGGCCCATGGGGTTACTGGCCACGGCCCATGGGGTTACTGCTGGATGGTGACGGCCTGGAGCGTCACCGGCTGGTGCACCGTGTAGTCGAGCTCGTCGGACTGCTCGACGCCGGCCGGCGTGAACACGTCCACCGCCTTGGGCACGCTGCCTGGATCGGCCGTGCAGTGCGGATCGGTCGACGGCGCGGCGCACACGCCGAAGGCGAACTCCTGCGGCGTGGGCGCGAAGCCGCGGGCCTGGTCCGGGCTGAACCCGTCCTGGCCGGTCAGGACCACGGTGAAGCCCCAGCCCGGCCCCGGCTGCCCGAGCGACGACTTGGGCACGCTGAAGGTGATGAAGCGCGAGATCTCGTTGGCCCTGATGGTGATGGCGCCCAGGGTCGCCCCGCCGGCGTCGACGTAGCGCTGCCCGAAGCCCTGGACCTCCAGCAGCTTGCTCCAGGCCGAACTGCCCGCGATCGAGTAGTTGCGCTGCGGGAACGACGCCGCTGTCGAGGTCTTGGAGGCGGCGGGATCGTGCACGTAGACGTCGACGAGCTGCGCGCCGAGCGGGCTCCCGAACGTTGGCGTGAGGTCCCTGGTCCGCACCCGGAAGATGACGTTGGTGCCGTCGTCCAGGACCTGGAAGCGCTGCAGGTCGAAGGCGCCCGGCTGGAAGTTGGACGAGGTCGGGTAGGCGTAGTTGCCTGGCCCGTTGTCGTCGCCGTCCGGGTCGCCGACGTCCAGCAGGACCGTGCCCGGCGTGAAGTCCAGCACGACCGTCCGCTGCACGTGCGCGGTGCCGCCGTCGCCGGCGGTGGCGACCGCGTCGAGGACGATCGTGCCGCCGTTGATCGGCACCTGGACGGTCCAGGCGCCGTCCTGCCCGGCCGTCGTGGTGACCACGGTGTTCTCGGAGTCCCGCTCGGTGTTGGTGGCGGAGACATCGATGGTGCTGCCAGGCGCCGACGTGCCGCTGACGGTCACCGGGGAGCCGGGCACCGCCGTCCGGTCCGCAGGGGCGGTGACGGTCAACGTGGTGGCGCCCTGCTGACGGGTGACGTAGCGGCTGACCGTGTCGGCTGGCTGCTCGAGCAGGTGCCGGGCGTCCAGGTCGCGCACCAGCCGCACGAACTGGGCCGCGGACCAGGTCAGCGGCGCGGCCGAGCCGGCCGGCTGGCCGTTGACGAAGCCGATCGAGGCGACCTCCGGCGCGGTGCCGAACGGCGACGGCGCCAGGTCGGGGTTCTCCCAGTCCTGTTCGGGGATGAGGCCGACGCCGCCGGCGAAGCGGGACATGGCCTCCGCCAGCCCGAGCGCGGTGGCCTGATCGCCCACGGCGATGTGGTGCTCGGCCCGCTCACCGTCCAGCACCGGCCACAGGTGCCCGTTGCCCTTGTTGGACGGTGCCCATGGGTGGCCGTCGGCGTTCCCGTCGCCGTAGCCGTCGCCGTTGTAACGGTGCCAGCCCGGCCCACTGGGTGTCTGCGACCGGATGGTCGCGTCGACGACCTGGAGAGACCTGGCCACGTCGGGGTCGTCGGCCCGGAACAGCCCGAGGCGGGTCAGCTCGAGGAAGCCGGCGTCGATGACCTCGCGCTGGTCGAGGGTCGGGCCGCCGTTGCCGACGTTGTAGGTGATGGCCGCGTCGGGGTCACCGGTCTTGGAGAGCCGGATGAAGTACGGCCGTGGGCTCCTGGGGCCGTTGGTGGTGATGGTCCAGCCCTTCACCGAGCGCTGGAAGTCGTCGGCGACACCCCGGTACACGCGCGCCGAGGCCCGGTCGCCGGCCAGGTCGGCGATCTGGGCCGCGGCGACCAGCCCGGCGACCTCGGCCGCGATGGTCGAGGGCGAGAAGCCGCTCTGCTCCTCCCAGCGCTCGGCGCCGAAGCTCGGCCCGTGGCTGATGGCGAAGTCGGCCGCCCGCTTGACGTGGGCCAGGTAGAACGCCCTGTCGGTGATCCCGGCCTGCAGGGCCATCAGGATCGGATAGGTGACCTCGTCCAGCTGCGTCCCGAACGTGTCGGGCGCGGGCTTGCCGTTGACCAGGCTGTTGCGGGGCATCGAGCCGTCCGGGAGCTGCTGGCGCTCGAACAGGAAGCGCACGGTGTCGCGGGCGGTGGCCAGGTCTCCGTCGAGCAGCAGGCCGGTGAAGGTCTCGTAGAGGTCGCGCGCGAACACCTCGCGGTAGGAGCCGAAGTAGTTGGACGTCGAGTTGCCGGCCGCCACGGCCTGTCCCCATGGCGACGCCAGCGACGCCACCACGGCGCCCTTGAAGGTCTTGTCCTCGGACGCCTTGAGCACGTTGGCGGACAGGTCGTACGCGCGGGTGAGGGCAGCCTGCCGGCTGGGCGGCAGTCCTCGGAAGGCGTGTCCGGGCTGCCGGAGGCCGGCATCGTAGGCGATCCACCCGGCCATGTACCGCGCCAGCACGCTGTCCAGGCGGTTGCCGAGGCTCGCGCCGGCCGTCTGGACCGCCTCCGCCTGGGTCGCGCCGAAGCCGAGCGCGAGCGTCACCCCCGCGCCGCGGTCCAGCTCCAGCCTGGCGGTCTGGACGAGGTTCCCGTTGACCGCGTCCGTGAAGGTGTCGCCGAGCGCCCGGTCCCGGTCGAGCTGCACCAGGCCGTCGGAGTCGGTGCCGGCGAAGCCGCTGCTCACCTGCGTGAACGGGGTCGAAGGCCGAAGCGCCGCGAACACGGGGGTTGCGTAGTCGCGGTTGGCCGCGATCGTGGCGGTGCTGGTGTCGATCGCGACCGGCACCGGATGCCCGGTCGAGACGTCGACGGTGCCGGTGTCGGCGCCGGCGTTGTCCGTGCCACCGCCCCCGTTGCCGTTCACGGTCGCGTCCAGCCGCACGTACAGCCGGTAGTCCCCGGTGGCGCCGACCAGCGGCTGGAACCTGGTGTGGAGCAGCACGGTGGCGCGATCCGGATCGGTCAGGTAGTCGGTGACGATCCGGTAGCGCCCGCTCCTGGCGGTGGCCGTGACCTGGCAGGCCATCCCGCCGGGGTCGAGCGCCCGCACCGTGTAGGTCATGTCGCGGGTCTGCAGGTCCGTGAAGGTGGACCCGTCGGTGACGATGTACTGCATCGTCTCGACGTTGGTGTTGTCGACGGTCGGGTAGTAGACGTCGGAGAGGACGCCGCCCGCGACCGTGTACCAGACCTTCGAGGTGCGGTTGCGAGCCGTGCCCAGGCAGTCCTTGCGGGCGAGGTCGAAGTGCGAGAGCGCACCGGGCCCACCTGGCGCCGCCGCGGACGCGGCCGTGGCGGTCGTCGGCACCGAAGCGCCGAACGCGAGCAAGAGCGCCAGCACGATCCCGAAGACGCCGGTCCGAGTCCCCCTCACGCCCCACCCCCCGCCGACAGCCGATGTCGGCGGGAATGCTAGCTTCTTCTCATCGACGAAGGAAGCCCGGGTCGCGCAAGTTGTGGATAAGCGCGCGGAACTGGGGAATGCGGTGGTGCCGAGCCTCGGCGCGCCGGATGACACGCCTGCTCAGTACCGGTCGCCCTGCGTCCCCAGCGCCTGGGCGATCGCCACCCATACTTTTGCGTGGCTCGCCTTCACCTCGGCCCTGCGAAGGTGCTTCTCGATGTCGACGTTGGTACGACCCTCGGGCTCGTCGATCTCGTTATAGAGCTGCTCAGAGACCGTGACGGCCTGATGCGCCCGGTGCATCGCCTCGTCCCAGGTGAGCTCGTTCGACTGCGTCATCGCGTTGGCTCCTCGTCTTGCTGGTGCGTGCCCGTGCCCCACACCAAGCGTAGACTCACACTGCCGGTGAGCTGTATCGATCGCTGGCGCACGAGGGTGCTGCCCGGCGTGCCGTCGAGGTCGTGGCGATGCTCCATGCGGCGTCACGACTATCGAGAGCGGTGCGACATGGCAAGGACACACAGCAACCCCGGCTGGATTGGCGGCAGACAGCTCATCCGCTCGTTCGGTGAAAACAGGGTCTGCGCCGCTGCGGGCTGTACGACCAAACTCTCCCGGTACAATCCGGACGACTGGTGCTACGTGCACCGTGACCAGATCCCCGACCGACGGTTCAGCCGCGGTGGGCAGGTGTGACCGGTGGGATGGGTGCGTGAGGGAACGATTCTGACGCTGGGACGGCCCGGTGAGCCGGACGCTGTGCGGATGTCCCGCCCCTGGGTCCTCGAGGAGGACGGCGCCCGGCGGATGTGGTACTCGGGCCACGACGGCACCACCGGACGGATCCTGACGGCGGTCCAGCGACCTGGGCGGAAGTGGGAGCGCCAAGGGATCGCGATGGACGCCGGATCGAGCGGCGACAGCGACCTGTACGGCGTCGAATCCCCCAGCGTCGTGCGCACGGCGAGCGGCTACCTGATGGCCTACGGGGGCTTCGACGGCCAGCGGACCCGGCTGCACATGGCCACCTCGGAGGACGGCCGCCAGTGGACGCCGCAGGGCACCATCCTGCAGCGCGGCGCACAGGACTCCCTCGGCGCCAGCCATCCCTGCCTGGTGCGCGGCGAGACGGGCTGGTGGCTGTTCTTCACCGGCTACGACGGCTCCAACGACAGCCGGCGCGCGGTGATCCTCGCGGCGGTCTCGTCCTCCGGCGCCTCGTGGGATCGCGTCGGGCCGGTCCTGGAGCCGGCGGAGGGCGAGCTGGCCACCTCGTATCCCTGCGTGATCGTGATGGCGCGGACCTTCTACATGTTCCACGCCAGCGAAGGCGCGAGGCGCGTCGACATCGCCATGGCGACCTCTGGCGACGGGGTCGAGTGGGACCGCCATGGGACCACCCTCCAGGCTGCCGGGGAGGGCCCGGAGGCGCGCGGAGTCAACGCCCCGTGCGCCGTCCGATCCCGTGACGGTTCCCTGCGCATGTGGTACGCGGGGCTGGGAGCCGGCGACACCACGCTCGGCTACCAGATCTGCGCTGCGCGCTTCTCGGGTCCCTGGTCCATCGGGGTCTGAGCCGACCGGCTCCCCGTCAACGGGGACCGCGGGCGCGGTGACGAGGCCGCCGCCGACGGACGGCACCACCAGGACGGCCGGCCGCGGAACCGGCACGACCCGCCCCCGCCACGCCGGCTCGCCGACGCAGCTCGGCGACGTCCGCCGCCTGCTCGGGCAGAACCAGGGTGACGACGCTGCCGGCGGCACCCGCCCGCGCGGTGCGGCCGGACCGGTGCAGGTAGGCCTTTGCCTCCGCCGGCGGGTCGAACTGCACGACCAGGTCGACGCCCTCCACGTGGATGCCGCGGGCCGCGACGTCGGTCGCCACCAGGACCGGAGTCCGGCCCGTGGCGAACGCCGCCAGAGCGCGCTCCCTGGCGTGCTGGGCCATGTCCCCGTGCAGCGCACCGGCGGCGATCCCGGCGCGGCCGAGCTGGCGCGCCAGCCGTGCGGCCCCGTGCCTGGTGCGGACGAACAATAGGACCCGGCCGGAGCTGGCGGCCAGCTCGGCCGCGACCGCGACCTTGTCGAGGGCGGTCACCTCGACGAAGCGATGGTCCGTCCGCGCCACGCCGCCGACCGCCGGCCCGACCGCGTGGTGCACGGGATCGGTGAGGTAGCGGCGCACCAGGACGTCGACGCCATTGTCGAGCGTGGCCGAGAACAGCAGCCGCTGCCCTGCGGAGGGGACGCGATCCAGGAGCCAGGTCACGGCTGGCAGGAAGCCCATGTCGGCCATGTGGTCGGCCTCGTCGAGCACGGTGATGCCGACGGCGTCCAGGGAGCAGGCGCCCTGGCCCAGCAGGTCGGTCAGCCGCCCGGGCGTCGCCACCACCACATCGATGCCGCGCCGCAGCGCCTGCACCTGGGTGCGCATCGACGCGCCGCCGTAGACGGCGAGCATCCGTAGGCCGAGCGCCCTCGCCAGCGGGACGAGCTCGTCGTGGACCTGGCGGGCCAGCTCGCGGGTGGGCACCAGCACCAGGGCGGACGGCCGGGTCCGGGAAGAGCGCCCAGCCCTGCCGCCGCCGGCCTCCGCGGCGCTCCGACCACCAGGCTGCGCGGCCCTGCCGCCGCCGGCCTGCGTGGCGCTCCGGCCGGCCTGCGCCGCGACGCGGAGCAGCAGCGGCAGGCCGAACGCCAGCGTCTTGCCCGAGCCGGTCTCGGCCCGCCCGAGGACGTCGCGGCCCGCCAGCGCGTCCGGGAGGGCGCGGGCCTGGATGGGAAGGGGGTTGGTGATGCCGCGCCGGGCGAGCACGGCGGTCAGGACGGAAGGCACGCCAAGGTCCTCGAAGGAACTGCCGGACGTGCGGGATGGGTTCGGAACGGTAGTTGCGACAGACACGTGGAACGGGACTCCGTTCATGAGTCGGATGGACGTCTCAGTGCGATACAGCGCGCGGACGATCCATGCCGGCGACCCGGCGGCGTACGAACGGAGTACGGACCCTGTGACGACCGCGAGGGCTGACCGCCCTCGCTGGGGGTAGGACCAACCGAGCATAGCAGACCGGCGGCAAGCTCCGGTTCCCCCGGCATCAGCGCGCTTGGCTTCTGGTGGCTCCCCCCGGCCGGCGAAGGTCGGCACCCGCCTGGTGGAGATGGCGCAACGCCTCGGCGTAGGAGCGGACGATCCCGGTCTCGCTGTAGGAGATCCGCCGCTCCGCGCAGAACTCGCGGATGATCGGCTGCGAGCGGCGCAGGCTGGGCCTCGGCATGCTCGGGAAGAGATGGTGCTCGATCTGGTAGTTCAGCCCGCCGAGGAGGAAGTCCGTGAGCCGGCCGCCGCGCACGTTCCGTGAGGTCAACACCTGGCGGCGGAGAAAGCCGGGGTCCTCCCCGCCCTCCACCACCGGCATGCCCTTGTGATTGGGCGCGAAGGCGCAGCCGAGGTACAGGCCGAACAGGCTCTGCTGCACGATCAGGAAGACCGCGGCGCGCGGTGGCGACAGCACCAGCAGCAGCCCGGCCAGATAGCCGATGCCGTGGGCGACCAGCAGCAGCGCCTCGACCACGTGCAGCTTGACCGCGCCGCGCGCCACCGCACGGACGCTCGCGGCGTGCAGGTGCATCGCTTCCAGCAGCAGCATCGGGAAGAACAGGTACGCCTGGTACCTGACGATCAACCGGGTGACGCCGCGCTTGGAGCGCGCCTGGTCGGCGGTGAACGCGACGGCGCCGATGGTGATGTCAGGATCCAGGTCGACCTGGTTGGGGTGACTGTGGTGGCGGTTGTGCTTGCCGACCCACCAGCCGAAGCTGAGCCCGACGAGGAGGTTGCCCAGCGCCAGGCCCAGGAGTCCGTTGGCTCGCTTGGTCCGGAAGACCTGGCGGTGCCCGGCGTCGTGGCCCAGGAAGCTGACCTGTGTGAACGCGAAGGCCAGGTACACGGCGACCGCGACCTGCCACCACGAGTCCCCCAGCAGAAGGAAGGCGGCCCATCCGGCGGCGAGGATGCCGGTGGTCGAGGCGATCTTCGCCCAGTAGTAGGCAGGCCTGCGGTCCAGCAGCCCGGAGCGCCTGATCCGGCGGGACAGATCGGCGTAGTCGCTGCCGCGGGCCGCAACTGATGGGAGCGACCGCGCCGTCGACTCCAGAGCCGTGGCCGTGCGCGGGTCCTCGAGTGTGGCCATGCACGCTCCTGTCTCATCGGGCAGCAGGCTTGCATGGCCGACCGGTTGTGCGGGACGTTCCTTCAGCCCATTAAAGCAAACATCCCGCGGATCGGCGTGCCTGGCGGCGCCCGCATCCCTTGCTGGAAGCCGGCTGAGCGGCTGGCCGCCGCTCCGCATCCAGACCCGAGTTTGGAATATGGAGGATAGCCTCCGTATTGTGGTGAAAGATCGCGGACGGAGAGCCGTTCGCCGACCCGAGAGGGGAATCGCCGTGAACGTCGTCATCTGGGTAGTGCAGGTGCTGCTCGCCGCAGCCTTCCTCGGGGCGGGGACCATGAAGGTCAGCCAGCCTCGCCAGCGGCTGGCCACCAACATGGGCTGGGTCGAGGACTACTCCGACACGGGCGTGAAGACCGTCGGGGCGCTCGAGGTGCTGGCCGGCCTGGGACTGATCGTGCCGGCGGTCACCGGCATCGCCACCGTGCTGGTCCCGCTGGCCGCGTCCGGCCTGGCGCTGCTGATGGTGCTGGCCGCGGTCCATCACCAGCGCAAGGGCGAGCGGCAGGAGATCGGGATCAACGCCCTCCTGTTCATCCTGGCCGTGGTGGTGGCCTGGGCCAGGTTCGGCCCCTACTCGCTGTAGCCACCCGTCCCGGTTGTCAGCCCGCTGCAAGGGCTGACAGCCGGGGTTCAGGAGACTGTCGGCGCGGTGGCGCACGGTGTCGCGGACCGCTCATGGGCGAACGAGCCCGCGCGAACGCGACAGGAGGCATGATGACCACCGCGATCCAGGCTGAAGGCCTGGTCAAGCACTTCGGCCCCACCAGAGCACTCGACGGGGTGGACCTGAGGGTGCCGGCCGGGACCGTCCTCGGGCTGCTCGGGCCCAACGGCTCCGGCAAGACGACCACCGTGCGGATCCTGACCACGCTGCTGGAGCCCGACGCGGGGCGCGCCGTGGTCGCCGGCTACGACCTGTCCCGCCAGCCGATGGCCGCCCGCGCGCAGATCGGCCTGACGGGCCAGTTCGCCGCGGTGGACGAGCCGCTGACCGGCCGCGAGAACCTCGAGCTGATCGGGAACCTGCTGGAGCTGCCGCGCAAGCAGCGGCGCGAGCGCGCCGCCGAGCTGCTCGAGCTGGTCGACCTGGCCGACGCCGCCGACCGGCTGGTGCGGACCTATTCGGGCGGGATGCGGCGGCGCCTGGACCTGGCGGCCAGCCTGGTCGGAAGGCCTCGGGTGCTGTTCCTCGACGAGCCGACCACGGGGCTGGACCCGCGCAGCCGCATCGGCCTTTGGGGCACGATCCGCGAGCTGGTCGCCGACGGCACCACCGTCCTGCTCACCACCCAGTACCTGGAGGAGGCCGACCAGCTCGCCGACCGGATCGTGGTGCTCGACGTTGGCCGGGTGATCGCCGAGGGCTCCAGCGACGAGCTGAAGGCCCACGCGGGCGGGCAGGTGATCGAGGTTCGGCCGGCCGGCGGCGACCTGCGAGCCGCCGCCAGAGCCCTGGAGAGCCTGGCCGGCGGGACTCCGCTGGTGGACGCCGACGCGCGCCTGGTCACGATGCCGGCGGCCGGTCCAGGGGTGCTCGCCGAGGCGGTGCGCCGCCTGGACGCCGCCGGCGTCGCCGTCGCCGACCTCGCGCTGCGGCGCCCAAGCCTGGACGACGTGTTCCTGCGCCTGGTCGGCCACACCGCACAGACCCGCGACGAGGAGCGTGCGGCATGAGTGCCACCATCCTGAACCCCACCGTTCCCGGCGGCCCGCGATCGCGCGCGGCGGTGCCGGAGCGCCCAGGCCCGCTGCGGACGCTGCGCTACTCGCTGGCCATCGCCGGCCGCAACCTGCGCCCGCTGCTGCGGACGCCGCACATGGTGGTGGCCGACGCGCTGCGCCCGATCATGCTCACGCTGCTGTTCAACTACGTGCTCGGTGGCTCGATCGTGCTGCCCGGCGGCGGCCGCTACGCCTCCTACCTGATCCCCGGCATCCTGGTCCAGCAGGTGGCGTTCTCGTCGGCGATCACCGCGGCCGGGCTGGCCACCGACGTCCGCAACGGCATCCTGGACCGCTTCCGGTCGTTGCCGATCGCCCGCTCCGGGTACCTCATCGCCCGGATCCTCTCCGACACCGTCCGGATGCTGCTGACGGTCGCGCTGATCGTGGCGGTCGGCCTTGGGCTCGGGTTCCGCTTCGGCGGTGGGTTCGCCGGCGGCGTGGCCGGGCTGGCGCTGGTGGTCGCCTTCGGCATCTCGTTCGCCTTGTCGGTGCGCGATCCCGAGGCGGTGCAGATGGTCTGGTTCGTGGCGCTGATGCCGCTGATCTTCGCCAGCTCGATCTTCGCCTCGCCGACGCGCATGCCCGGCTGGCTGCAGCCGGTCGTCAGGGCCAACCCGCTGACGGTGGTTGCGGACGCGTGCCGGAGCCTGCTGCTCGGCGGGCCGGTGGCCACGCCGGCGCTGCACGCGCTGCTCTGGATCGGCGCGATCACCGTGGTCAGTTTCACCTGGGCGGTGCGCAGCTACCGGCGGGTCGGCTGAGCGTCTCCCGGCGCCCCCAGCTGGCCTGCCCTCGGCGGCTGGCCGGCGGCGACGGCGACCCGGTGGGGGCCCAGCGCCCGACCTCTGGCCATCGCCGCCTCGAAGCCGTCGTCGCCGAGCGCGCGCCGAGCGGCGGTGACGGCGGCGTCCATCAGGCGCGGCGGCAGCGGCCAGGGGATCACCCGGCGGCCGAAGAGCAGCGAGCCGCCGCCGCTGCCCTGCCAGCTCGCCGCGCCGTACAGCACCGCAACCCGCTCCGCGTCGCCGGCGTCGGCGGCCATCACCGCCATGGTGCCCATCGTGAAGGACGCCAGCATGGGGTTGCGGGCCCGCCTGGCGGTGGCCAGCGCGCGGTCCAGGAGGTCCGCCGCCCGCTCCGGCTCGCCGCCGCGCGCGGCGACCAGTCCCAGCAGGGCCTCGGACGCGGCCGCGCCCACCTCGTCGCCGAGCTGGCGGTAGGCGGCGAGCGACGCTTCGTGCTGCGCGCGGGCCCGCACCAGGTCGCCCTCCAGGATGGCGGCCGTGCCGAGAGCGTTGCCTACCGAGGCGGCCATGTCGGGCATGCCGAGCTGCCGGAAGCCCGCCAGCGCCTGCTCCAGGTGGGCGCGGGCGCCGGCCAGGTCGCCGCTGCCCAGCTCGACCTCGCCGAGCCGGCCGAGCTGGACCGCCATCTCGGCCGGGTAGCGCAGCTCGCAGGCGAGCCGGAGCGATTCGCGCAGCTCCGCCTCTGCCCGGCCGAGATCGCCCTCGAAGGTGGCGACGCCCGAGAGCAGCTCGTGGCAGTCGATCATGCCGAGGCGGTCGCCACGACGCCGCAGTCGCTCCAGCAGCAGCTCGGCCTCGCGGCGGGCGCCGGCCGGATCGCCGGCACTGATACGTTCCAGCGCCACGGTCATGACGGACACCATCGCGTACCAGGCGATGGCGTGGGTCCACTGGTCCTCGGCCAGCACCGCTTCCAGCGCTGGAGGGTCGAACGGCTCGGGCGCCGACCCGGGCGCCGCCAGCTCACCGAGTTCCCGCTGCCGCATGCGCTCGCGGATGTTGCCCCCCAGCGCGGCGATCAGGTCGGCGTGCGCCAGCTCCCCCACCTCACGGAAGATCGCCGCCGCCTCGTCGATGCGCGCCTCGAACGCGTCGGGGCCGTCGCCCGTCCACATGCCGAGCCAGGCGTGGGTGGCCAGTGCCTCGGCGCGCCCCCGGTCGCGCGGCGCGGCAGGCAGGGCCAGCGCCGCGCGCAGGTCGTCGAGCGCGTCCTCGCGCTGGCCGAAGAACCCCTGGTGCCACGCGAGCCCGCCGGCCAGGGGCACCGCCACGGCCGCGTCTCCGTGGTCGATCAGCCAGCGCAGGCCGGCGCGCAGGTTGGCGTGCTCGGCGTACGCCCGCGTCCACCAGACGAGCTGGTCGGCGCCGCGCAGCCTGGTCTGGCCCTGGTCGACCTCGCCCGCGCACCACTGCGCGTGCGTGCGGGCGACCTGGTCGACCTCGCCCGCCTCGGCCAGGCGCTCGCCGGCGTAGGCGCGCACCGTCTCCAGCAGCCGGTAGCGCGGCTCCCCCACCGGCGGCGCCGGCACCGGCGGCAGGTCCGCACGCTCGATCCCGGGCCAGAACGGTGGCGGCAGGGTCGCCCCGGGGGCGACCTCCACCAGTGACTTCTCGACCAGGCCGGCGATCGCGCCGGCCACCTCCCCGGCGGCCAGGCCTGGGCGCTGCCGCGTGTCGGCGCAGACCCGCTCGGCCGCCTGCAGGGTGCAACCGCCGCTGAACACCGCCAGCCGGCGCAGGGCCACCTGCTCGGGCGGGGTCAGCAGCTCCCAGCTCCAGTCGACCACCGCGCGCAGCGTGCGGTGGCGCGGCAGCGCCGTCCGCGCGCCGGTGGTCAGCAGCCGGAAGCGGTCGTGCAGCCGCGCGGCCAGCTCGGCGACGGGCAGCACGTTGACGCGGGCTGCCGCCAGCTCGATGGCGAACGGCAGGCCGTCGAGGCGCCGGCAGATCTCCCCGATCGCCCGCGCCTCCGGAGCCCCCGGCTCCAGGCTCGGGACCACCGCCCGGGCGCGCTCCACGAACAGCCGCCCGGCGTCGAAGGCGAGCAGCTCTCCGGGGTCGTCCAGTTCCGCCGGCGGCATCGGCAGCGCCGGCACGGGCAGGCGCAGCTCGCCGGGCACGCGCAGCGCCTCGCGGCTGGTCGCCAGCACACGCACCGCCGGGCATGCCCCGAGCATCGTCTCGACCAGGTTGGCGGCCGCCTCCACGAGGTGCTCGCAGTTGTCGAGGACCAGCAGCAGGTGGCGGCTCCGCAGCGCGCGCAGCAGGCGCCCAATCGCGCCGTCGCCGTCGTCGCCGCCGGCCGGCCCGTCCAGCCTGGCCAGCTCGACCCGCGGGCTGACGGCGTCCAGCACCGCCCCGGCCAGCAGCGCGGGGTCCCGCAGCGACGCCAGCTCGACCACCCAGGCGCCGTCCCGCCCGACCTCGCCGGCGGCCAGCAGCCGGGTCATCGCCTCGACCGCCAGCCGCGTCTTGCCAGCCCCGCCCGGCCCGACCAGCGTCACCAGCCGGCCGCGCCCGAGCAGCGACGCCACCTGACCGATTTCGTGCTCCCGCCCGACGAAGCTGGTCAGCGGCACCCGCAGATTCGACGGCGCCGCCGTAGGCTGTGCCGCCCAGGGCGCTCCGGCCGACGGCGCGGGCTGGCGCACTCCCACCGACAGCTCCGGGGCGGTCGGGAGCGCGGGGTCCTGGGCGAGCAGCCGGGCTTCCAGTCGGCGCAGGTCGGGGCCGGGGTCCAGGCCGGCGCGTTCGGCCAGGACCTCGCGGGCGCGCTGGTAGGCGGCCAGCGCGTCGGCCTGCCGGCCGGTCGCGTACAGGGCCCGCATGAGCTGGGCGTGCAGGCGCTCGCGGAGGGGCTCCCGGTCGACCAGGGCCTGCAGCTCGCCGATCACCTGGGCCTGGCGGCCGAGCCCGAGGTCGACCTCGATGCGGTCCTCCAGGGCCGCCAGGCGAAGCTCGTCCAGGCGCGTTGCCGCCGAGCGCGCCGCCGCCACGCCGGGGAAGTCGGCCAGCGCGTCCCCGCGCCACAGGTCCAGCGCCGCCCGCAGCAGCCCGGCGGCGCGCTCGGCGTGCCCGGCGGCGGCCGCCTCGCGGCCAGCGGCGGCGAGGCGCTCGAAGCAGACCGCGTCGACCCGTTCCGGTTCGAGCGCCAGCAGGTACCCCGGCGGCCTGGAGATCACCACCTGGTCCGGGGCGAGCGCCCGCCGCAGCCGCGACACCACCACCTGGAGCGCGTTGGCGGGCTCGGACGGCAGGTGCGCACCCCAGATCCCGTCGACCAGGCGGTCGGCTCCGGCCACCCGACCCGGGTCGAGGGCGAGCAGGGCCAGCAGCAGCCGCGGCTGGGCCCCGCCCAGCTCGAGCGGCCGATCATCCCTGGTCACCGAGAGCGGCCCGAGCAGCGCGATCTCCATCCGCTGACCTTACCCTGGCGCTCCTGCCAGGGCACGACCGTTGGCCTTCCGCCGGACGCCGCGCCCTGGCGGCCAAGGCGCCAGCAGCACGCGCTCCCGGACAGACCGGCTGTGGGCTTCATCCTCTCCGGCCACACGCTGGGCGCCACGATGGTGGCGATCTTCGAGCGCTGAGCGCCGCGCTCCAGCGCCAGCCCGGTCACTCGTCGAGCGGCGTCAGCTCGAAGTGGACGGTCCTGCCCGTGCGGGAGCGGCCCACGCGGTGGCCGAGCGGCACCAGCACGCCGTGCAGCAGCGGGTGCTTACGGGCCAGGGCGTGTGCGGCCTGCCCGGCCTCCGCGCCCTCCAGCCGCCTGGCGCGGGCCCGGATCCCCGGTCCGGTCGGCTTGCCGCGCGCGGTCGAGGGGGCCAGCTCGACCTCGGGGTTGTTGCGGATGCGCCTGGTCTTCCACGCCCGCTCGAAGCTGCGGACGAAGGCATGGTCGCCGTCCACGGCGACGCTGAGCGGCGTGCCGACCGGCGTGCCGTCCCGGCGGTAGCTCACCAGCAGCGCGGTCTTCTGGCGCACGAACGGCTCCAGCTCCGGCGTGGCGGCCGTGCCCACGGCGCCGACCACGTAGTCGAGCTCGCGCAGCCGCAGCGCCAGCGCCGCGGCGATCAGCAGCGAGGCCAGGCCCAGCAGCCACGGGTCCGAGGCCCGGCCGCCCAGGTCGAGGTCCAGCGCGTGGTTGACCGCGTGGACGCTGTTGGCGACCAGGAAGCCGGCCAGCGCCACGGCGAGCGCGTCGCTCCAGGCCACCGCCAGCAGCAGCGTCACGCCGATGCCGACCTGAAAGGCGCCGAGGTCGTGGATGAAGTGCTCCGCGTACGGGAATTTCACCGCCTCGGCGAACGAGCGCGGCGCCACCAGGCACCAGACGCCGACGGCCAGCATGCCCGCCCCCGCGAGCAACGTCACGGTGGTCACGTACCCGCGTCCGCGGCCGCCTCGGCGCCCGTGCGCCCGCGGCTCCCAGCGGCTCCTGGCCGCCTCCCCGATCCGGGTCGCCTGATCGTTCACGATTTCCTCCAGTCGTCGGTTCCAGGACCTACGACGCACGACCGGGCGGATCTGTGACGGGTCAACGGTCCTGGGGCGAGCCCGGCGCGGCGACGTCGGCGGTCTCGCACGCCGGACGAGGCATCGGCGCCGGCGGGGGGCGCCCGCCTTGCGGGGCGTCGACGATCCCACGGGGCGAGTGGCATGCGGGTGGCCTTATCGGATTTTGACCCGCCGCCCGATAGCTTCGCCCGCGAAGGGGAGTATCCCGCGCAACGGTCCACCGTCAGCACGGCCACGAGCCCGGTGCGACCACCCGCAAGGGTGGGAGAGACCTTCGGCCAGTCAACGCACGGTTCGCCGAGGGCAAAGGGGACAGCGCATGCCATCCATGAAGCAACGCCTCATCGAGCTCGCACGCAGCCCGAAGGGCCGCCAGCTCGCCGATCAGGCCAAGCAGGCGCTCGAGAGGCCGGAGAACCGCCGCCGGCTCGAAGAGCTGCGATCCCGCCTCACCAACTCCACCAGGCGCCCCAGGTCCTGACGGTCGCCGGGCGCTCGGTCAGCCCCGCCGCGGGTTCTCGAGGCGATCCGGCGGTGAAATCCACCAGCAGGTCGATGTCGCTGCCGTCCCGCCCTTGCCCGCGGGCTACAGGCGCAGAGGCTTGATGGGGGCGGCGATCAGGGTGGGGTCGCTGCGCCAGTCGACGCCGGGGACGTCCACGTACAGCTCGATCTCGTTGCCGTCGGGGTCGGCGATGTAGAGGCTGTGGGTGACGGTGTGGTCGCTGGCGCCGAGCAGGGTGGTGCCCGATTCCTGGAGCCGCGCCAGGGCCTCCCGCAGCTCGTCGTCGCTGTCCCCGACCTTGAGCCCGAAGTGGTACATGCCGACCCGCTTGCCCTCCGGCTGCGGGGCGGCGTCGGGGCCGACCTCGATGAGCAGCAGCTCGTGGTGGGTCCGCCCCGACGGCGCCGAGAACATCGCCATCGGGAGCTGCGAGGGCTGCCCGGGCTCGGGCAGCACCTGCCGCCAGCCGAGCACGTCGCGGTAGAACCCGGACGACCGCTCGATGTCCCGGACGTACAGGACGATGTGACCGAGCTCTTTGACCTCCACCTCGACCTCCTTGGTCGACCGGTCTCGCGGCGACGGCAGCAGGCGGCGCCTGTAGGCCTCGACCTCCAGGTTGCCAGCGACCCGCCGCGACCGCTGCCCGATCCCGACAGTGGTGGACCTGCCGGGGCCGTTGGGGCCGAGGATCCCGAGGACCTCGCCGTGCTCGATGGACCGCGCGCTGGACCGGTCAGGCGGCGGCATCCCCCGTCCGGAGGATGCCGCCGGCCGAGGCCGTGATGGCTCGGACTACTTGGCGCTTTCCAGACGCGGGTCGCGCAGGTCGAAGTAGCGCAGGTCGCTCATGAGGTTGTAGGCCTCGACGAACTGAGGGTTCGACTCCGGCGGGTTCTCACGCTCCCAGCGCCGCGCCTCCTCCTCGGAGGTGAAGTACACCGTCTGGGTGAAGTCGCCCTTGCGGTCGGCGTGCTCGACCACGGTCATGCCGAGGATGTGTGGCGCATCCTGGGCGAGCCGCTCCTCCTCGGACATGGCGAGCTCGGCCAGGCGGTCCATGTCCTCGGAGTGCCCCTGGATCACCTGAACGAAGCCGGCGTCGTCGGATCCACCCTCTTTGTAGGCGTGGACGCGTGACGAATCGTGGAAGGCCACGTCGGCCAGGTGCTGTGATGCCCGGCTCCACCAGGCGCTCTGCTCGGGGCGGTCGTTGTTGCGGCGAGCCGCCTCCTCGGACTCGAAGCGCACCACGGCGATGAAGTTGCCGTCGTCGGTGCTCCCCGAGGTGGAGCCCAGCCAGCCGTTCGCCCCGGGCTGCAGCTCGACCTGCCAGCGGTCCATCTCCTCCTGGAGACCGCCTGGGTTGGTCGCTCGACCCTGAATGACCTGAATGAACACCCTACCCCCCCTTTTCGCGCTCACAAGGAACCGCCAGGCAACTCTCAACCCGGTGCTCGCTCTGGTCAAGACTCGGTTCCGCGTGACCGCACCCACGCGGTCGGGGGCACCGCGCGCTCGCCGCTGTCCCCTGGCGCCGTCACGCCAGCCATGCGGAAGCCGAGCCTGTCCAGTACCACGGCCGGGTACCGGTCCCGTTGCTCGGCGGGGACGTAGTTGCTGACCAGCAGGCGCCCGCCCGGCGCCACCAGCCGTTCGAGCTGGTGGGAGAGCATCTCCACTGCGCCCCGGTGCCCCCAAACCCGGAGCCGCCCTGCGGGGGTTCGCTCACGCAGGTACGACGCCTCCATCAGACGCAAGCCGTCGCGGTACCAGCGCTCGTCGTCCAGGCAGCGCCGCGCCCGGTCGGCGGCCTCCACGATCGCGGCAACGGCCGTCGTGCACGAATGGCACGAAGGTCAACCTGCGGACGCGATCCCAGTCAGTCATCCACCAGGGCCTGGTAGACGAGCTGTCGCAGCTCCGGGCGGATCGGGTGCGTGGACGAAGGGAGCAACTGGGTCAGGAACACGACGGTGATCCGCTCGACCGGGGTCGAATCGGAGAGCAAACCCGGGTTAGCCTACCCGCCCTCGCGGCGGCGCCGGAGCCACTCCTCGACCTCGGACCACCTGTAGCGTGCGACGCCACCTGCCCACAGCACCGGCGGGCCGCTGTTCTCGTTGCGCCACTTGCGGACCGTGCGCTCGTTCACGCGAAGCGCCCGCGCAAGCTCGGCGGTCGTCAGGAGGTCGTCAGGCTCGGGCATCGTGCCCTGATGTTGCAGTGAACCGCCGCATTCAGCCATGCCGTTTTGCCTGGTCAACAGCATAAGATGGCGCAAGTGCATGAATGTGCCTAGAATCCCCTCCCTAGGTACGAAAGCGCCCCGGCGGCGTGGTAGCGCCCCGGGGCCG
>WNGE01000537.1_pt1 | contig 49273 bp, 48 predicted proteins | sample 5400651 | NCBI WGS metagenome assembly WNGE01 (sample SAMN13153370, study PRJNA577476) | soil metagenome | isolation source: 60 cm soil or saprolite under grassland replicate 2 | place: USA:California | collected 2016-06-15 | reverse complement strand
CTTCGGCTGGACTTTCTCTTTGCAACTCGCATGAAATCCGTGCGCGCGATTCTTCCCGAAAGATGACTTGCAGGGTCCGGAGCTCTCAGTTGAATCCAAGCCGCCGGATCTCCGTCTCGCCTGCCTTTTTGACCCCGAGCGCGATCGCGCGCGGCGGTCCCGTGCGCGGGATCGTCGCCAGCACCCACAGTTCGGTTTGATCGCGAGTCGGCGCCGGAAGCTGCGCAGTGTCGGGGACAAAGAATAGTACCGGCTCGTTCACCCGCAGAGTGGTCTCGCCGGCGCCCTCGAAGCGTTGCCGCGAAAACGTCAGGTTGTCGCAATTCCTGCTTGGGCCCTCCGGTTCGAAGACAGCCATCGGAACCCCATCGCGAACGGCAATCGATCCGCACTCATGTCCGAAGTCGAACGGCCCGTGCCACGCGAACTGTTTTCGCGAGTTTTCCTGGCCCCTGATCTCGCTGCCAAATTTCGACTCGACCTCGTCGGGCGAGCGCGGATCCCGCACCTCCACCTGCAGGCTCATGTAGCGGCCGCGGATCGGCAGGTTCGGATCGTACTGCCGGGTCTTGAACCAAGCTTGCGGACAGCTGCGGCGGTCGTAGAGCAGTTTGGCCCCGAGCGACGAGATCAGCAGCACGTGGACTGCGGCAATGGCGATAGCGCGCGACATTGGCCCCGGGGACTTCATGACTCGCCCTCCTCTGCCGGATCTACGCCTGTGGCGGACGCATCCGGCCGCACGCCGCCCATACGCGCCACCAGCTTGCGGCGAAGCTGCTCGAGCTTCCAGCCGCCGAGCAGGAACAACAAACCGAAGCCAACCAGCGAGGCCGAGCGTCCGAGCTTGTCCATCATGGTCGAAAAATAGAACGCAATCACCGTGATGGCAAAGCCGGCCACGCCCAGATCGACGCGCTCGCGCCGCCGCTCCTGCAATCCCCAAAGCACCAGCGCAATGGAGCCCAGCGCATAAATGGCAAAGATCGCAAGGTTCTGCGAGAAGATCCCGTAATCCAGACTCCCCAACACCCATGCCCACAGCGCAAAGCCGGCGTTCCACAGCACGCCCTTGCCGCGCAGCACCCAGGCCACTCCAAGCGGCAACCCGTAGGCCAACAGCGCTCCGGTCGCGAGCATCGTGCTCGAAACCTTAGCCGGCGTGCCCCACTCATGCCCAACGAAAGCCAGCGCCGCCGCCGACGGCAGCAACGCCAATCCTCCGATCCACGCGAGGGACCGGCGCAGCTCAGGATGGCGCCAACCGCGCAAGGCGCCCAAATAGGCGAAGGCCAGCAGCGCCAGGAAGACGATCAGATATTTCTCCATCCCGGCATAGTGTTCGGCGCGCACGCCCCACTCGGAGGCGATCCAGGCAGGGGCGAGAAGCATGGCCAGCGTCGCCTGGAGCCAGTCGCGCAGAACCACCCAGCCCAGCACCGCACCAACAGCCCAAAGCAAAATCCCCGTGGGCCAGTGCTCCTGCAGGTTGAAGATCTGCGCGGCCAGAAAGATTCCCGCTCCAAGCGTGGCCGTGCCCACTCCGTGCAGCGCAATGCCGAGCGAGCGCAGCCGCGGCATCAGCGCGCCGGCCGCGAGATGAAAGCCCCCCACCATCGCGAGCACCAGCGCAAAGCGCTGCGCCGGGGACAGCTCGTCCCAGTGCGCGGCGACGAACAGCAGCACGCCCGCCGCAATCATCAGCGCGCCAAAGGAGACCGCCAGCACCACCGGCCAGCGAAGCCCGTGTGCACCGGGAGTGCGCCCGTGGGGTGAATCCTCGAAGCTCGAGCGCTCGAAGCTCCGAACGCGCTGGGCACTCTCGGCATCGATCACGCCGGCCTCAACCCACCGCTGCAGTTTTTGCTCTAGCCGGTCCATGTTGGCCATGTTTGCAAGAGGCACACCATAGCGCTGCAAGCGCCGATTTGCAACTGGCCGGTCCCGGGGCACGCGCGCGAACTGGTAAAATATGGAGCAATCAGTTCCCGCCATGGCTTCTTCCGAACATTTCGACGTCGCCGTCGTCGGCGCCGGACACGCCGGCTGCGAGGCCGCCATGGCTGCGGCGCGCATGGGCTAGCGCACCGCCCTGTTCACCCTGAACGCCGACCTCATCGCGCAGATGTCCTGCAACCCCGCCGTGGGCGGCATCGCCAAGGGCCACCTGGTGCGCGAGATCGACGCGCTGGGCGGCATCATGGGCGAGGTCACCGACGCGGTCGGCATCCAGTTCCGGCTGCTCAACACCTCGCGCGGCCCCGCCGTCTGGTCGCCCCGCGCCCAATGCGACAAGCAGCAGTACCGCCTGAAGATGCGCGAGGTCCTCGAGTCCCAGCCCAACCTGAAGATCAAGCAGGCCGAGGTCGCCGAGCTCTGGGTGGAGGACGATCCGTCACCCACCTCAGCCGAACCCACCTCAGCCGCAAAAGCGGCGGCGGGAGGTGGGGCACCCGACACTAACCCTGAGGGTGCCCCACCTTCGACGCGCGAATTTTGCGCGGCTAAGGTGGGAGAGCCGCCCCCTCGCCGCATTCGCGGCCTGCGCCTGCGCGACGGACGTCTCATTCACGCCAGCGCCGTCGTGGTCACCACCGGCACGTTCCTCAACGGCCTCATCCATTGCGGTGAGCAGACCTATCCCGCAGGGCGCAGCGGCGAGCCCGCCTCCTGCCTGCTCGGCGAAAACCTCAAGGCCCTCGGCTTCCGCCGCTGCCGACTGAAGACCGGAACGCCGCCGCGCCTGGACGGCCGCAGCATCGACTTCTCGCGCTTCCAGCCACAGCCGGGCGATGCCGAACCCACGCCCTTCAGCTTCCGCACGCGCCGCATCGTGCAGCCGCAGGTCTCCTGCTACATCGCCTACACCACCGAGGAGACGCACCGTATCATCCGCGAAAACGTCCACCGCTCGCCGATGTACAGCGGCCAGATCCAGTCGATCGGCCCGCGCTACTGCCCATCGATCGAGGACAAGATCGTCAAATTCCCTGACAAGCTGAGCCACCAGCTCTATCTCGAGCCCGAGGGCCTCAACACGCACGAGATCTACATCAATGGCATGAGCACCTCGCTGCCGGTCGATGTACAGCTCGCGATTCTCGCGTCGATCCCCGGGCTGGAAGGCGCCGAGATGCTGCGCCCCGGCTACGCCATCGAGTACGACTCGATCGACCCCACCGAGCTCGAACGCACGCTGCAAACGCGCAAGGTTCGTGGGCTCTACCTGGCCGGGCAGATCAATGGCACCAGCGGCTACGAGGAAGCGGCCTGCCAGGGGCTGATGGCCGGCATCAATGCCGCGCTCGCCGTCAAAGGCGAGCCGCCGCTGACGCTTAACCGCAGCGAGGCCTACACGGCCATCCTCATCGACGACCTCATCAGCAAGGGCACCGTCGAGCCCTATCGCATGTTCACCTCGCGCGCCGAGTTCCGCCTGCATCTGCGTATCGACAACGCCGACCGGCGCCTCACGCCGCACGGCCGCCGAGTGGGCCTGATCTCGGATGAGGCCTGGCGCGACTTCCAGGCCAAGCAGCAGCGCATGGAGCACCTGCGCCGCGAGCTCGAAACCCAGCGCGTGCCAAATTCTTTATCTTTAAGTGTCATCCTGAGCGCAGCGAAGGACCCCAGCAAGGCTCAAATATCGGAACCAGCCGCAGACTTTTCAGCCACCGAATCAGCCGCCGAAAATGCGGCCCTCATCGAAAAGCTCGGCTCGATCCCCACGGGCCAAACCTACGCCCAGCTCCTGCGCCGCCCCGAGATCACCATCGACGACCTGGTGCCCGTCTGCCGCCGGCTTGCCCCCGAGTTCTTCGTGCATGATGATTTCGACGGCTCGCCCGAAGACCGTCCGCTCCCGCGCGCCATCTGGGTCGAGCTTAAGTCCGTTGAGACCGCGGTGAAATACGCCGGCTACCTGCAGCAGCAGGATAAGGCCATCGAGCGCCTCAAGAAGGCCGAGAGTAAGACCATACCCGAGTGGTTCGACTACGCGAACATTCCCGGCCTTTCGCGCGAGATGCGCGAGAAGCTCGGACGCCTGCGCCCGCAGACCATCGGCCAGGCCTCGCGCCTGCCCGGCGTCACCCCCGCAGCCGTCGCCCTGCTCAACGTCCACGTCGAACTGCAGTCCCGCCAGCGAAAACAGGCGGGCGGCATCGCAGAGTAGCTGTCCCCCGCTTGCATCGGGACTTGCCGTAGGCTCTGCTGTCGTGTGATGCTGAAAAAATGCCGGCCTATTATGCGGACGACGTTCGCAATTTTCTAAACACCCCTGTCGATGAACTCTTGAATCAACTGACGAGAGCCTATGAAAGCGATCGCTACAAAGCACTAATGATCGCGCAGTTTACAGCGTGGCGTGAACAGATTGAGGCGTTGAAGAGTGCGTTTGCGACTGAGGAGCTTACAAATATCGAAAGAAATGACTGGGGGATTGCCTTGGAGTTCGCTATCCCGAGGAAAATGGGTCGGATCGATGCAGTGCTCCTGATCAAAAGCGCCGTGGTCGGGCTGGAATTCAAGACCCAAGCGGTCAACTCAAGCGCCGCGGACCAAATTGAAGACTACTGCCTGGATTTGGTGCATTTTCACGCCCCAAGTCACGGCCGCCTCATTTATCCGGCGGTGATTGGGACGGTTGACGGTCCGATACCCGAGAGAAAGACAAAAACACTGCGGCACTTGCAACGCACAAAATTTCTCAACACTGGCGATTTATCTGGTTACCTGTCAGCTATTGCGAATCGACACGCGGGCGAGTCTCAGATTCCGATTCAGGACTGGGAATCGGGAGAGTACCGCCCGGTGCCTACGATTGTTGAGGCTGCAATCGGAATGTTTGCGGAGATGGAGGTAAGCGATATTGCACGAGCCGACTGTGACCCAATCAACCTCACTGCGACCGTTGCATCGATTCAGCGGATCGCAGAACAATCGATGGAGAAAGAACAGAAGACCATCTGCTTCATTACTGGCGTGCCAGGTGCCGGGAAGACTCTAGCTGGCTTAAAACTGGTTCACGATCGCAAGCTGCGGGATTCAACTCATACGGATTCGGTTTTCCTCACCGGCAATTTGCCATTGGTAAAGGTTATCCGAGCGGCACTGGCCCTCGATACTTCACGGCGGAAGAAACAGGGGCTTCGAGCATCCTCACGCGATCCGAAAACGATGATTGATACAGTACTTGGATATAAAAAGACCCACACGCGAAGCAGCGCTCCTCCGCACGAAAAGATCGTAGTGTTCGATGAGGCTCAACGCGCATGGAACGCTGAACGCACGGCGGAATACCTTGAAGACGATAGCTGGATTGGTTATTCGGAACCGGAACTATTGATGGCTATATTGGATCGCCACGAATGGGCTGTTCTAGTCGCGCTCGTTGGAGGCGGTCAGGAAATTAACCGAGGTGAGGCCGGAATCAGTGAATGGGGTAGGGCCCTGAAATCGCGGTTCCCGCACTGGCGGGTCGCGCTAGCGAAGCAAGCACTAGATGGTGCATATGGGGCGGGCGCCAAGCTGTTTGCAACAGATGGACCAGAGAAACTGAACATCACAGTTGACCCGGATTTACATCTGGATAATCCAACGCGCCAGTTTCGCGGAAAGACGGTTGCGAAATGGGCTGAATCTCTTCTTCGCGGAGATTGCGAAGCATGTCGAAAAATTCTTTCCGAGAATCCAGAGTATCCGGTTCACCTGACCCGGGATCTTAAGGCTGCGAAAGAGTGGCTTGAGGAGATTTCGACGGGAACGGAACGTTATGGCTGCATAGCCTCATCCGAGGCAAGGCGATTAAGAGCGGAGGGGCTAGAGTTGCCTCCTGCCAGAGCAGATGGGGTCGAGCATTGGTTCCTTTCTCCGAAAGGAGACATTCGATCCTCTTTTCAGCTTGAAATCGCCGCCAATGAGTTCCAGATCCAGGGCCTGGAAATCGATTGGGCGTGCATTTGTTGGGGCGGGGACTTCGTTCGCGATGGGGGAGAATGGAAACTGAAGAGATTGCGAGGCACTGCCTGGCAGAAAGTTGGCAACCGAGACGCTCAGTCCTTCATAGTCAACAGTTACAGGGTATTACTGACGCGCGCGAGACAGGGCATGATCTTGTTCGTGCCTCGAGGTGATGATAGAGATTCGACTCGTACATGCGCGCTGTTTGATTCAACAGCCGATTTCCTCAGACACTGTGGAGCGCGGCCTCTGCCGGTTGTGTAATTCGCAGCTGGTGTTCTGCTGTTCTTTCGGAGGGGCCAGACTGCGTTAGACTTTCCCGCATGAAAGCCGTCGGCTACATCGAATCCCTGCCGACCTCCGATCCAAGGTCGTTGTTCGACTTCGATGCTCCCACGCCCAGCCCCGGGCCGCGCGATCTGCTGGTCTCGGTGCGCGCCGTTTCGGTCAATCCCATCGACTGCAAGGTGCGCATGCGCGCTCAGGGCACCGCCGAGCAGCCCAAGATCCTCGGCTTCGACTGCGCCGGAGTTGTCCAGTCGGTGGGCAGCGAGGTCACGCTCTTCAAGCCCGGCGATGAGGTGTTCTACGCCGGCTCCATTCTTCGTCCCGGCACCAACAGCGAGCTGCACCTGGTGGATGAGCGCCTCGCCGGTCCCAAGCCGCGCAAGCTGAGCTTCGCCGAGGCCGCCGCGCTGCCGCTGACCTCGCTCACCAGTTGGGAGCTGCTCTTCGACCGCCTGCGCATCCCGTTCGGCAAGCTGCAGTATGCCGGCGCGCTGCTGGTGATCGGGGCCTCTGGCGGCGTCGGCTCCATCCTGGTCCAGCTCGCCCGCCGCCTCACGGGCCTCACCGTCATCGGCTCCGGCTCCCGCCCCGAGTCGCGCCAGTGGGTCCTCGACAACGGCGCCCACCACGCGGTCGACCACTCCCGCAAGCTGAGCGAGGAGGTGCGCAAGCTCGGAATCCAGTACGTCGAATTCATCATCGGCCTCAACCACAGCGGGGAGCACTTCGATGAGATCGTCGAGCTCATCGCGCCGCAGGGCGCCTTCGCGCTCATCGACGACCCCTCGCCTATCGACATTCGCAAGTTGAAGCCCAAGTCCGCCTCGCTGCACTGGGAGATGATGTTCGCCCGCTCGACCTTCCAGACCCCGGACATGATCGAGCAGCACCGCATCCTGCGCAATATATCGACACTTGTCGATGAAGGCCTGCTGCGCACCACCCTCGGCAAGGTCTCCGGACGCATCGACTCCAAAAACCTCCGCGCCGCCCATGCCAAGATCGAGAGCGGCAAATCCATTGGCAAGATCGTGCTGGAAGGCTTCTAAGTATCTGAAAACATTTTGGATGGTAATACAGAGCAGGGTGCCCCATTTCTGCCTTCTTTTGGCAGAAGTGGGGTAGTTGACTTTGCTTTTCCGCGGTTGTGACGGAAGTCATAGCGGCCTGTGAGCATTGCCCCTAATCTGGATTCATACAGCCAGAAAGCCGGAATCATCCTAATGTCGACCTTTGCCCAATCCGCTCCTCCCGAAGCACAGCCGCTCAAACCCCATCCTGCCAACATCGGGCAGGCTGGGGACCCCGTGCTGCCGCCAGCGGCGACGGTTGAGTCAAAGCCCGCGGCCAAGCCCAAGAAGAAGAACGTCCGCCGCACGGAGCCGGACCGCTGGCAAATCACTCGCCGCATCGTGCAGTTCGGCTTCGTCCTGCTCAACATCTACCTGTGCGTGCAGTTCTACTTTTTCGTGCGCTACTTTGAGGGGCTGGGGGAGACCGCCGCCATCGGCCCGCACGTTTCGCGCCCCGCCGGCGTCGACGGCTGGCTGCCCATCGCAGGCCTGATGAACACGCGCTACCTCCTTGCCACCGGGCACGTGCCGCCGATCCATCCCGCGGCCATGGTCCTGTTCCTCATCTTCGCGGCGTCGAGCCTGCTGCTCAAGCGCGCTTTCTGCGCCTGGCTCTGCCCCATCGGGACGCTTTCGGAATATCTCTGGAAGCTCGGCCGCAAGCTCCTGGGCCGCAATATCGTCCTGCCGCGCTGGGTGGACATCCCGCTGCGCGGGCTGAAGTATCTGCTCCTCGGCTTCTTCGTCTTTATCGTTGGCAGCATGAGCGCCGCCGCGTTGCAGGAGTTCATGGTGCAGCCCTACGGCATCCTGGCCGACGTCAAGATGCTGCACTTCTTCGTGCGCATGAGCGAGACGGCCGCCATCACCATGATCGTGCTGGTGCTGCTGTCGGTGGTCGTCCAGAATTTCTGGTGCCGCTACCTGTGCCCCTACGGCGCGCTGCAATCGATTGTCTCGCTCTTCAGCCCGGTTACCATCCGGCGCGACGCCGAGGCCTGCGTGGAATGCGGCAAGTGCGCCAAGGCCTGCCCGCAGCAGCTCCCGGTCGACCGCCTGGTGCAGATCCGCTCGGTCGAGTGCACGGCCTGCATGGAGTGCGTCTCCAGCTGCGGCACCCAGGACGCGCTGCAGTTCGCGCTGGCTCCGCGCAAGGCAGAGACGGCCGCTGCGCGCTGGCAGGGCCGCAGATTGCAGCCGGTGGCCGCGGTGGCCGTGCTCGCGACACTATTCTTCGGCGGAGTCTCCTTCGCCAAACTCACCCATCACTGGCAGACCGAGGTTCCCAGCGAGGTATACCGGATGCTAATTCCGCACGTGGACGAGGCTTCCCACCCCGGCTTCCACTAAATTCACTAATCTATTGGCCTCTGCTGCTGTTGAGTCCGAAGTTACAAATTATTCAGGGTGCCCCGTCCTAACCTTCTGTTGGTTAGGGCGGGGCTGTTGTTTTTGCCGTTGCCGTGTTCTGGTCTTGATTTAGCTGTCATCCTGACCGGAGCGGAGCCGAAGGGAGGGACCCCAGCGCCGCTCAAATCGCGCCTGGGCGCGAGAGGCCTTTCGGCCACCTCTCACCATGTATTCTTTCCCTCATGGACGCCGCCAGCCTGCGCGATCTGCTCGCTCCCTTCATCCCGCCCGCCGAAGTCGACGACGTAATGCTGGAGTGCATCCGCGTCCATCTCGAGTTGCTCATGCGATGGAACCAGCGCATGAATCTCACCAGCCTGCGCACCCCCGAGGCGATGGTCGAACGGCACTTCGGGGAATCGCTCTTCGCCGCCCGCAAGCTCTGTCCGCGCTCCGCCCACCGCTTGCTCATCGACGTCGGCAGCGGAGCTGGTTTCCCCGGACTGCCCATCAAGTACTGGGCCCCGGGCCTGCAGTTGACCCTGATCGAAGGCCACGGCAAAAAAGCCACCTTTCTGCGGGAAGTCGGCCGCGCGCTCCGCCTCACCGGCCTTCACGTCCTCAGCGCGCGAGCCGAGTCACTCTCCGCCGGGCAGGCCGAGCTGGTCACGCTGCGGGCGGTCGAGCAGTTCGATCAAGCGCTCCCCACGGCTGCGGGCCTCGTTGCGCCGGGCGGCCGCCTTGCCCTGCTGATCGGCGAATCGCAGCGCGAGTCCGCCCTCGCGCTCCTGCGCGGCGGAGAAAGCTCAGCACTGGCGGTACCGGCGTCCGAGCAGAGATTGCTCCTCATCTGGCATAAGCCCATAGATGTTCCACGTGGAACATTGAGCGGCACCCCGAGCACTATCCCGCCCTAACCAATAGAAGGTTAGGACGGGGCACCCGGTGGATTGTTCCACGTGGAACATCGAATCCGTAGCCCCCGCGCACTGTTCCACGTGGAACATCCACCGTTCTGCACAGCTTTCTCCACTTATCCACCAAATCCACACCCCCGGACCGGCTTTACCAATTGCGGCCCGATCTCCAACCCTGTACCCTCAAATCGATCGCAGCCAGGGGTCCCAGCCAGCCTGCCATGGCTTTTTGGGGCGGAGCGTCTGGCTGCCGGAGGCGACAATGTCCAGGGTCATCGCCATCGCCAACCAGAAGGGCGGGGTAGGAAAGACGACCACCAGCATCAACCTGGCCGCCAGCTTCGCCGCAGCGGGCACTACAACCTTACTCGTCGACTGCGACCCGCAGTCCAACTCCACCTCCGGACTCGGGCTTGGCAAGGACATCCAGCGTCCCGGAAGTTACGAGCTCCTCATGGGCGACGCCGAGGCCACCAACCTCCTCCAGCCAACCGGGCTCGACCGGCTCAAGCTCATCCCTGCGTCGAAGAACCTCATCGGAGCCAATGTCGAGCTGGTCAACTGCGAATACCGAGAGTACCGCCTCCGGCACGCGCTGCACTCGGTGCGCGAGCAGTTTGAGATCATCGTCCTCGACTGCCCGCCTGCACTCGACCTGCTCACCCTGAACTCCCTGGTCGCGGCCGATTCGGTGCTCGTTCCCATGCAGGCGGAATACTTCGCGCTGGAAGGTGTCAGCGAGCTGCTGGATACGATCGAGCGCATACGCCAGACGCTCAACCCAAGCCTCTTCGTCGAAGGGGTCGTGCTCACCATGTACGACGACCGCACCAATCTGGCGCAGGGCGTCTCCAGCGAGTTGCGCAACTACTTCGGCGAGCTCCTTTACCAGACGGCGATCCCGCGCAACATCCGCCTGGCCGAAGCTCCCAGCCACGGCAAGCCGGCGCTGCTCTACGACGCACGATCCCGCGGCGCCGAAGCCTACGAACGGCTGGCGCAGGAGGTCCTGGGCCGGATCCAGAGCCGGGCCGGTGAAGCGCCGCAGGCTGCGGCGCAATCAGGAGCACAACCCGAGGCGCAATCTGCTTGAGATTTGCTGATCGATTTCTCCCAGCGAGGTGAGAGGTGAACCCAACTCCCGACAAACGCAAGGCCCTCGGACGCGGTCTCGAGACCCTTCTTCCCGCCGCGCGCGGCATCCAGAACTTCGTCACCGGCGGGGGAGCCCCTCAGCCCGCGACCGACGGTGTGCGGGAGGTCCCTGTCGAGCTCATCGATCGCAGCCCCTACCAGCCCCGCACCCAGATTGACGAGGCCGCGCTTCAGGAGCTCGCCGCCTCGATCCGCGTCACCGGGGTCATTCAGCCCATTACCGTCCGCGCCGTCGACGGCCGCTATCAGCTCGTCGCCGGCGAGCGCCGCTGGCTGGCCTCGCAGCGCGCCGGCAAGGCGACCGTACCGGCGATCGTCCGCCAGCTCTCCAACGAGCAGGCGATGGAGATCGCAATTATCGAGAACTTGCAGCGCGAGGACCTTAATCCGGTCGAGCAGGCCCGCGCCTACGAGCGCCTCTCCCGTGACTTCGGGCTGACGCAGGAGCAGATGGCGCAGCGCACCGGCAAAGACCGCTCCTCTGTCTCGAATTTCCTTCGCCTGCTCAAGCTGCCGGCGGAGGTCCTCGCCATGGTCGAGAGCTCCAAGCTCAGCTTCGGGCACGCCAAGGCGCTGATGACGCTGGACTCGACCGAGGCGATGACCCGGCTGGCGCAGCGCGCCGTGCAGCTCTCCATGTCCGTGCGCCAGCTTGAGGCCGCGGTCTATGAGCTAATGCATCCGACCCCGACAGCAGCCAAGCCGGAGCGCGCAGTCGATCCCAATGTGCGCGAAGCCGAGCAGGGCCTGCAGCGCGCCCTCGGTCTTCGCGTGCAGATCCAGGACCACAAAGGAAAGGGAAAGATCGTGCTCGAATACAAGTCGCTGGAAGACTTCGACCGGGTGCTGGAGATGCTCGGGGCCTCGAAGTAGAGCCTTCGGAATTTAGCAGGAAGAAGACCGACTCACAGCCGTGCCCCTAACCATCTTTTTCGTTAGGGCCGGGTAGTTGCTTTTCGTTTGGGTGCTTGAAACAGTGAGGGCGGCCCGCAGGCCGCCCATCGCGCTCGCTACCCCCTCTTATCAACACTTCATGCGGACTCACAGCATGTGGAATGGTTTCCACCGATTACTCCAAGTCAGCGAATTTTCCAAATTGAAAATAGATCGATATATGTAAATCTATTTCGCGCCCACAAAGGTAACCTTCAGCTCTTGGTTCTGCGTCGTTTGCTTGCCGGTTGCATCTTTGGCAGTTCCCTCTGCGCCAGTTCCTTTTTTGCCGTGCGCGCACTTGCCGTGCTTGCAGCAATCCATCTCGTGCGCCATCTTGCCGTCCTTGCTCTTCCTGCAGCAGCCGGCTTTTGCGGCACCCATGCGCTTGCACTGCTTCCCGGACATGCCGTGCTCGCCGGACTGCATCTGCTTGCACTGCTTCCCCGACATCGTGTGCGCGTCGGAGTTCATTTCCTTGCAGTGCATCCCGGAATGCATCCCGGGTTGCATGTCGGAACCCATCTCAGAGCCCATAGCAGAATGCGTGTGCACATCAGTAGTAGTGGCGCCCTGGGTTCGGCTGTTTGCCGAAGGCTCGCCCATCGCGGCGGTCATCTTCCGGTGCAGGCCGCCCATACCGGAATCGCCGAGCTTGCTCGCGCTGCCTGCGGCCGCCGTTCCCGACGAAGCCGATGCGCCCGCATATCCTGCCAGCGCCTGGGCCCAAATGGAAGCCGCGCTCAACACCACCGCCAGTACAATTGCCGGAATCCTCATCGTCTCCTCCAATCTCGACTTGTGCCGCACAAACCAGCTCCTGGACCTAAACGCTCGCAGCGTCTGCGACCGGCCCGCCCAACTGGTCCCCAGACGTTTCAAGATAGCGCGCCAGCTCGACGCGTTCGGCGTCGCTCACCCCCACAAACTCCAGCCCGTAGCGGAAGCCGCGCTTGTTCCGTACCACGGCAGCAAAGCGCAGCGCCTTCGCCGACGCGGACAGGGCAAAGCCCACCACCACGGGCGCGCCGAGTTCGATCTGCTCCGGAGCGTAGACGCTCATCCCGCCGGGGCCCATCTCGTAGCTGCGCACCACCACGGCGGAGCCGGCCCCTTCTGCATCTAGCCACAGCTTCACCCGGACATCCACCTGTACCCGCTTCCATTTGCGGTCCGCCGCCGAGTTCATTCTCCGTCCTCTCCTGCCGTCAATACTGCTTCCGCGCATTCCACGTCCGAATCGACCGCGACCGGCTGGGTAAAGAACACGTCCACGGCGTCCACAATTGCGGCGGGGCACTTGGCCTCGTAGATCGCCTTGCGCAACCTGGCGCCTTTCTCCACCCCGTGGGTGAACCAGGAGGCAAACTGCTTCATCTTTCCGGCGGCATCCGGGAAGCCCTCCTCCACCAGCATGCCGAAGTAGCGCCGGATCATCTCATACCGGTCTTCGCGCGATGCGACTTTGTAGCCGCCCATCGCGGTGTACTGCGCGATCTGCCGGAAGATCCAGGGATTGGAGGCCGCGGCCCGGCCGATCATCACGCCGTCGCAGCCGGTCTGCGCCACCATGGCGCGCGCGTCCTCCGGGGTTCGGATGTCGCCATTGCCGATCACCGGGATCTTCACCAGCGACTTCAGCTCGGCGATCCACTGCCACTGCGCCTGTCCGCTGTAGCCCTGCTGGCGGGTGCGCGCATGCATGGCCACCGCGTCCAGTCCGCAGTCTTCGGCCATATGGGCCAGCTCGCGGAAGACCAGCTCGCTCTCGCTCCAGCCGGCGCGAAACTTGACGGTGAACGGGATCTTCACCGCGGCGCGCACCGCTTCGAAAATCTTGCCGATCGCCGGCAGCTCGCGCAGCAGGCCGCTGCCACCGTTGCACTTGACGACTTTTTTGGCCGGGCAGCCCAGGTTCAGGTCCACCAGATCGAAGCCGAAGCCTTCCACCATGCGCGCCGCCTCGGCCAGCGACTCGGGATTGGAGCCGAACAGCTGCGAGGAGATGGGGTGCTCGTCGGGATAAAAATGCAGGTAGCGCTTGGCCTTCGGGTCCTTCTTGCGCACCACGCCGTCGGCCGAGGTGAACTCGGTCATCAGCAGCCCGCAGCCATTCATCTCGCGGATGAAGCGTCGGAAGACCGTGTCGGTGATCCCCGCCATGGGCGCAAGAATGGTCGCCGGAGCGATCTCTACGCCTGCGATCTTCAGACTCGCCGGGACGCGAACGTCGCCGGGCGAGGAGTACACCTGGGGACTGTCGAAATACTTCTGCACGGATCTATTGTAGAGCACCTACGGGGCGTCCCAACTTTGAGGTGCCCCGTCGTAACCATCTTTTCTTTTGGTCATGGCGGGGTATTTGAGGTTACTTCGGCTGGGGCCCCAGGTCCCGCGCCCACTTTGGCGCTGACCTGGGAGCGCTGACCTGGGAATGTTGCGAACAACGCAAAGCCCTCGCCGCAGCGAGGGCTTCTCTCTTTCTGGATTTCTGCGCCGAGGGCGTCTTCACCCCAACAAGGATCGCTTGCCGGAGACCCCGACCACCCGCGGGATTAGCTCTGTTCGGTCTTGGCCGGCTCCGCCTTGGGCTCGTTCTTGGCATACTTGCGGCGGAAGCGTTCGATGCGGCCGGCGGTGTCGAGCACCTTCTGCTTCCCGGTGAAGAAGGGATGGCAGGCCGAGCAGATTTCAACGTGGATGTCGCCACGGTGCGTGCTGCGGGTCAGGAATCTGTTGCCGCAGGCGCACATGACGTGGACCTCTTGGTAGCTGGGGTGGGTCGTTGCCTTCATTGTTCCTCAATCCGTCTGTTAGGGTCCCCACATCTGCCAGCGCGAGAGGTGGGAGTCAGACTCTCTAGTTTAACCTGTGCCGCGCGGGCCGGGCAAATTCGATTCCCCTATTGCTCCCGGGATCGCTTCACCGCCGCCTGCACCGTCCGCACCAGGTTCCACATAAACGCGCAGCTTCCGGCCACAATGGCCGCTGGGATCGCGCCCTGGCGGTAGGCAAGGTCCATCGGCGGCAAGTGATGGTGGAGAATGCCCGTGGTCAGAATCACGACGATGCCGCCGAAGAGCCCTGTGCCCATCCCCAGCCCGCTCCAAAGCACGGTCAGCAGGAGCAGGCGAAAGCCCTTCATCAGCGTCCAGACAAGCCAGCTCGGCTGCCGAATCGGCTCGGAAGACAGCAGCGTCTTGCTTCCGTGGGAGTCCATGTCATTCGGGTTCACAGTTCCTCCGCTCTCTCCGCGGGAAGCCAACTCTTTGCCCTGGCCGGTTTGCGCCTGTATGATGAAGTGCACAATGTGGGCGCCGGCGAGCGCGCCGCCCGTCCCAGGCTGCGGTAGAATGATAGTTTCCTATGCCCCAGACGCAACAGGCAACCACGCATTCGCCAGCCGAAGTCCTACGGATCTCCCCCGTGCAGCAGGCGCCCAACGGCATCTGCTACGCTGCGAGCGGAGAGGTCAACCTCACCTCCGACGAGCTGCAGCGAATGGTGGGCGCCGTGCCGGTGCCGCTGGCGGCGGCCCTTTCGCGCAAGGCCTTCTACTTTGTTCCGCTCACCGTGGCCGATGGCGATGAGACCCTGATCGCCGACCGCTACGACGTGATGCTCAGCGACCGTGCCGTCTGCCATCGCAATCTCACTCTGGGCGATGCGCAGTGCATCTTCATCTCCACGCGCCTCATGGACGACCGCTTTTCGGTGGCGTTTGAGTTCTATATCAACGTGGGACACGCCTTCGCCGACCACGCCGGCTTCTCGCAGCCCTTCGCCGACCTGGTCTGGCGCCAGGCGCAGGACAAGGTCAAGGGCGAGACCTCGCTCGACGCCAACGAGCTGCGCAAGATCGTCACCTCCAATGCACCCGAGGCGGAGAAGGCGCGGCAGGAGTACTTCGAGACCACCTTCGCCGACGCAATCGCCATCTACCTGCTCTCGCTCTACCTCGATGTGGACTACTACGAGCTGCGCGAGCGCGACTATCCGCTGCTGGCGCCCGCAGCGCTTGCCGAGCGGCTGCGCAAGGTGCATGAGCTCTTCCCGCCGCCCCGCGGCTTCGAGTTCAACATCTTCTACAAGCGCCGTCCCGAGCAGCGGTAGAACATGATCGCCCATCTTCGCGGAAAGCTGCTTGAGACCTCTCCCGGCCGTGCCATCGTCGAATGCCACGGCGTCGGCTACGAGGTGACGGTGTCGATGAACACCTTCGCGCAGCTTCCTGCTGCCGGCAGCGAGGTCGGACTCTTTATCCACACCCATGTGCGCGAGGACCAGTTGGCGCTCTTCGGCTTTTACGCGGCGGAGGAGAACGCACTGTTTGAAAAACTCCTTTCCGTCAGCGGCATCGGCCCCAAGCTGGCGGTCAACATTCTCGGCGGGATGAGCACGCGCGATCTGGTGGCAGCGCTGCGCGGCGGCGATGCGGCGCGCCTCACGCGCATGCCCGGCGTGGGCAAGAAGACCGCCGATCGCATGGTGCTCGAGCTGAAGGACAAGCTCGCGGAATTCGGCGCGGCGCCGGCCGCTCCGCGCGCCAAACACGCGCTCGAAGAGGATGTGCTTTCGGCGCTGATCAATCTCGGCTACCAGCCCGCCGCTGCCGAGCAGGCGCTGGGCAAGCTCTCTCAGGCCGATGGGCGCAGCTTCGAACAGCTCTTTCGCGAGGCGCTGGCGCAGTTGGCGCGATAGTTAGTTCACGAGCGCTGGTCCCACATCTGCCCGGCAGATATGGGGCACCCTCGCTGCTCACCTTCTAACAATGCGGCGCCATCAAAAAATCATGGTGCCCCACATCTGCCGCAGTTAGCAGATGTGGGACGCGGAGTAATAAAAACGGCGCGGCTCTGAAGTGGGCCGCGCCGGGCGAGTCACCTGCGTATCAGGCCGCCTGAGCTCGGGGGAGGAATTAACCAGCGAGACTTCAATCAGCACCGGCCGCCTTGACTGCCGGCTTTTCCTCCATCCATGGCGGCAGGATCTTCATCAGTGCCGCAAGGATGAAGAACGGGAGGATGAGCAGCGCGGCCGCGATCAGCTCGCCCTCGTGTCCGATCAGGTCTATCTTGTACGTCGTGTAACCGAGGAAGCTCTTGGAAAAAAGCTGTCCTCCGATCACCACGTTCCAGCGCATGGCGAAGATGCCGACGATAGTCAGGCAGCCGGAGACCGCGTAGGCGATCCGCCGCAGCTTCTCCGGCACGTTGAAGACCTGTATGTAGCCGAGGGCCAGGATCGGCAGCACCGTCCCCAGCAGAATCTGCAGCACCACCTGCGAGAAGAACAGCCTGGTGTGCACCATGAAGTCGAGCGAGCGGAACGATTCGTCGGCCTCATAGATGCGGTGGATCAGGTCCAGCATCTCCAGCGCGAAATCGATGATGAACGTGTAAAGCAAATACTGCGCAATGGTGTCCACGCAGCGCATATCGATCGGCTGCCGCCGGACCTTCATCATCGCCATGTAGACCAGCATCACCACGGCAATTCCGCTGACCATCGCCGAGAAGATGAAGACGACGGGCATCAGCGGCGAAGACCACCACGGGTTCGCCTTCACCGAGCCGAAGATGAAGCCGACATAGCCGTGCAGCAGGAAGGCCGACGGAATGCCGATGAGCGTGATGACCCAGCCCACCTTGTCGTCCACCCGCAGCGAGCCATCGCTGATGTCGCTCGAGCCCAGGGTCAGCGCGCGATAGAGCAGGCGGCGCCAGCCGGTCGTGGATTGCGAGAGCAGAACAATGTCGCGACGGAAATCCAACCAGATCTCCAGCAGCAACACCGCCATCAGGTACCACAGATAGACGAAGCCGAACATCGCCATGGCCGAGCTGCGGTGCGGCGTCAGATACATCTCCAGCGAGCGTTCGGGATGGCCCAGGTGCAACTGCAGCGGCAGCGGCGCGACCAGCAAAAATGCCAGCGCCGTGAGCAATGCAAGCCGATACGTGGGCTTGACGGCCTTCACCTGGAAGATGCGCTCGAGCGAGGCCAGAATGAATGCGCCCGCCACCAGTCCCGTCACGAAGGGGTAGACGACGATCAGCACGCTCCACTGCAGCTCGACCTCGTCGGGATACATGAAGCCCTCAACCGGTACCATCATCGCAATCTCCTCAACGCGCTCATCAGCGCACCGACCCGTCCAGATTGTGGTAGAAAGCCTTGGCGCCGGTGGCCAGATGCGGCTTGAGCACCTGCACGCTGTGCGTCTTCAGGTATTCGTGGATCGGATCGTTCGCGTTCTTCAAGTCCACCAGCTGTCGCGCCCCCGTGGGACACGCCTCGCAACAGGCCGTGGTCAGGCCTTTGGTGATGCGGTGATAGCAGAGCGAACACTTCTCCGCCGTGTGCTTTTGCGGATGGAAGAAGCGGCAGCCGTAAGGACAAGCCTGGATGCAATAGCGGCAGCCGAGGCAGTACTTCCCATCCACCAGCACCACTCCATCGGGAGTGTGGAAGGTGGCGCCTACTGGGCAGACCTGCGAACAGGGCGAGTCCTTGCAGTGGTTGCACATCTTCGGGACGAAGAAGTTCTTGCCGCCATCGAACTTGCTGGGCGGGAAGCCGTGGATGGCGCCCTCGGGAGAATCGACCTGCGGTACCTCCTGCTCCCAGCCGGAGACGTGGTAGCGCTCCACCCAGGTGCGGTAGTACCCGTCGGGCACATTGTTTTCCTTGGAGCAGGCGCGCACGCAGCTTCCGCAGCCGATGCATTTGTCGATGTCCAGCAGCATGCCCCACCAGTGCTGGTTGCGGTCGTAGCCCGGCGCCTCCGCCGGCGTTCCAGCCAGTACGTATTTCCAGGCGACCGCCGCCGCGGGCAACAGCACGAGCATTTTGCGTCTGGTGATCATGACTTTTTCTCCGGCGGAAGCAATGGGCTGTGCGGCTGGTGGCAGGTCTTGCAGACCACACCGCCCGAGTGCTTGGCGCTTGCCACCTGCGGGAAGTTTTTCGGCTTGGCGAGATTGGCTTCATGGCAGCGCGCGCACAGCACTGCGGTATCGGGCAGCTGCGGAACCACCGAGCCCGGGTCTTCCGCATGTCGCGCGAGCGGCCCATGGCAGGATTCGCAATTCACGCCCGCGTGCTTGCCGAGCTTCTTCAGCTCCAGGACGTCGCCGTGGCAGCCTTCGCAGGTCTGATGTCCGGCATATTGGATTGGCTTATCAGCGAGCTCGGCCAGCGCGTCGCCGCGATAGTGCCCGTATTGCCCAAAGCTCTTGGGAACAAAGTGCGCCCGGATCAGCAGTAACAGCACGGCAACGACGACAAATGCCACCGCCAACCGGACGAGGTGTTCGGCATCTTTGAATTTGCTCACGCACACCCCTTAATTTTGCTCACATACACCCCAAACAGGAACTTGCTCCCGGAGACCCCGTGGACCGCGCCGCCCCCCGGTCGCGCAGCCGTGATTAGAAGATACTTAATCCCCAAACACGAATTGCTCCGTGATGCGGCGCACAGATTCCTGTGATCCACCCCTCAAGTTCCGCCGCCTTCTTCCGATGTAGCTAGTAATGAGGAGCTTGCGTCCAGGTCCCCTGCCAGGGGAGGAGTCTGCAAAATGGACCAATTTGTTCAGGAGCTCCTGATAGAAGGCGGCGAGCTGCACGAATCCTGCACGCTGCAAATGTGAGAGCACAAAAATGAATCCTGAATCAGAGTTCAATCAGCCCGAGATCATCCTGCCGCAGAATGCAGCCCCGCATCCCGCGTTGCTGGCGCCCGTTTTCGCCTGGCAGGACGAGTACTCCGTCGGAGTTGGAGTCCTCGATGAGCATCACCGCCACATCTTCCAGCTGCTGAACCGGGTGCAGGAAGCCCTGCTCCTCGATCAGGGGCGCGACGCGCTGGGCTTTCTTCTCGATGAACTGATTGCTTACGTTCGCTGGCACTTCGCGGCCGAGGAGCTGATGATGCAGGCCTTTGGCTTTCCGGAGGCCCTCGCCCACGAACTGGACCACGAGCGCCAGCTCCGGGTGCTGCTCGCGCTTCGCGAACAATACGCCGAGGGGGGCGAACAACTCGTCGCGCAACTGCTGGAATATATGGGGAGCTGGCTCATCCGACACATTTTCACCACCGACCGCCACTACTGCGCCTTCTTCGTCGAGCGCGGCGCCAGGCCTTGAACGGTGCGCGTGGATTATTTTCCGATGCAGAAGCTGGAGAAGATCAGGTTCAGCACATCGTCGGCCGTGGTCGCGCCGGTCAGCTCGTCCAGTGCGCGCAGCGCGTTATAGAGGTCCAGCAGCACCATCTCCGCCGGGATCGCGTTGCGCACCGACTCGGCCGCCGCGTTCAATGCCGCCAGCGCCGCCTGAACCTGGCCCTGCTGCCGCAGGTTTGTCAGCATGGCGCCGCTGTCTTCGGCCGCGCCGCCGCGCACCGCGCGCAAAATTTCCTCGCGCAGCTCCGCGATGCCTTCTCCCGTCAGCGCCGAAGTGCGCACTGAAGGCAAGGGGTCCCCAGCGCGCCTGCCGTTCATCCCCAATCTGCCAAAGGCTGGCAGATCGGGGGCCCCGTTGGCGTACTGGGGTGAAAGATTCGATGTCGCCGTGAGCAGGTTTCGTGCACCGGCAGCATTCTTCGCCAAGTCCGCCTTGTTGAGCACCACAATTGCGGCGCGCTCGGCGACGTCAGCCAGCAGCTCGCGGTCAACCTCGCTTGCGCCTTCCGTCGAATCAAGCACCACCAGCACCAGATCGGCATCGGCCAGCGCCTCCATCGAGCGGCGAATGCCCAGGATCTCCGCCTCGTCGAGCGGGGTCCCCGGCAAGCCCGTTGTTGGCTTGCTGGGGCGGAGCGCAAGCCCGGCCGCCTCGCGGTCTCCCTCATGCTGCGCCTCTCGGTTCAGGGCCTCGCGGATCCCCGCCGTATCCACCATGCGCACGGGAATTCCGCCCAGCGCGACGGTCTCGCTCACCAGGTCGCGTGTGGTGCCCGGCATCGCGGTCACGATGGCGCGCTCGCGTTCGACGAGGCGATTGAACAAGCTCGATTTGCCGACGTTGGGACGGCCCACAATGGCGAGCGTCAGTCCCTCGTGCACAACCTTGCCGAAGGCGAAGCTCGCCTCCAGCGTGCGCAGCCTCGCGCTCACCTCATCGATCGCGGCCAGTGCCTGCTCCGGCGGCATCACTGCCACGTCATCTTCGGCGAAGTCAATCCCGGCCTCCATGCGCGCGATCAACCCGACCAGCTTCTCCTTCACCGGCGCCAGCGCATGCGAGAGCGAGCCCTTCAACTGCCGCGCCGCGACCTTGGCCTGGTAGATCGTCTGCGCGTCGATCAGGTCGCGCACCGCCTCGGCCTGCGTCAGGTCGAGCCTGCCGTTCAAAAATGCGCGCTGCGTGAATTCGCCTGGCTCGGCCAGCCGCGCGCCGTGCGACATGGCCATCTCCACAACGCGGCGCAGCACCACGGGCGAGCCGTGGCAGCTGATCTCTACAATGTCGTCGGTGGTGTAGGAACGCGGCGTGGCAAAGTAGGTGGCGACCACCTCGTCGATGCGCTCGCCGCCGTCGATCTCAACCAGCTCGCCAAAGTGCGCGCGGCCCGGCTCCAGCTCGCGGCCCCCGGCGAGGCGCAGCATGCGGGCGGCGATTGCCTTCGATTCGGGGCCGCTCAGGCGCACTATGCCGATGCCGCCGCGCCCGGCGGGCGTCGAGATGGCTACGATGGTGTCGTCGAGATTCACAGTATCGCGAAAACAGCGCGGAGTTTTGGCACGCCAGTCTTCTGAGAGGTCATTCTGAGCGGAGCGAAGAACCCCAGCAAAGCTCAGAACTCCGGTGCCGTTTCGAACTTTTCAAGCGATCGATCTCATTCACGAGATCCTAAAGAGCTGCACTAGTCGAAATGCCTGGGACAGAATCGACAGAATCAAGCGGCGCTGAGGTCCTTCGCTGCGCTCAGGATGACCCTCTTAAAGTTCTTATCGTCCGCGACGCGCTGGACGGCCCGCACGTGGTGCTTCCGGCGCCTTGCCCTTGTAGTTCTTCGGATAGACCACCAAGTGGCGCGCCGGGCCCTCGCCTTCGCTCTCGGTGCGCAGCTCGGCATGGTCGCGCAGCGCCAGATGGACGATCCGACGCTCGCGGCTGTTCATCGGCGCAAAGGCGTAGGGCATTCCGCTCTTCAGCACCTTTTCGGCCGCAACCCGCGCCGACATCACCAGCTCATCGTTCCGGGCCTGTCGGAATCCGAGCGCGTCGAAGACGATGCGCTCGTGCTCCTCGAGCATGCCGCCCACGGCGTCCAGCACCACCATCTCCATCGCGTGCAGCAGCTCTCCGCCGCGGGCCACCAGCAGGTTGCTGTCGGGTCCGGAGAAGTCCACCAGAATCGCCGGCCGCTCCCACTCCGAGCCCTCGATGGTGGGCGGGTCCACGGCGATGCGGTACTTCACCCGAAAACCGCCGAGCCGAACCACGTTGTTCAGCACTTCGTTGATGCGCTTTGCCGCGGCTATCTTGTCGTCGATTCCCATCCCGCTCCCCCGAATTGCCCCAGCAAGCCAACAAAGGGCGCTTGGGGCCCCGAAGCTTGTCAGGCTGCTGCTAGATCCACTTCCGCCAAAGGAGGGCAGAAGTGGGGCACCACACACTTAGCCTATCTCAGCGCTTTTTCTCCGCCGCCTTCGCGGCTCGCTTTTCGGCCAGCGCCCGCATCTCGCGGCCCATCGGCGTCCGGTTCATGATCGTCTGCTGAATGATCTGCACCACCGTGCCGGTAATAATATACAGGCCCAGCCCGGAGGCCACCGTCCAGGTGAACAGGGCGAACATCACCGGCGTCATCATGTTCATCATCCGCTGCTGTTCCTTGCTCATGCCGGCCGCGGGCATCATGCGCTGCATGGCCACCATCAGCACGATGGTCGCAATGGGGATGATGTGCCAGTGGTCGGGGGCGGAGAGATCGCTCAGGTAGAGCCATCCGGCGTGCCGCAGTTCGATGGCATTGCGCAGCATGGTGTAGAAGGCGAAGAGGAAGGGCATCTGGATGATCACGGGCAGGCAGCCGCCGACCGGATTCACATTGTGCTCCTTGTAGAGCGCAGCCACTTCCTTCTGCATCTCCATGCGGCGCGGATCGTCCATCTTGTATTTCTTGTACTTCTCCTGGATGGCCTGCATCTGCGGCGCAACCTTCTGCATCTTCATCGACGATTTGATCTGCGAGATGCGCAGCGGCAGCAGCGCCACGTTGATCATGATTGTGACCACGATGATGGTCCAGCCCCAGTTCGGCGTCCAGTGCTGCTGCGTCCAGCGCACCCAGGCGAAGAGCGGGCGTCCGATGAAGCCGAAGAAGCCGAAGTCAAGCACGCCGTGCAGGTCCACGCCTTCGGCGCTGCGCACGGTCTCCAGCACGTCGACCGCCTTGGGCCCCGCGAAGAGGCGCACGTTCGAGGGCGCGTTCTGCGAGCCCACGGCCACGCCGACAACCTCGGCCCTGGTCTTCTCGCCCTGGGGATTGTTTGCGTCCTTGGGAATCTCGATTGCGCTGCGTAGCTCGGCAACAGCCGTGTTCTGTGGCTGCGCAGGAAGGAAGATGGCGCCGAAGTAGGCGTCCGACGGGCCTGCCCACTGGAAGTTGCCCGTCAGCACGCGTCCGCTGCTGATGTCTTTGCCCGACTTGTCGAGCTTGAGGCGCTTCACGTCTTCGCCGCTCTGCAGATAATTCAAACGCTGCTCGGCGTAGCTGGGCAGGCCGGTGGCGTCGCCAAATCCCGAGGGCCAGGCCGGCAGCGCCGTCACATAGCTTCCCCCGCGGAGCACGCTGGTCTTTACGCCGACCACATAGCTGTTGTCGAAGTGCAGCTCCTTCTTCACCGACAGATCGCCGTCGGCGTACTCGAAGGTGACGTCCTTTGCGCCCGCCTTCGGGCTTTCGTCCACCTGACTTTCATGGACCACGTAAAGAGCACCGTTCAGCCGCTGGCGAAGTCCCTCGTCCCACGTCCAGAGCGAGAGCGGATAGCCGTACTGCGCCGCCGCCAACTGGTTTGCCAGATCGAGCTCCTGGCCCCTGTCGTCTTTGTACTTCTTGAGGACCCAGCTCTTCACCAGGCCGCCGCGATTGGAGAGAGTGATGCGATACAGATCGTTCTCTACCACGGTGGTGCTCTCGCTCGTGGCCTGGAGGGCGGAGGGAGCCACCGGCAGCTTTCTCGCTGCCTCAGCCGCCGGGCTTGCGGGTGGAGCGGCCGGGGTGGGAGTAGCTGGGGCTGTGGCCGGCGCATTCTTCGCCGCCTGCTGACTCGGCGCCGGCGACTTCATCATGAATTGCTGGGCCAGCACCAGCAGCAGCATCGTGACTGCAAAGATGATCATTACCCGCTTGTCCATGCCGGGCTGGTTCTGCGGATTCTGGTACTCGGTCAAGGTAGTATGCCGATCTGAGCGGCCGCGGCCGCCAGTTGATACTTCACTTTCTTATGCGCCTTCGGCTCGGCCGTCGCGCGCAGCTTGCAGACAACTTGGTGATTCTCATCGATTCTATCGAGTATGGCCGCGGTGAGCATGACCCGGAGCCTCGGTTCCCGCCTCAGTTCTCTGGTGCAACAACTTCCGCAGCGCACACTCCATAGAACCGGTCCTCGAGATCAGCGCGCGTCCACAGCCGAAGCGCTCCGGAACAGGATCCAGCCCGCGCCCGCCCAGGGGATGGCAGCGCAGCAGCCGCCAGCACGCCAGCAGCGTTCCGCGCACCGTACCATGACGCAAGACAGCCTCGGCCGCGTACTCCGAGCAGCTTGGCGTAAAGCGGCAGGCGGGTGGCAGCATGGGCGAGAGCCATCGCTTGTAGCCCGCCAGCAGCTTCAGCAATAAGCGCTTCATTGCGGCGGTGCCTCCCGCTTGGTGTTCGTCGCAGGCTTGTTCGCGGTGCTGCTTTTCACGCCACTTTTTGTCGCACCGCTTTTTTTTGCACTGCTTCGCGCCGCGCCGCTCTGTTTGGCACCGCTCTCGCACGCGCAGCGAACCACCTGAAAGGCGCGCTCAATCTCGCGCGAGATCTGCGCGAACTCCGCCTCGAGAAGGCCCTTCTTCGGATTGATCACCACATCCACACCGGCGCTCATTCCGTTCAGCAGATTCAAGTTGTGCCGCACCGCCTCGCGCGTGCGGCGCCGCATGCGATTGCGCTCCACCGCCCCGCCCAGACTCCTGGGGACTGTGAAGCCGACGCGGACACTCTGAGCTTCGCTCGGCATCTCTCCAGCCGCAGCCCCATCAAGCCAACTACAGGCTTGCTGGGGACCCCATAGCAGATAAAAAACGGTCATGTTCCCGGAAAAGTGGCGGTGCCCCTGCTGATAGACCCTTTGAAAATCGGAGTGCTTCAGCAGGTGCGTGCTCTTGGGAAAACGGCCTTGCGGTGTGTCGCTCACGCGGGTATCCACGGCGCTCGCGTTTCGGAAGCTGCGTTTCTGGTGCAGAACGCTAATCGCGATAACCCGGGCTCACTGAAACGCGCTTGCGTCCCTTGGCGCGCCGCCGCGACAACACGGCCTGCCCGCTCTTGGTCTTCATCCGCTGGCGAAAGCCGTGCACCTTGGCGCGCCGGCGGCGGTTTGGTTGGAATGTCCTCTTCGGCATTTGACTCCGATGCTCCTGCTGCAGGAAATCTTGATGAACAACAACTCAAAAGTATAAATGACCGGTGCCGCATCGGCCAAACAGCGGGTCCCCAGCGAGCGCTCAACTCGCTTGCCGGGGTGGAAACTGCTCACCTCGTGGTTCAAAATGTGCTCCCCAACGCACCTGCTGTGCGGTTGCCGAAAAAAAACTTTCCGCTCTGCACCGCGCCTGCTGCAATGACAAATTTCTCTCTTGACGAACGTCTCCCAACAGGCAAAAGTGTGAATGTCCCGTTGCAAGAAACTTTTTGGAGCGCGCTTCCCGGGCCGTCATTCGTGCTAGTATCCGTTTGCGGTTTCTCTGGCCAGCCCAGCCGCGTGCGCGAATGACAATTGTGTTCCGCGCCCCAGCTACTGCACCGGTCTCCATGTCGAGCCAGTGCAGAGAGTTCTGTTCTGCGACGACATAATTTGAAATTTTCAGTTTCAGTCAGCCCCAGCAGGGCTGCCAGCCTTGGCATTTCCTTTTCGCCAGACAAGGGCAGCTCGCGGGCTTTTTGAGTAAGGACAGGCGGCATGATCTCAGATCTGGTAGCGTCGTCAACTCCAAATCCCTGGATGCGGATCCAGGGCGCTTTGGAAAAGAAACTAAACCGCCACATCTTCGACACGTGGTTCAAACCCGCGCGCTTCAGCCACGACTCCAATGGCAAGCTCTTCATCGCCGTGCCCTCGCCCGAGTTCTGCACGGTCGGCGAGCGCTACAACGACCTGATCCTGGAGGCGATCGACAACCTGGGCCTCATCTACGAGGACGTGGAGTTTGTCCCCACGCCCTCTGAGCCGCCCCCGCCTGCAATGGTCCGCCACAACGGCGGCCTGGCTCCGGCCCCCGTGCGTCCAGCGGCGCAGTCGCGTTTTGACTTTGATGGCGCCGCGCAGCTCAATCCGCGCTACACCTTCAGCGGCTTTGTCATTGGCAGCGGAAATCAGTTTGCTCACGCCGCCGCGCTCGCTGTGGCGGCCGCTCCCGGCAAGGCCTACAATCCACTGTTTCTCTATGGCGGCGTGGGAATGGGCAAGACCCACCTGATGCAGGCCATCGGGCATGAGATCAAGCAGCGTCAGCCCGACAGCTCGATCGTCTATCTCTCCGCCGAGCGCTTCACCAACGAGATGATCAACTCCATCAAGCACGACAAGATGGTGACCTTCCGCGACCGCTTCCGCGGGGTCGACGTGCTGCTGGTGGACGACATCCAGTTCCTTACCGGCAAGGAGCGCACCCAGGAGGAGTTCTTCCACACCTTCAATGCGCTGCACGACTCCAACCGGCAGATCGTCATCGCCAGCGACCGCTCGCCCAAAGAGCTCTCCGACGTGGACGACCGGTTGCGCTCGCGCTTCGAGTGGGGCCTCACCGCCGACATTCAGCCGCCCGACCTTGAGACCAAGATCGCCATCCTGCAGAAGAAGGCCGAGAGCGAGAACATCACGCTGCCCGACGATGTTTGCCAGTTCATCGCCAGCAACATTCGCAGCAACGTTCGCGAGCTGGAGGGCGCGCTCATCCGCCTGGTCGCCTACGGATCGCTCACCGGCGCCAGCGTCAACCTCACGACGGCCCAGCAGGTGCTCAAAAACATCATCGACCAGCAGAGCCGCAAGATCACCATCGAGGCCATTCAGAAAGCGGTCTCCGAGCAGTTTGGCCTGCGCCTGCCGGAGATCAAGGTCAAGAACAACTCCCGCCAGATTGTCTTCCCGCGGCAGATTGCCATGTATCTCTGCAAGCAGCTCACCGAGGCCTCGCTGCCGGAGATCGGACGCCAGTTCGGCGGCAAGCACCACACTACTGTCCTGCACTCCATCGAAAAGATCCAGCTGCAGCGCAAGGACGATAAGGACCTCAACCGCATGCTCAACAAACTCACAGAGCAGTTGAGCAACTAAGTCCTGCTAAGTCCATGCCCGGGCGGCACTTCCAGCGCCCGGGCATTGTTTTGCGCGTTTTCGTCTGTGCAAGGCCTGTGCATCCTGTGCACAAACCGGGCGTCTCCGGCAACTTCGGGATTGCTTCCACACTTCGGTAATCCTCCGCGTCCCGTTTCCAGTCCGAATTCTTCCCGCATCTATCGAGCGCACAAGGCAGATCCCGAGTTTTCCACTTATCCAATGCGCCTACGGTTACGGCTGGATTTCTATGTGTTTTGAAGATTCTTCTTAACAACACCTCAAGCACCGTCCGACAGTCAGCGAACCAGGTCAGAGCCAACTGGACAATATTGCTCAACTATTCCCGCTAATCACGTCCTTCGATTCACGGTGGCTCAAGTTCTTCTCTGGGCCAACCACGCGACTGGCTTACCGAACAAGATCGAGGTGTCCCCGACTGCCTCTGGCGCAGAGTTCTCCGCGGCGGCAACGGGGAGTTTTCCTCCACTTTTCACACAGTCCCGCAATTCTCGCTGTTTCTCTGGCCTGTAATTTGATATAAGTGTAAGTCATAGCCAGTGAAAGGTTTTGGGGAGCTCCTATGCCAGAGGCAGCCGTCGCTCAAGGAACCGCTATGGAGATCACGGTTAGCAAATCCGAGCTGTTGAAGGAACTCACTGCCACGCAGGGTGTGGTCGAGCGCAAGATGACCATCCCCATCCTCTCCAACTTTCTCTTCGAGGCGGCCGAAGGTGAGCTGACCATCACGGCAACCGACCTCGACCTGAGCCTGCGCACTAGTTGCCGCGCCGATGTCAAGCGCGAAGGCGCCTGCACCATCCCAGCGCGCAAATTCTACGACTACGTTAAGCTGCTCGGCGAAGGCAATGTGGGCGTGAAGCTGCTGGAGAACCACTGGGTCAACATCCGCTCCGGCCGCTCCAATACCAAGATGGTGGGCATGGCGCGCTCCAACTTCCCCAGCCTGCCGGCATTTCCCACCAGCGGCGCAGTCAAGATCCCCGCACAGACGCTGCGCACGCTGATTGCAAAGACCGTCTTCGCCATCTCCACCGAAGAGTCGCGCTACACGCTGAATGGCGCGCTGCTGGTGCTCAAGCCTGAGTCGATCACCATGGTCGCCACCGATGGCCATCGCCTGGCGCACATCGTCAAGGAAGGCATTCCGTTCGAGATCGCAGGCGAAATGAAGACGCTGATTCCGCGCAAGGCAATGGCCGAGCTGCTCACGCTGCTGGGCGCGCCGGAGCTCGAATTCGTGGAGTTTGCCAAGGATGAATCGACGCTCTTCTTCCGCCTCGGCTCGCGCCTGCTCACCTCACGACAGCTTACGGGCCAGTTCCCCAACTACGAGGCGGTGCTGCCCAAGGAGCACAACAAGTCCATCACCGTGCGCACGGAAGACCTGCTGGCGGCCATTCAGCGCGTGGCGCAGTTTGCCGACGAGCGCTCGGGCGCCATCAAGATGCGCTTTGAGCACAACGAGCTCCGCATCTCGTCGTCATCGACCGAGACCGGCGAGTCGGAGGACTCGATCGAGACCGCCTACAACGCCGAGCCGCTCTCCATTGGCTTCAACTCGGCCTACCTGGTCGACTTCCTCAAGGCCACCGACAGCGACAACGTGTACATCGAGTTCAAGGACTCGCAGTCGGCCGGCCAGCTCCGCCCCGAAGGCATCGACGAATATAAATATCGCTACGTCGTGATGCCAATGCGGATCTGATCCAGACGAGAGTCGTCGGCGAACAACTACACTTGGCGGGTGCCCCAGGTTCCGCGCCGCTTCTTTTGCGGCGCTAACCTGGGAAGATCGCCGCCAGTGCCCTCTCCCGCAACGGCCGCAGCCGCGTCTGCTCCAGCTCATCGCGATAGAACATGTTGTAGGTGTCGAACGGAATGATGCGACGGGCGTCCGGGTGCGCTATGTGCACGCAGGTCTTGCGGATCGAGCGCAGGTCGAAGCTCTGCGCGTCGATGAACTGCACGATCAGCACGCGGAAGAGATTTTCGTAGGCCAGCGTCTCGGGCGCCGCCACGCGCGGCAGGCAGCAGAGCAGCTCGCGCAGCGTGGCCGCCTGCGACTGCGGCGAGTGGTTGGTGGAAAACAGCTTGAAGATCTGCTCGCGCATGCCCTGCTCGTTCTCGTAGATGATCGTGTTCCGCCCGCCGTTGATCAACGTCTCGGGCGGGATCATGCCCGAGAGCGGCATTACTCTGCCGGCTAGTTTCATCGCATACGCCATCGCCAGGCTGTCGGGATGGCACGGCACGGGGATCAAATCCTCCGGGCGGAAGACGCGGCTCTGCTCGAGGATGCGGCGGCGCACCTCGCTTAGCGTGAGCCGGTGTTGCCCCGCGTCGAAGCCCGCAATCCTGCCCGCCTGCTGAACCGGCTGGAAAGTGATGCCGCGGACACAGCGTTGCTGCAGGGCGAAGTCGATGATCGCGCCGAGCTCGCCGTCGTTGACGCCGCGCTCCACGGTCGTCACCAGCGTGGTCGAGATGTTCAGGTGGTTCAGCTTGTCGAGCGCCTTGCGGTGGATGGAGCGCAGGTCGGCCCCGCGCAGTTGCATCAGCGGCTCGCGCCGCAGCGAGTCGAATTGCAGATAAATTTCAAAGCGCGGCATGTACTCCGCCAGGCGCTCGGCGAAGCCGTCTTCCTGCGCGATGCGCAGGCCGTTAGTGTTGACCATGAGATGGCGGATGGGCCGGCGCTTGGCGGCGTCGAGCACGGCAAAGAACTCGGGATGGATCGTGGGCTCGCCGCCCGAGATCTGCACCACATCGGGCTCGAGCTCGTTGGCGACCACTGCGTCGAGCATCGCCTCAATCTGCCGCAGCGGGCGGAACTCGGTGCGATGCGTCCCGCTCTGCGCATAGCAGACCGGGCAGTTCAGGTTGCAGGCGTCGCAGATCTCCACCAGCGTCAGGCAGGAGTGCTGCTCGTGATCGGGACACAGCCCGCAGTCGTAGGGACAGCCGTACTTCACCGGCGTGTTGTAGTGCTGCGGCATCTCCGGCTTTTTCAGGAACACCTCGCGGCAGCGGCGGTAGTAGTCCACGTCGTCGGCCATCAGGACGCGCTCAAATCCGTGCTCCGGGCAGCGCTTGAGCATGAAGACATTGTCGTCCTCAAAGACGATCTTGGCGTCGATGCGCCGGAAGCACGTGGTGCAGATCGAGACCGCCGTGTCGTAGTAGAGATAATTGCGTGTCTTCGCCATTGTTACGCTCACTTCCTGCTTGGAGAGAAACGCCGATGTATCCACTGGGCCAGGGCAGCGAATGCGACCCCGATAAGTCCCACGGCGCTCAGAACGATTACGCCACCTTCGACGATGCCGGTGATCACCAGTACGGGCACAAGCCACTGAGGTCTGGGTGCCGTGGTCCAGCCGTCGCACCAATGAAACGCAACTCCGTTTGCCCCGCACAATCCAAGTGAGATCAAAAACATGCTCGCAAAGATCGCAGCGCTCTTCGCCAGCCCCGTCAGATTTTGCCAAGGAAGTCTCATCGGCTGCGAGCCTTCACCGCCCTTATGATCACCACAACGATCACCCAAACAAGAGCGGCCAGGACGCCCGCTCCACAGAGGAAGAAGGCATCCGCCCCGATCGTTCCCAGGCGATTGTTGCGCATGAAATTCCGGGCGCACAGTCCAAAGCCCAGGATCGTCCCCGCGGCCGAGATAGCCAGAAAGATCAGCGGAGCACGGAGGCTCAGACGTTTACTCTTTTCTGGGTCGGTCATGATCACTTGCAAGCTGTCGCACGAAGCCTTCAATGTTCCTTGGTTTTGAACCGATCTGCAACAAATTCAATGAGCCGCCAGAGGAGCGAAGCGGCCAGTCCTGCGAGGGACGCGAAAAAGAGAATTTCGCCGACTTTCCACAACCAGGGCGGGCCATGGCCGCGATTGCCCGGCGCGCACAGCCCGATCGACACTAGCAAAGCGACTGTCGAGTAGGTTCTCAGCTTGTTGGGGATGAGATCTCTCGATTGCCGTCCCTCGGGAGGATCAGACATTCTGTACTGCGCCTCCTGCGCCGACTCTCATGGCGTTCTCTTCGCGAAAGCATTCACAATTGCCTCCACAATCGCCCAGATAACTCCAAACGCAAACCCGCCCGCCGACAACACCATGAGAGTGCCAGTAGCGCCTATCACCCAATCCGGGGGCCCCTGATCACCACCACCGCAAATCATTCCCAACCCGCACATCCCAAAACCCACCAGCAGGCCAAGCGCTGAATAAGTCAGCAGCTTGCCCGCGGTGAACGGACGTACTTCTGGGCCTGCTACTGGTTCAGGCATCCTGCATCCCCTCTTGCCGCACTTCGCCAAATGCCAGCGCCACCAGCCCGGCGAGGCATGCCCATTGAATCAGGTTCATTCCGCCTACCAGTGGCTGCGGCTTCCAGAAGTCGATCAGCAGTCGCCACGTGAGGTACGCCGCAATGAAGATGCGAAAGACGCGCCCGTTCACATGGGGCTTTGCGGCATATCTCTGCAGCAGCCACGCCAATGCCAGCAGAAAGATTAACTCATAGAGCTGCGTGGGATGCCGCGGCACGCCATCTCCGGAGTCCACTCCCCACGGCAACCGAGTTGGCGTGCCATAGGTGTCGTCGGCGAGTCCGGCGACAAAGCATCCGATGCGTCCGACGGCAATGCCCACACACAGCGGCACCGCGAAGAGGTCTCCCGTGCGCGAGCGAATTCCAGAAAGACGTTTGGCAATCTCCACGGCGATCCAGCCACCCAGCAGCCCACCGACGATGGTCTTGCCTCCCGGCGCGAAAAAGCTCTGCCAATGCAGCCCCATCTTCGGCGCCTGTTCCAGCACTCCCAGAACGCGGCTGCCGACGAGCGCGCCCACGGCCGCCGCCGCGATCACGCTCCAGCGGCGCTCTTCGCCGATTACGTCTCCGTGCTGCCGCCGCGCGCGGCGATAGATCGCGAAGCCAACCACGTAGCCAAGCGTCTCGAAGACAGGGTGAAGTGCAGGGAGCGGATGCAGCGCGGGATGGAGGACACCGTACATGTCTCGTCAGCCTTGATTTCGTAACCCTGGAATTCGGCTCCCAAACAACTCCCGGGAGTTGCGCGATTGTACATGGCTGCTGCCGCTCGGCACCCGCAAAATCCTCAGCGCTGTTCGGGCATCCGCAACCGCATCCGCGACCCAGCGAGAGCTCTGGCGAGAGCTCCACAATCGCGCAAGTTGCCGCCATTTTTTCGCCCTACGGCAATCCCCTGCCGAAGATCGAAAAGCAGCGTGTAAATAATTGAAAATCAGTGACTTATTAGCATCCGACAAGCGGCAGTTGTGCTAAAATAAAACTACGTTTGCGGTGCCCCCGGCGTGCCGCTCTATCGCCCGTGCCTGGAACGCTGAATGTCCTCTAAGCCAACGACGGCCCCGGCCGGAAAAGAATCGATGCCCCTCGTGGAAAATGTAAACAACAAGAACGGCGCCCTCGTCGAAAACGGCTACACTGCGGACTCCATCAAGGTGCTCGGCGGCATGGAAGCCGTGCGCAAGCGCCCCGCCATGTACATCGGTTCCACCGGCGAGATGGGCCTGCATCATCTCGTCTATGAGGTGGTGGACAACTCGGTCGACGAGGCCCTGGCCGGCTACGCCACCACAATCGACGTCATCGTGCACCAGGACAACTCGATCTCCGTCCTCGACGACGGCCGCGGCATTCCCGTCGATGAGATGGATGTCGATGGCGAGCGTCTGCCGGCGGCGCAGGTGGTGATGACCGTGCTGCACGCCGGCGGTAAATTTGACAGCTTGTCCTACAAGGTCTCCGGCGGACTGCACGGCGTGGGCGTGAGCTGCGTCAACGCGCTCTCCGAAGAGCTCGAACTTGAGATCTGCCGCGACGGCGCCATCTGGGAGCAGGAGTACTCCTGCGGCGAGCCTACCACGCCACTCACCAAGACCGGCACCACCAAGCGGCGCGGCACCAAGGTGCACTTCCTGCCGGACCGCTCCATCTTCACCGTCACCGAATACAACTTCGACACGCTGGCCAACCGTCTGCGCGAGCTCGCATTTCTCAACAAGGGACTGGTGATCACGCTCACCGACGAGCGCACCACGGACCCGAAGACCGGCGACCCCAAGCGCACCGAGTTCAAGTTCAACGGCGGCATCGCGGAGTTCATCAAACATCTGAACAAGGGCAAGAACGTCCTGCACGACAAGCCCATCTACATGGAGAGCGAGCGCGAAGGCCTCGCAATCGAGCTTGGCCTGCAGTACAACGACGGCTACAGCGAAACCGTCTTCAGCTTCGCCAACAACATCAACACGGTCGATGGCGGAACGCACCTGCAGGGCTTCCGTTCGGCGCTGACGCGCACCATCAACTACGCAGGCCAGTCGCTCGGGCTTTTCAAGGACGTAAAAGAAAATCTCTCCGGCGACGATGTGCGCGAGGGCCTGGTTGCAGTGGTCAGCGTCAAGCTGCCGCAGCCGCAGTTTGAAGGCCAGACCAAGGGCAAGCTCAACTCCGACATCGCCGGCCAGGTGCAGGCCTTCATCAACGAACGCCTGGGCGCATTCTTCGAGCAGAACCCGACGGTAGCGCGCAAGATCATCAACAAGGCCATCGACGCGGCGCGCGCGCGCGAGGCCGCGCGCAAGGCCCGCGATCTCACCCGCCGCAAGGGCGTGCTCGACAGTGGCGGCCTGCCCGGCAAGCTGGCCGACTGCTCCGAGCGCAATCCCGAGCGTTGCGAGATCTATCTGGTGGAGGGCGAGAGCGCCGGAGGCACCGCCAAGCAGGGCCGCGACCGCCGCTTCCAGGCCATCCTTCCGCTGAAGGGCAAGATCCTCAACGTGGAGAAGGCGCGCTACGACAAGATGCTCGGCCACGAAGAGATCCGCGCCATGATCACCGCCTTCGGCTGCAGCATCGGCAAAGAAGACTTCGATCCGGCCAAGGTGCGCTACAGCAAGATCATTCTGATGACCGACGCCGACGTCGACGGCTCGCACATCCGCACCCTGCTGCTGACGTTCTTCTTCCGCCACATGCAGGAGCTGATCAAGCGCGGCAACATCTACATCGCGCAGCCGCCGCTTTATCGCATCAAGAAGGGCCGCTTCGAGCAGTACATCAAGAACGACGCCGAATTCGTGCAGGTGATGATCAAGCGGGCCTCCGACGGCCTGGTGCTGCGCTATGGCGATCACCCCAGCAAGCCAACAACGGGCTTGCCGGGGACCCCAGGCGAGGGCGCCACGCGCCTGGAAGGCAAGCCGCTGGCGCGCTTCATGACGCAGCTCAACGAATACCTCAGCTCGCTCGAAAAGGTGGACAAGCGCTTGCGCAACGAGCGCGTCACCGAGATGCTGCCCGAGTTCGGGCTCTCGCGCCGCGAGGAATTCCACGGCACGCCGGAAGAGGTGCCCACGCGCATCGCCGAGATCGAAGCGCGCCTGATGGCGATCGCCAAGGAAGAGCAGTTCATGTCCGTGGCCACCTACTTTGAGGAAGAGCATGAGCTCTGGGAGGTGCGCTTCGTCAACTCGCAGGGCACGCCGCACTCGATTGGTTGGGGGCTCGTTTCCAGTCCCGAATACAAGCAGATGATGAGAGTGCACGGGAACATCGCCGAGTTCCTCAAGCCGCCGTTCCTGGTGGAGTGGGTCAAGAGCAGCGAGCCCGCAAAGCAGGAGGGAGAAGAGGCGGTTTCCGAGGCCGAGCAGGCCGACGCCGCCAAGATCGAGGGCAAGACCATCAAGGGGGGCACGCCGGCGCGCGTCTCCGCCAAGACGGCCTCGCGCGAGCCGGTGGAGAAGAAGACCGTGCGCGAACTCTTCGACTTCGTCCTCGAGCAGGGCCGCAAGGACTATCAGATCCAGCGCTATAAGGGCCTGGGCGAGATGACCGCCGAGCAGCTCTGGGAAACTACCATGGATCCCGAGCGCCGCACGCTGCTCTCGGTCAAGCTGGAGGATTTGCCGGTAACGGAGACAATCTTCTCCACGCTGATGGGCGAAGACGTCGAGTCACGCCGCAAATTCATCGAAGACAATGCGCTCGACGTGAAGAACCTGGATATTTAAAAATCCATGTCGTCTTCGAGCTGCTGGTCTGCTGCTGCGGCAGGCGGCTGTTGGCTTGCTTCGGCGGGCGTCTGCTGGTTCGCTTCGATAGTTTCGCTTCGAGTGAGCTCGACGGTGTGCTTCAAGGCATTGATGAGCTTGATCAGCTGCGAATCATCCAGGTCGTCGATCTTGAGCATCGCATTGTCGAGCAGCCGCAGCTTTGTTTTGTTGCTTACCTTCCGATGAAAGCAATCCCAATAGGGGCCGTACTTGGATACTGCCCTGCCATTCGTTCTGATGATGATGCGATCGTATCTCTTGTAGGGCGAGAAACCCCACGGGTAGATGATCTTCACATCTGCGACGGGAATGCGATAGATGAACATGGGCGGCAAGTCTTTTTTGACCCGGCCACTTCCATCGACCGGAAGGTGCGTGATGATGAGCTCCTGGTGCTTCTCCGAGAGCGTGACCTCTATCTTTTCACTGCACCCGTAGAAACGGTCCATAGTCGGGTACAGTAGCTTATTGACGTTGGTTAGCGAGTCGTCCAGCGACTCGCTTTTTTTCCCGGGCTTGATTGCCAGCAGAGTCTGTGAGGCCATTAGAACGGCCAACAGCACGAGCTCCTTTCGCATAGAAATCCTCCCGCATTCGAAAGAAAGTGGGATTCCCAATAGCTTCACTCAATAATAAGGGCGGGGAGCGCGGTCATCACCTAATGGAAGCTGATGCCGGTTTAGCCGGCCAAGGTTGCTGGCCATAGCAGATTCCATGGCAAAGAGCTCCGTCAGGCTTCGCGGCGCACCTTCGCCGGCGGAACATCATCTCGCAGGCCGAGAAAGACCGGGGCGCGAAGATGTTTGTCCCGCGTCCATTCGCTGAACTTGACCATCGCAACCAGCTCGGGCCGGACCCACGTCACGCCGGGAATTCGCGGCCGCGAGGCGAAGGGCGACTTGTCGGTCGCCAACGGCTGCAGCTTAGCCAGGAGATCTCGCACGGTCTGAATGCTGAAGCCGGTGCCGACGTTCCCTACCCACTCCAGTTTGCCGTTGTCGTAGGCGCCCAGCACCAGCGAGCCGAAATGTTCGCGCTCGCCCGCGGTGAAGCCGCAGACGACGAACTCCTGTTCATTGACGAGCTTCAGCTTTAGCCACTGCCGGCTGCGGCGCGACTCGTAGCCGCTCGATGCGCGCTTGGCAACGATTCCCTCGAGTTGGTTCTCTTTCGCAGCGGCCAGCAGCTCTTCGCCGCTGCCGGGAAAGCTCTCGGAGACGCGCACCATGTCTGACGGGGTGAGCACCGCGAGCAGGGCGCGCCGCCGCTCGCTTAGGGCCACCTCGCGCAGGTCGTAGCCGTCCAGATACAGGATGTCGAAGAGAAACAGCACCGCGGGCGTGTTGTGCGCCAGGCGCGCCACCGCCGCCGGGTCCGAGTTGGCGATGCGCGGCTGGATGAGCTCGAAGCGGCTGACGCCACGCTTGTCGAGCACCGTGATCTCGCCATCCAGTACGGCCTGCCGTGCAGCGACGTAGTGCGGCAGCACGCTCAGTTCCGGATACTGCCGCTCGCAGCGCCGCCCACGGCGCGAAAAGATGCGCAGCTCGCCTTCGTCGACGAAGCACAAGGCGCGCACGCCGTCCCACTTGACCTCGAAGAGCCAGTCGTCACCCCCAGGCGGCTTGGTGACGAGGCATGCGCTCATCGGCTCAAACCAAGCCGGCATTGACGCTTTGCGTGCGCCTTTCAATGTTGAGGGATCGAAGTGCTCGCGCTTTTGCCCCCCTTTCTTGGTTTGAGCTTTTGCCGCGCGCGGCTTCATCACGGAAACTTTCGCGCCCTTTTTTGCGGTCGGTGGGGCGACAGGGTCTTTTGCGGACTTGCGGCTGCTCGTCCACACTGCCTCGGGATCGACGCCCTTTGTGTCGATCGTGTGCAGCTTGCCCGCGCGACGCATTGTCTTGAGAACCGTCTTGCGCGCCGGCAGGTTCTGCGCAATCTCCTCCTGGCTGCGTCCGGAGAGCACGCTCCAGGCATGGTCCTCCACGTTCCAGCCGGGCTGCGCAAATTGGTCGCGCTTCTTGATCAGCAGCCACTCGTTGCCCTTGCCGCGGCCAGGACGCGGCTTCATGTGCACCAGTGCGAAGTCGCCGTGCAGCTTCTCGCCCGAGAGGCGAAATTTGAAGTCGCCCCGCGCGATCTGAGCGGCGGCCGGGACCTCCGCATCCAGCAGCTCGTAGCTCCCGCGGTCCCACAACATCACCGAGCCGCCGCCGTACTCGCCTTCCGGGATGTTGCCTTCAAAGCTGCCGTACTCGATGGGATGGTCTTCAACGTGTGCGGCCAGACGCTTTTCGGCGGGATCGAGCGGGGGACCTTTGGGCACGGCCCAGGACTTCAGCACGCCATCGACTTCCAATCGAAAGTCATAGTGCAGGCGGCTGGCGTCGTGACGCTGCACGCAAAACATCGGTTGGGCTGCGGCCGCTGTCTTCGCCTTTTTGACGCCCTTCGCAGAAGGGGGCGGCTCCGGAGTTTTTGAAAATTTGCGCTTGTGAGCATACTCTTCGAGCATCTTCCGTCCTCATTCGCCAGTCTAAAGCTCGTACCCCGGGGAGAGACTTGCATGGCATCCACGGTCTGGAAAGGGCAGTTGCAATTCGGCCTGGTTTCGTTGCCCATCCGCCTCTACAGCGCCGCCCGCGGCGAGACAGTCAGCTTTAACCTGCTACACGCACCCGACCATTCGCGCATCCGGCAGGTCACCTACTGCCAGGCAGAGGACAAGCCTGTGCAGCGCAACGAGCTGGTGAAAGGCTACGAATACGAGAAAGACCGTTATGTGGTGATCGAGGACGAGGACCTGAAGAACGCCGCGCCCAAGACCGCCAAGATCATGGAGATCCAGGAGTTTGTCAAGGCCGAACAGGTCGATCCCCTCTTCCTGGAGAGCTCCTACTACATTGCGCCCGAAGAGGGCGGCGAAAAGCCGTACGCGCTGCTCTTCGAGGCGCTGCGGCAGTCGCAGTTCTACGGCGTCGCCAAGGTCGCCATGCACAATCGCGAGCACGTGGTGATCCTGCGCCCGTCGGAAAAAGGGCTGCTGCTGCACACCATGTACTACGTGGATGAGATCCGGCAGGTGGAGGAGTTCCGCACCAACACCAGCCTGGTCAAAGAACGCGAGCTCGAGCTGGCGAAGACGCTCATCAACCAGCTTGCGGACGACTTCCATCCCGAGAAGTATCACGACACCTACCGCGAAAACATCCAGACCATGATCGAGGCCAAGCTGGAGGGACGCGAGTTCGTCGAGGCGCCCGCGCCCAAGATTGCGCCAGTCATCGACATCATGGAGGCCTTGAAGCGGAGCCTCTCCGAGCGGCACAAGCCCGCGGCCGAGGAGCCCAAGCCGGAGATGCCGAAGCGCAAGCCGGTGCAGGCGGCGCACGCGCAAGCCCCCGCAAAAAAGCGCAGCCGGAAAGCGTCATAGTTGAGGACACTTCATAATTTGGGCGCTACCGCACAAATGGTCTACCGGAGGCCTAGTGCACGAAGGTGAGCCCGTGTGGAACCGCGCCTGGGAACAGATACGCGTACATCACTACGATCAGGCCCACGATCGAGACCAGCGCCACCGAGTGCCAGAAGACGTGGTTGAAAATCTTGCCCTCGTTGCCGACCTGGTTGGTGGCGGCGGTCGCCACCACGATCGATTGAGCATCGACCATCTTGCCCATCACACCGCCCGCGCTGTTGGCCGCACACATCAGGATGGGATCCAGACCCGTCTGCTGTGCGGTGATTCGCTGCAGTCCGCCGAACAAGGCGTTGGAAGATGTGTCGCTACCAGTCAGCGCAACGCCTAACCAGCCCAGCAAGGTACCGAAGAAGGGAAACATTGCGCCGGTGCGCGTGAAAGCCAGGTTGAGCACGGCGGCCTAGAACGGTTTGAAGCCGAGGCCGATCATGAACGCGCCAGCGATGGCAACCGGCGCGCCGAAACCGGCGGCGCCTTCCATGAGCGCCCCGAAACAGAAAGCCACCAGGAGAAGTTGCAGACGCCGGTCGGGCGTGATCGCCGCAACAGAGTGCTTCATGATCTCAAACTGTCCGGTATCGACCGAGATGTCATAGAGGAAGACCGCAGCGACCACGATCCAGGCGATCTTCAAAATCCCAAAGGCGACGCCATAAAGAAGGCTGGCCGTGGCCAGCGTTGCCGGCATGTGAAAGATCGCGACTGAGACCAGGAACGCGGTCAGCGCGCCGGCCATTGCGCAAAGGTGCGGGCGGACCCGGAAGCCGGCCAACAATGTCAGCAACACCACGATAGGAAGGGCGGCAACCAGCGTGGAAATCCACCAGTGTCCAAGCGGATCGTACACTTGCGTCCAGGGCATAAGGCTCCTTTGCACAGGCGGAGCGAAGGAACCAGCGACATCGCATTTTTTGCCGGATCTGTCTTCCGCCAGTCGGGCGGCAGCCGGGGCTTCGTTCACCCGAGCGAGCCAGATGCAGGCTTCCTGGGACCTGCCGGGCAGCCTGAACGCCGCGTGAGATGTGCACATCAGCACTCGCGGATGTCCCAGGCAGGAATTTCCGACAGAAAAAATATCGCCTGAAAACGGCAGAGACTTGGGCAGAAACTTGGGGCAGGCATCCCCAGCGCGCCTGCCTTTGGCATGCTGGTGCGACAGGCAGCACATTTCAGCTCTGAAGATGGTACAAATTGAATGGCCCATCATGAGCTCTCAGCGAACACCGAAGCCCGTCCGCGCCTATCACCTGATCGCCCTGATGCTGCTTGCGGCCTTTGTCGCGCAGTGCTGCTGGTTCATCGCTTCGGTGCCGCTCAGTCAATTGGAGGCCGACCAGGTTGCGCGCGGGATCGCGCAGCTCCGGCGCGTAGCTCTCATTGTCGAGCCGGTCTCCTCGCCTCTGGTGCCGCTGCTCTCTGTCGTGGGAATCCTATTTCGGCTTCCGGGCGATCCGCTGCTCCACCCCAACAGGCCAACTGAGGGCCTGCCGGGGACCCCGCTCGACCAGTTCTGGCTCGACCAGCATCGCTGGTTTATTCGCGCGCCGTTTCTGCTTGCGGGAGCTGCCCTGGCGCTCTCGCTGTGGTACGTCGCCCGTCGGCTCTACGGCACAGCGGGCGGAAACATTGCGCTGGGCCTCTTCGCCTTCAGTCCCGGCATGGTGGCCGCAGCATCTCTTGCGGGGCCGCAGATTTTTGCAGCATGGGGAGCGCACGGCGTCATCTTCACGGCAATTGCCACGGCGCACACGCTCTATGCGCCGCGCGAGGTCATCCTCTGGAATTGGCGGCGGATTGCTTTGCTCGGCATCTCCATTGCGTTTGCCGCTGGAGCACATTGGCCGCTGCTCTGGCTGCTCGTTCTCGCAGCTGCGTTCATGCTGTGGGCTGTGCCCCATCGCCGGCCCGCCGCGCTGCTGATTCTGCTTGCCGGCAGCGCCGTGGCATTCGTCCTGCTCGAGGCCTGCTATCTCTCCGATCTGCGTGCGCTGGTTCGCGGTGCAATGCACCACAGCCTGCCCGTCTGGGACCCGCAGTCGCTCTCGCCCAGGCTGCTGGCGCGCATGCTTCTAAACTTCTTCTTCGACGCTGCACCGGCGGCGCTCATCGCCCTCGGCATTGCGCTTCCGGCCTGGTGCGCATCGCGCCGCAGCCGCTTCTTTGGCAACACGGCGCCATTAATCGTCTTAGTATTTCTGCTCGCCATCTCGATGCTCTTTCCGCAGAGCGGCGCCACCGCGACGCTCTTTGCCACGCTGCCGTTCCTGATGCTCTTCATCGCGGGGATCTTTGCCGACCTGGTCGAGGGCCGCCTGCAGGCGCCGGCGCATGCGGTGATCTTCGCGCTCCTCGCGGCACAGGCCGCCTACAGCGTCGCGAGCCTGATGCGCCTGCACTCCCATCCCCTGGGTCCATGAGTTCCCAGGCCTTCTGCATCCAATGCCCGTAAAAGGCGCTTTGATTGGGGTGCGATAATCGGAGCGAGATGATCTCCTATGAATCGGCGGTCGAGTCGCTCTATGCCCTCGGCCACGAGCTCCATTCGGCGCGCAAGTTTGACCTGGCGCACATGCGCCTGCTCTGCCAGGCGCTGGGGGACCGGCAGCGCCGCTTTCCGTCTGTGCTCATCGCCGGAACCAATGGCAAGGGCTCTACCGCCGCAACCCTGGCCGCCATTCTGCAGGCCTCGGCTCACCGCGTCGGTCTTTACACCTCGCCGCATCTGCTGCGCATCAACGAACGCATCGTCGTGAACGGCCAGCCGATCCCCGACAGCGACTTCGCCGAGATCTATGAGCGCGTGACAGCGATTGCCGCCGATCTGGTGGACTCCGGCGCTCTCCCGCACCGGCCCAGTTTCTTCGAGACGATAACCGCCATCGCATTCGACTTTTTCGCATCCTCCGGCGTGGACATCGCCGTGCTCGAGGTCGGCATGGGTGGACGTCTCGACGCGACGAACATCGTCGAGCCGATTCTGTGCGTCATCACCGATATCGATCTCGACCACCAGAAGCATCTGGGCAACACCATCGCCGAGATCGCCGCCGAAAAAGCCGGAATCCTCCGCTCCGGTGTTCCGGCCGTCACGTTGCCACAACATCCTCAGGCCAACCAGGTACTGGGTGAACGCATGATGCAGGTTGGCGCGCGTGCAGTGAACGCCGCGCGCAACGTGCCATCGCTTGCTCCCAATTCCCGGCCGGTTGCGGAAAAATCGAGACAGGCAGGCCGCGCGTTCACGACGCGCTTTCCGCTGAGCGTGATGGGACGCGAGGTGGAGATTGTCTCGCCGTTGGTCGGCCGCCATCAGCTCCGAAACATCGCGCTGGCCATCACCGCCGCCGAGGAGCTTGCCGCCCTAGGCTTCCGCATCACCGCGGAGAGCATCGCGCGCGGTACTCGCCAAACAGCCTGGCCGGGACGCTTTCAATCCTTTGCCCGCACCGCGCGCCGGCCGGAGATCGTCGTCGACGTGGCGCACAATCCAGCCGGCGCATGGGCGCTGCTCTCTGCTCTCAGTGATTTTGGCGATGCAATGGCTGGAGAGCAGCTCAGAGCAGAGCAGCCGGATGCAGAGCGGCTGACTGCCGATCGTCCGATGGTCCTGCTTTTCGCGGCAATGGCCGACAAAGCGTTGGAAGGGATGGCGCGGATACTCTGGCCGCGAATGGCGCACGTCGTTCTCACCCGCGTCTCCGGCACTCCGCGTGCTGCCGAGACTGCCGAGCTTGCGCGCATTGCGGAATCGCTTGGCATCCCACACTCCGAAGCGCCCCGCGTCAGTGAGGGACTGATGCTGGCCATACAGCGTGCGCAGCAGCTCGGACCAGAGTCTGTGCTGATTATCGCCGGCTCCATCTACCTCGCTGGCGAGGTACTCCCAGCGCTCTCCTGAGCCCGGTGCGTGCGGCTTGTTGTGTGACACCGGCCATCTCCGCCCCGCCGAGCAGAATCCTAAGCGGTGAACATTCCATGCGCCGAGACAGGCGGCGAATCAAGACTCGATCCGCTGGAGGCTGTGTGTTCATCTCTCAGTTGTGGCTCTTCGCCGGCGTGGCGTTCGCCTCGGCCGCACTCGCGTTGCTGAAGCTCTTTTATCATGCGGGCCTTGGGATCATCGCGGTTGTGGCGTTCGTCTATCTCAGCGCTCTTATGCTGACCATTGCCAATCTGCTCGACTACCCGCGCCTGCCGCGCCAGCCCCGGACCAGCGAGATTGCCGAGGAACTGGAAAGGCGAAATCTGCTCGTCTATACCCACTATCAAATCGAGCGCGCCTTTCGCGTGGCCGAGCTGAATGGCGAAGGCCCACATTACTTCCTAGAACTTGAAAACGGCGGCATCCTGCACCTTTCCGGCCCATATCTCTACCAGTACGAACCCGGTGCCGGCCCTATGCGATTTTTTCCCTGCACCCACTTCACGGTGCGCCGTCACGCGCAGCTCGGACACGTGGTGGACATCCTTTGCGATGGCCTGGTGATCGAGCCTGAAGCCGAGGCCCCTTCCTACTTGCCACAGGACTTTGCGCACGGCTTCGTGCCCGATGATGGCGAGATCCTGCGCCACATCACCTTCGACCAGCTGCTCGAGCAGCGCACTCGCATCCGGCAGCGCGTGGGTTAGTGTCAACCTTGGTGCGAAGCGGGTGACCCACATCTGCCTGGTTTTGTGATTTACGTCAGCAGATGTGGGGCGGTTGCCTTGTTGTGCTTTGCGGAGGCTAATGCCCGCTGTGATACGGATGTCTGTTCAGGATCGTGAAAGCCCGATAGATCTGTTCGGCCAGCACCACGCGCGCCAGCTCATGCGGCAATGTGATCTTTCCCAGAGAGAGCAGCATCTGCGCCCGGCCGCGCACTGCGTCGCTCCAGCCGTCGGCCGGGCCCACGGCCAGCACCAGCTCCTGCGTACCGCGCTCCATCTGCTGCTCGAGAAATGCGGCCAGCTGCTCGCTGCTCATCTGCCTGCCGCCTGAGTCAAGTGCTACCAGCACCGCAGCCGTACGCCCCGGCCGCTCCAGGCCTTTCAGCAGCGCCGCCTCAGTTGCGTATTCCGCCGATTCCACCGCCCCGTAGCGAGCGGCGCGCCTCACATACTCGGCCGTCAGCTCGTCGACCGCGGACTGCTTGCTCGCGCCCCGCCTCTTGGTGAGTGAAACCAGCCGGATCTTCACCGCGACTTGTTCACCGCGACTTCTTCTTTGCGCCGGCCCTGCCTGCTGGAGACTTCTTGGCCGCTACCTTTTTTCCGCTCTTGTTTGCCGCGGCCTTTTTCGCCGACGATGTCCTCGCCGCTCCGCGCGCGCTCTGCCTGGCCGCAGCGCGCACTCCGGACGACTTCTTCTTCGCGGCTGGTTTTTTCTTTGCGGGCGGCTTTGCCGCGGACTTACGGGCCGCAGGCGCTTCGTCTAGGGGTTCCTTCTGCGGCGCCAGCAAGTCCTGGGCGGTGAGCCTGTGCGCCGACTTCCACAGCCGCTCAAGGTCGTAGTAGGCACGCCGCTGCGCGTTAAAGATGTGCACGACAAAATCGACGTAGTCCAGAAGGATCCACTCCGCCGTCGTGTAGCCTTCGCGATTGTTCGGTTCCACGCCCATGCCATTTGAGAGCCGTTCATCGACCTCGTCGGCGATCGCCTGCACCTGCCGCGGATTGTGGCCGCTGCAGATCAGGAAATAATCGGTGAAGGTGCTCGACTCCCTCGGCAACTGCAGCAGCGTGACATCCTCGGCCTTCTTGCTGTTCACCGCTTCAAGGGCAACTGCGACTTGCCTGCGAACTTCCGGCATCGGCATGCGTGCGTTCCTCTTTCTGGTCGCACCTATTGTGCTTTGGCGCGTGGCGCGATGCAAGATGAATGCGAGTCAGAGGAAGGCTTTGTCCTCTGCGTAAAGTTTCATCTTCAGGATGTACTCGGCCACTGCGCCCGGCACCAGGCTTTCGAGCCCAACTCCCCGGCGGGCGGCCTCGCGGATCGCTGTCGCGCTCACCTCCTCGTGTACATCGGGAAGCAGGTGCAGGCGCACGCCCTTGGTCTCCAGTAATCCGGTCTCCTGCAGCCTTTTCTCTTCCGTCTTGTCCGGACGCAGCTCTGCGGGCAATGCGTGCGACACCTCGTCGAGCGGAAAGCCCGGGCGGCTGGCCACGATGAACTCCACGGATCGCAGCAGCTCCACGGCCGAGCGCCACTTTGCGATGTGCGCGAAGGCGTCCATCCCGATCAGGAAGTAGAGCCGCGTGCCCGGCCTCATCTGCTTGCGCATGCGCGGCACGGTATCGACCGAGTAGCTGGCCTCCTGACCACAGGCGCGCACCGTCTCGGGCGACTCCAGCAGCGAAGGATAAAAGTTCCGCTCGCCTTGCAAGGCCAGGGCCAGCATGGCAAAGCGGTGATTGTAGCTCGTCACCTGTTGCTGCGCCTTCAGCGGCTGTAGGCAGGCGGGGACAAAGTAGATGCGCGCGAGGTGGAAGCGTTCGGCCGCAGCGCGCGCCACGGCCAGATGACCCAGGTGCACCGGATCGAAGGAGCCGCCAAAGAGCGCGATGCTTTCCTGTGGCTGATTCATGCCTGTGGCTGATTCTTGCCGCTGACAGATTATGCCTGTGGAGATTCGATGCGGAAAAAACTTGCGGCGCGGACCGCGATGGCCCGCGCCGAAGGCGGAATGGACGACTACTTCTTTGCGGCCTTCTTCGTGGCCTTCTTCGCAGACTTCTTCGCGGCCTTCTTCGTGGCCTTCTTCGCAGCCTTCTTGGTAGCCTTCTTTGCAGCTTTCTTTGTCGCCATTGGTATTCTCCCTTTTGTTTGTTTTTTCTCACCGATGACCGGCTCCGCATCCAGCGATGCGGCGTCAGCGACCGGTCCATCGCCGGCATTACGCCGGCGAAACTCTTCCACGCTGCGCGCCATTGCCCATGTCAGCTCCGGAATGCCAGTCCCGGTGACGGCGGAGATCGCGTGGAACTCCAGGCCCAGCTTGCGGGCGTGGCGCCGCAGCCGTTCCACCTTCGCCGGATTCGCGGCGTCCATCTTGCTGGCCGCCACGATCATGGGTTTGCGCTCCAGCCCGGCGCCGAAGCTTCGCAGCTCGCGCAGGACCACCTCGAAGTCTTTCACCGGATCCGGCCTTCCGCTCGCATCCGAGCAATCGACCAGATGCACCAAACAGCGAGTGCGCTCGATGTGCCGCAGGAACTGAGTGCCCAGCCCCGCGCCACTGCTTGCGCCCTCGATCAGGCCCGGAATGTCGGCCACCACAAAGCTCACGACATCCGGCATCTCTCCAACCGCCACCACGCCCAGGTTCGGCTGCAGCGTGGTGAACGGATAGTCCGCAATCTTGGGCCGGGCCGCCGAAATGCGCGAGATCAGCGTGGACTTGCCCGCATTGGGATAGCCCACCAGTCCCACATCCGCCAGCAGCTTCAGCTCCAGCCGCAGCCGCAGCTCCTGGCCCGGCCTGCCCGGCTCGTGCTCGCGCGGTGCCTGATGTGTCGGCGTGGCGAAGTTCTGATTGCCGCGCCCGCCGCGTCCGCCCCGCGCCACGACCACGCGCTCGTTCGGCTGCGCAAAGTCGTGCACCACTTCGCCGGTCTCATCGTTATAGACCACGGTCCCCACGGGGACCTTCAGCGTGATGCTGTTGCCCTCGGCGCCGGTACGGTTGGAGCCCTCGCCGTGACGCCCGCGCTGCGCCTTGTACTCCGGGTTGAAGCGAAAATGCACCAGCGTATTGTGCCGCTCGCTGGACTCCATCATGACGTCGCCGCCGCGGCCGCCATCGCCGCCGCTGGGCCCGCCGCGCGGAACAAACTTCTCGCGGCGAAACGCCATACAGCCGTTGCCGCCGGCACCGGATGCGACTCGAATTTTCGCTTCGTCAACGAACATCGATGCTGCGCGTTCCGCGCAACTGTGCTATTTCACCACAAGTAGTGCAAGATGCATAGATGCGAAATGACAAAAGTAGATAGATTGGTATATGTAAATCCATTGTTTGTGCCGTGGTTGAGGACTGAGTTCGTCATCCTGAGTGCCGGCATCGTGTATGCGCAAGAACAACGCAACTGCTCCACTTCTGCCCGAAAGAGACAGAAATGGGGCGGCCTCGGCGTTGAAATGGTTGATTTTCTCTTGCTGTGCTCTGCGCGCACGCAGAGAGGCCTCGCCGTTGGGCGAGGCCTCTGCCATCACTGAAAAATTTTTTGTTTACGCTTCCGCCGCGATCGGCTCGATGGTGACGAAGCGGCCCATCGAGCCGCGATCGACGAACTTCACCTTGCCGTCGGTCTTGGCAAAGAGCGTGTCGTCCTTGCCGCGTCCCACGTTCAACCCGGGCTTGATGCGCGTGCCGCGCTGGCGCACGATGATCGTGCCGCCGGTGACCGTCTCGCCGCCAAAGGCCTTCACGCCCAACCGCTGCGCATTCGAGTCCCGCCCGTTGCGCGATGTTCCTTGACCTTTTTTGTGTGCCATAACTTTTTCCTTCGCTCGTTACCCGCTCCCGGGCAATCAAACCTGGTGGCCCACATTTGCCATCAGTCGGCAAATGTGGGGGCGCTATTGCTTCGCGGCAGGCGCCTTGAACGTCTGGCCGCCGGCGCTGATCTCGGCGATCCGCACCTGGGTAAACGGCTGACGATGTCCGTTCAGCTTCTTGTACTGCTTCTTGCGCTTGAAGTGGAAGACCAGTATCTTGTCGGCCCGGCCTTCGCCGAGGATCTCGCCCACAACCCTGGCGTCGTCGGCCTTGGCGATCTTGCCCTCGTCGCTGCCGACCGCGAGCACCTCGAAGTCGATGTTTGGCCCGCTTGCGGACGCCTTTTCGATCTTCACAACGTCGCCGGGCGACACCCGATACTGTTTCCCGCCAGCGCGAATCACCGCGTACATAATATTTCCTCCATACACCGGCACTCTCCACGTGGGCCGCAGTGGCCGCGCTCTCCGAGTGAGTGCCGAAAAATCATTCTGTGCGCTTGCGCTTTCGTCTCGCCCCAGCAAGCCATATACGGGCTCGCTGGGGGCGCCGCAGATCGAAAGATCAGGGAACGCGGGCCGCCTCGGACGAGGCCGGCCAGTACAGGCAAACCATTCAATTCTATCGTCTGCCCCAGCGCAGGTCAAACGAAGCTCTGGGCTGTATCAACAGGCTGTGCTTCCGCGCACTGGCCGTTGCGCGCCGGCCTTGCGGGACAGGAAGGCGGAGGCGAAGCGCTCAGGAGACGGTCTTCAGGCACTCCAGAAGGTCGCGCGGATGGATCGGCTTGTGCAGCAAGGTGAAATCGTACCCCTTGGCTCGCGCCTCTTCGATCAAGTGGGCCGCGGAGGAGTGTCCGGAGAAAAGTAGCACCTTGCATTGGGGATATGTTTCCCGAACTTTTACTGCGAGCTCGACCCCATTCATTCCCGGCATGCAGACGTCAGTGATCAGCAGGTCCGGCACATCGGCCGCGATCGCCTCCAGGGCGCTTTCTCCGCTGTAAGCTGCCGTGGCGGAGCATGCGCTGGCATTGAGGATCGCCACAAGTGTATCGGCGATTACGCGCTGATCATCCACGACCAGGATCTTACGGCGGTGGCCGTTGCCGCTTGTTCCGCTCCCAGACTCTCCTGCAGGACTTTGGATCTTCATTGGAGGAACCCCCACTCTTGCAGCCTAGCACCATCCGCTTAAATACGGGGAAACTGCTTAGGGCTAGGATTGAGGGCCATTGTGGGGCAGTTTTGCCCTAAGGAATGTGCCTCTTACGCTGAAAATTTTTTGCATTAGGTGTGCGACTCGTCAGCGATAGGCTGCATCTAGGTTAAGCGTTAGAACAGGATTAGAATACGTTTAGGTTTCGTTGCGGAAATGCTCATGACAAAAGATAAGACAACCAGACCCCACTTCGAATCCATTCTGCAAGCCGATGTCCCTCAGGGCCGCCGGGGAAAGCATCATGAGATCATTGAGAAGGTCATGACCGACCTGGAGCAGCTTGCGCCCGGGCGGGCAATGAAGATTGAGCTGACCGAACTGCCCGATTCCAAGGAGAACGTGCGCTCCGCCCTGAACCGGGAGACGCGGCTGCTCGGCATCAGCGTCTCCACATCCAGCGACGAGCAGTTCCTCTATGTGTGGAAGTCGGAGGGAAGCGCGAACGGCAACGGCAACGGCAGAGCCCTGAACGGCAACGGCAAAGCCCCGAATGGCCACGGCAAATGACTGGACCGCACTAGGTGACTTTCTCTGCGGCTTGCCTGGCGCTGTTCGCCGCGCGAGCATAGCGCAACTTCAGGAAAATAATGGCCGCCTGCAGCGCCAGCGTGACGGCGTTGGCCAGAATCACCGGTCGCTGGTGCGTGAGCAGTCCGTAGGTCAGCCATAGGATGACGCCCACGGTAAAACTCACGAGTGTGCCGATG